>Ga0209557_1001723_pt1 | contig 11805 bp, 2 predicted proteins | sample SaaInlV_120m_DNA_4_FD_184672 | JGI IMG/M metagenome (GOLD analysis project Ga0209557, IMG submission 184672) | Marine microbial communities from expanding oxygen minimum zones in the Saanich Inlet - Saanich Inlet SI074_LV_10m_DNA (SPAdes) (version 2) | ecosystem: Environmental > Aquatic > Marine...
CAGTAGGTGCGACATATCGTTATCCGCGTCATCGATAGCGGAATAAGAAAGCTCTTCGCGAGCAAAGACTGACCAATCCAGACTGGTGCGAGCCACATAGCTGAGATCCAAACCATAGTATTCGCGGTCTTCATCAAAGCGGCTTTCTACGCGTGCCTGGGTACGAGAATTCTGGTTGCGCAAATCCTCAATAGCAATGCTAATGGCAGTTGAATCCTGACCGGCTTCACCGTCGAGTACATCAATCCACTCCAGAGATGGGGTAACTTTCAAGCCTTCGAGAATTTCGTATTCGCCTCTAACACCCGTCGCCGCCTCAAGGTCTCTTCCATCAGTAACGCCACGCATACGATATTCGTTAAACACGTTGGTAGAGGGCAAGAAGTCACTTTCAAAACCAAAGTTGGCGGTAATTTGCTCCTCTTCAGAGTTCAGGGCCGATGCCGCAGTCAGGCTATTCACCTGCTCAAAATTACCGTAGACACTGAGTTTATCCATTGCCTGCCAGCTGGCGCCTAGTGCCCAACGCTTGCGGTCTTGCTCACCAATTTCACGCTCAAGATCAAGGTTGGCGTTACCCCGTCTTCCCAGCAGAACAAATGTTCGTCCGGCACCGGCTCGAATGGTGTTGGCCTCATCATCTGGATTGGCATCAGTCGATTGTTCTATTCGGCGACCACCCAGGCTGAGCGTCCACTCTCCCAGTGTGTAATCAACACCGAGCTCCATTGACTGACGTGAATCGGTTCTGGAGAGGCTTTCGCTGCGAATCAACTCTGCATCCAGCGAAAGCGATTGGCCCAATTTCTGATTGTGTTTGGCTCGCAGCTCTTCACGATCAGCAGACACCCCTGCGCTGGTATTAGTAAAGCCTTCTTCCGCTCTACCCCATCGCATATTGGAACTGCTGCCATTTTCCCAGGTCATTTCCACTTCGGCGTATAAGGCGTTCCCGGATTCAAGGTTAGTGTCTGCGTGCTCCATATTGGCCGCGCTGACGAATACTCTTGCAGAATCAGTAGGTTTGTATTCAACAAAGCCACTACTCAAGTCGAATCCATTAGTGGCGTTTTCATCCTTGGTTCCGCTTGCCCCAACAACCAGACCATCAGTCACTTCATAACTTGCTCTCACACCAGCTACCAGATCGGAACCTCCCGTTCCTTCAAGGTCGTAACTTACCCGCACTGAGACCGGATTCAGATCAGAGTCCACAGTCGGAATGGTGCGAGTAAACCGAATATCGCCGCTAATGTGATCAATGCTGTAATCGATAAATCGGGAGAGATTATCTGCACTCAGGATTAGGCCCGGGTTTTCACGATCGCGGGTAACAAGTTCGATAATTTCCGAATTTCGTACGATAGGTGCTGCCGGGATGCTAAAGAGCATAGCCGTACCGTTGCCCGGTATTTCAACGCTATCGCGAGTATCTTCAACCTCCGCCGCAAACACCTGGGCATTTAGTGCCCCGTGATCCAACTCGGCGGTGAATCCAGTCAGGGCTCTTTGCACTCGACCCAGGTCCTGGAAACTGGTGCTGCTGTCGGTGGCGAAGTCTCCCCATTGGATATAGCTTCGATCCATCTCCAACTTAGCGTACAGCTTGCTGCGGCTTTGGGCTTCATAACCACGTACGGAGCTATCACCAAAGATTGGGTAATAGTCCTCGGGGTTGATATCGCGGAGCAGCTCTCCATCACCTGCTTTATCCGAATCATAAGAGAGCGTCAGGAAGAGGTTGCCGCGCACACTACCCTTCATAAAGAGTGCCGCACGATCGCTAAGCAGCCCATCCATGCACTCCTCTCCAGTTGGGGCGTAGCCTTCTGAATTCAGTGTGCAACTGCCCACTGCGGCTGAAGCGATACCAGAAACCAGCAAGCTGCGTTGTGCAGCGACCATATCGATGAAAACACTTTCGTCGAAATTATCATTGGAGACACGCACTTCCAATTCATCGGTGCGATTTCCACTTTGCAGAATCACTTCAGCTGTTCCCCGATCCAGTCGCACCTGGAATCCCGGAGTATCAGGCTGCAGATCAGCTCCGAGAATTCGGCCGTCTGAAACTTCCACTGTCATATAGTGAAGACCACGAGCCTGGTATCCCGCTTCATCCAGAACAGTAATCTGGATAGGCATGGTGGTGCGACCACCGTCAGCTGCCATGACGTTAGACTCCGCCTGCACCTCTAGCTCGACTGCCTGCGACGGACTAACAAAGGTTTTACTCAGCATGATGCGTTCGTTACCAAACATATCCTGAGTTTTGACTTCTACCAAATTTTCGCCGCTTGGCAGATTCACGCCATACCAAGCCAGAACTTGCACATCGGTAGCCGTGTTGTGCGCCTCTTCACCTAGCTGAGCGCGAGAAACCTGCTCACCATTTATGTAGAGATCGGCGACAACCCTGTCTCGCACTGCAACAACAAATCGACCGTATAGACTGATGTCATCTTTGGGCCATAACCACATGCCCTCACGCCCTTCTTCGGCGGTTACTTCGTAGATGATATCTTCAACCACCAAGGCTGTTTCCACTTCCTCCTCAGTAGTCGCAGTCAAGTCGACGTCGTTACGAATTCCCAGCGTCGGTGAAACCTGGAGCGCGGAAGAATCGAGCTGACCAGCCGAGAATATGGTGCCGCTTGAAAGATCCTCATCATCCAGTCCAGCTCTGGCGGCAGCTCGTTCAAAGCGATCAAAGCTGGCGCTATTGGCTGTTAACCAATCACCCTGAATTGATGCGTTACGGGCGGCCACTTGCTCATAAACAAAATCGGCTTCTTCAGGATCTGGACAAGCTGCTGCGAAGTCTGCTCGATGGAATTCGCCATTGACCAGATCCACCAACCGGCTCTCCGGATCTGCTAAGTGACGGTTATCAATAGGCTTGAGTTTTAGCCCTTCCGGCAGGGTAAGCGGATCAATCTTGATGGAGTGATTGCCAGGATTAATACCGTAAATGCTGTACTGGCCGTTCTCATCAGTAATGGCGTAGGTGCCATCTTCCAGATAGAGAGCTATACCCCCAACAGGCCACTCACCCTGACTTTGAATATTGTTGCAGTCAGCGTCCACAAACACCTTACCGAAGATAATGCCCTTCTCTGAAAGTACTCCGGAGAGTTCAATGTCTACCTGAACGCGCGCTTCGTTGGAGATTACTGGACCAGAAATCGCTTGCCCGCTGGCCTGAGCAGTATTCACACCATCTGAATCCAGAGCACCAGAAGTTGCCTGCAGAACGTAGCGGAACTCGATACTTTCCTCTGCCAGGAGGGGGCCCACAGCAAAGGTCAACTCAGGACCGGGCGCGCCCGCCGGATCGGCAATTAAAACCTGATCCTGCCGCAGCGTATCTTCAATGTATTTAAAGCCGAAGGGCAGAAGGTCAACAACTTCTACGTTGGTTGCAATACCATCGCCAACATTAGAAACACTCACCGCATATTCAAGAAGTCCTCCGATTTCAACACTGTTCTGGTTAACGGTTTTTTCAACAACCAGAACCGCATCTCCTCCAATAAGGTCAACTGGAACATCAAAGACTTCAAATGGGATGCCGTCACTGATGGTGAAGATACCCGTGCCTGAATCCAGCCCGTAAGAGAAAGCCTCAACCTGGTAACCGGACTCAGCCTGCAGAGTCGCCAGATTTGCTTCGGAGGCGAAGGCGTAGAGATCGGTACTCTCAACATCAATGTAGTAATCCCCATTCGGAAGTTCGGGGAATGGGAATGAGCCGTCCGCGGCTGTGGCAAATGGACCTACAGCAACTTCGGAGCTGCCTGGACCAGTCACTTCGTAGATTCGAACAATGGCACTAGCTACAGGGTCATAAGCTGGCTGGGAGAAGAACACAAAACCGATGGGCGCCACCGTGGCAATATCGGTCAGTGTGGACTCCGGCGTCGCTGCGTCATCTTCGAATCGATGCAAGAAGCTCACTGTCAACACGTCGTTCACTTCCGAATTCAGGATACATTCCAGCCCGGGATCAGACACATAATCTGCGCCTCCATCTGCGGGGTGACAAACCGCTCCGCTTCCGGTGTCCACATCGTGCAGGACCAGTGGGCGAATGCTGCGGTAGATTCCGGAGGCGTACTCTGTTTCTTCGAGAATTTTCTCGATTAAATCTCCAGTCAGGCTCGACTCAACCAGCACCAGAATTCGACGGCGTCCGTCATCCAAGATCTCATAGTCCTCAGCGCTAATGGATGTGCTCGTCAGTTCGACATATACACCGTCCAGACTATGATCGTAATCACTGGCCAAGCCGTCGAGGTGATACTGGCTGGTATCAGCCAGGGTGTTTAGTTGATCAAATACAGGATCTGCGCCACCGTTATCTGCACCAATAAATCGAATTTCTGGTTCAGGGCCGTCCGCCGTTTCACAAGCGTCCTGGAAATCTTCATCACTGAGAATATCTGCAGAGCCATCACCATCCAGGTCGACAGTGATCTGGTTAATAATTTGAGTACCGGCAGTTATGTCCCCAACGATGCGAACTCCGTAGGCAAGATCTCCACCTTCACCCAAGGCTCCAGCAGTTGTGGCGGGCTCCAAATCTTCCTGAGGCACAAGCAATCCAACAGATCTGACAAATCCGCGATCAGCCGCGTCTTGGGCAATCCAGGTGTCATAGTCCACCCACTCATCTGCGTCCAAGCCATCGTAGAGATTTAAGATCAGCTCGGCGCTCGCTGGATTAAATGTTGGTGTGACATCGGGATCCAGCACCGTATTGATTGGTACAAGCGCTTCGACAACCACACCGGATTGGCTTACGCCATCGATAAAGATATCGCGCTCCGGAGGTATCAAAGTTCCCGAGTTGGCAAAGCTAGTCGAGTACGAGATAGGGTCATCGGTCGTGATATCCATATCACAACTAACGGTCCCATCAACGACTAAGTCCAGTTCAACCGGATCCACAGGGAAGTCGATGGAGACAATGGGGTTGTCCGCATCCAGAGTAAAGACACCACTGTTGATTACCGTGCCTTCAAATCCGTTTCTACCATAGGAGAAATCAGAAACATCCAGTCCAGGATAGAGCAACGGGTTTCGCCGCGACGGCCAGGCAAAGCCTTGGTCCGGCGGGATAATTACTTGCATGTAGTAGCTGCCCGCGAACATAAAGGGATACTGATAGAAACCCGTCTCATCAGTAAACTGGATCACGAGCGGCTCGCCCGTTGCTGAGAAGGGGTCTTTAGCCAGTTCGTCCTGAAGCCCGCCGGGGCCATTATTCACCGCATTGAGCACACGAACTTCAATGCCCTCGATGGGTTCGAGTGTTATTGAGTTAAATATATAGCCCAGTGGATCAACGATAGAGGCGTCATCGATCACCTCGCCCAGACCCTCATCGAAGAAGGTCACCGTCAGGGCATCGTCTTCGCCGGATAGCAATGTGCACTCTTCGGGAGGCGCGTTAACGTAGTCAACCTCACCAAAAATATCACCACAGAGATTGCCGTTCGAGCTTTCGTTGGTACTAAGTACCAGAGGCACAATATTCCGGTAAATACCGGAACCAACTTCTGTTTCACGCACGAGCAGTGGCACCGACAACCCAGAGACTTCAGAATTTACATTGACCACAACTTGGCGTGTACCGTCCTCGAGGAACTGAATACTGTCCTTGGGTACTGAGGTGGAGCTTAACTCTACATACACTCCATCGAAGGTTGCGTCGTAGTCAGCCACATCGGCATCGAAGCGATATCGCAAGGTATCACTGAAGTCTTCGGTCTCTTCGAAGTCTGGAGCTTCTTGCTCAAGAATTTTATCGAAGGTCGGTGAGAGGAAGCGAATTTCAGCAGCGGGCCCCGTGGTGGTATTACAGACAACCGCTGAGCTGTACTCGAAATCACCGTCACCGTCTTCGTCGACAACGACCTGGTTTTCCAATCTGGTGTTGAGGGTGACGTTGTCTGAAACTGTGACGTCAAAAACAAAAGTACCTGACTGATTGGGCCGCAATTGCTCAGCCGGAACCATCAAACCAATACGAGATAGGTGATCGACACCATTCCAACTGTCGTAGGTAATCCATTCATCTTGCTCGGCTCCGGCACTGGTCATAACCACCGGCAGCGCATTAAATGGAACAAATGCCAAGTTTTGACCGGATACCACCTTCACATCCGATGGCAGCCTATCTTCGATCATGACGCCTTGAGTAATGACTCCATCAACCACATGGTTTCGCTCAACAGGGTTTTGATCGCCGGAGTTGGTCCAAAGGACTCCATACGTCAGCGTATCGCCACCGCTCACAGGAATATTGCAAGCCACGCTCGAGGTTTTAGTGAAGCGTAGTAGCGCCCCCTCAATGATGGTGAGCATATCCGTATTGGTCTCAGATTGCGTCGGATCTCCCAACGAAGTTGCAGTAATCTCAATAGAAATTTGATCCCCAGCCTCTGCAACAACCGGAGCTTGGCCAGATATCACCAGAGAAATAATTTCGCCGGGTTCGACGCTAGGAGTCTGGGTGATCACATCCTCTCCTCCATCCGGCACACCGTTACCATTTTCATCGTGGTAAACGATGAGATCCGTTAATTCACCTTGATCGTCAGCGAGATTTATAACTGTTAAATCAAAGCTATCTTGCGTGTTGCCTCTGTTGGTCAGTGTGTGAGGGAATTGCACTAGCTGATTCACCAAAGAATCGCGTACCTGACTTTCTTCAAGACTAAGACCGTAGTCCGCTCCTGTGGTCACACTGGAGATATTGGATAAGGTTTCGAAAACCGTGTCTGGATCATCTCCGAGTAGGTAGTAAGACTGAGCCTGATTATCAATGCGAACTCCCGGTGCGGGAGAAACGATCTCTAGTGCGGATGCGTTGAGCGCGCACAGCAACGCAGCCAGCGAAGAAATCTTCACTAGCTGTCGCAAACTCAACGCGTTCAGCAATCCGCTCACTTTAGCTCGCCTACTACCTGGACATATGTCCGAGGTTTTTCAAAAACTCGATTAAGTAGTTCTTGAAAAACCCCCCGCCGGTATCCCGGCGGAGGTAAAAGGTCCTTTACGTCTTACTGAACCTGAACGCAGAACTGACCCACAGCTGAGTCGGAACCAATCAGGGTTCCGCCAGTAGTGTCGTCTGCGCCAGAGCCAACGTTAAAGGTTACCGAGCTACCAGAGATAACTACGGTATCTGTACCTGTTGGCGTCGCATCACCGATATTGGCTGTCAACTGACAGCTGCTACCGACTGCGTTTTCGCTCAAGCAAGTCTGGTGAATCTGCGCATCCGCTGGTGGCCCAGTAACCCCAGATGGGTTCGAAGCTCCCCAGACACCGCTGCTAATAGCCACCGAGAAAGGCGTAATTTGGTCCGTAATGGAGACCTCTTGCGCAGTTTCGGTACCGTCATTAGTCACAGTCAGACGCCAGATCAAGCACTCACCCGGATTAACCGCAGTTGCGTTGTTCTGGGCAAATGTTGAGACGCCAGATCCCGCTTCATCACAGGTACAGTTTGGATCGACAGCAACTGTCTTATCGATACGCACCTGCAAACCTACAGTGCTGTCATCGATAATCGCAGCCGCTTCACAACCGCCATCGATAGTGATGGTGGTCCGGATCTTGTCATTCGCCGCAGCGGTTGAAGGCGCAAATACCCGCACTTCGAAGCTGATGGAATCACCTGGATCCAGTGTGAAGGCAACGTTACCGGAACCATCATCTTCGGTTTCGATAACAGTCAAGGCACCCGCAGCGCTGGCATCAGAGATGGTAATCCCGTCATCGGTATCTGCACCGCCAACACCGTCTCCAGAACCAATATTTAGGTTGGCGTAGTCCTCATTAACAGAACCGTTACCAGTTGTATCGATTCGGATAGTCGCCGACCAGCCCGTTAAACCATTGGCACCCGCACTCACAATGCTCAGAGCAGCAGAAAGATCAAGAGTCTGAGGCTGGTTACCGTTGTTGGTGATGGTGTGCGAGTAATCCACCGTACCGTTTTTCTGGATTTGGTCAGACGCACCTGCACCTTCGGTGATATTACAAACCGCAGTTACAGTGATTCGGTCGACCTTGGTATCGGTGACGGTCGCGTCGGCATTCGAAGTAATCTTGAATGCAAAGTCGTAGTCTCCAGCGTCGGCTTCAGCCACGTTGGATGAAACCGTGATTACCGCTTCCATCAGGTAAGACCCACCTTCTGCTACTGGCGAAGGTGTGTTGTTGAACGTCGCACCGCCGCCATCGGGTCGGAAAGCAACAGTCCAACCAGTAGGTATGGTTGTCAGTGCAGTATCTACAGCCACCGCAAAGGATGTTGATTGCCCCTGCTCGTTAAGGATAACCAGGTCAATAACCACTGTATCGCCGGGCGCTGCGGTTGGGACGCTACCAATATTGGCAATATCCTGCTCTGCGTCACCACCATCAGTTCCGCCCACAGCATTAACTGCTTTGTCGTCAACGCCATCACCATCATCGATCACAAGATCGAGCAGGTTAGCTGGTGCATCGGTATTGGTGTTCAGGTCGATGGTAGTTGAACCATTAGTCAAATCGATAATGGCCGCTTTGATAGCACCCAAAGATTCGATCTTGGTATCCGACTCTCCAGCATTACCGTCGGAAGTGGCCGTGATAACAGCAGTAAAACGCTCATCATCATTTCCAGCACCTGTAGCCGTCTCGTCGAATACACCGTCATCACCAAAGGACCCATCGAAACAACCGTCACTGTCTGGATCATTTGCTCCACCAGCGACACAGGCGGTCGCATTAGTTCCGCTTTCGATGTAGAAGAGATTCTGAATCTCATCAAAGCTTACCGTTGCAGAACCACCCAGCGTGGCCATGCCATCAGTCAGCGTGGTGGGCAGGGTTGCCCTAACCGTAATGGTCACATCCGAGCCAGCGTTTATCGATCCAGTGTTAGAACCAATACTTGAACCGCCGATAAAGTAGGCAAAGGTTGTCCCAGCCGGGAAGGTGTTCTCAGCACCAGTTGAGATACCTAACGCGAAGCTGTCGGCGATATTACCGTTGTTGGTAATAACGTTGTCGAACTCAATAACTTCACCGGCAACCGCAGTCGCTTCGTGCTGGGTGTTGTTGTCGAGGGCGTCCTCATCGTCTCCCAGAGTGCCAGTAGTTTCCGTTTCACCTGGACCCGCTCCCGCGTCTCCATCAGTGTCATCGATAGTAACGCCGTATACAGCAGGGATACTGGTTTGAACATTATTCGAACACTGAACCGCCTCGGGGCTTGCATCGTTGTTCAAATCGCCTTCCACACAGAAAGTGTTTTGAATTAGCGTACCCGCGGCAAGCGATGGGTCGTAAGTAACCGAGTAGACAATCGATACGGACGCGGTTGGTGCCAGGCTATCTCTCAGGAACTCAATACCGTCGAAAGTATCCGAAGTACTGCCGTTGTCGTTCAGATCAACTCCGCCCTCGACAATGGATTGCTCTTCAATCAAGAAGTCGTCGGCTGTGCCGTCATCGTCGAAATCGTAGTAAAACTCGAGGTTGCCGCCTGAACCTGGAAGGTCATATGGCGCAGAAGCATTGTCCTGACCAATGGTCATTCGCACATAGCCGGCGGTATCTGTAGAACCACCACTGTGGGCACCGTCAGAATAGAAACGGTCACCTGCCGCAGTCGAAAGGTTGATCTGCTCCATCTCACTGAAAGTCGAGTTGGTTGGGATCTGGTCGACAATACGGATGTCATTGGCAATTGCCGCACCGTTGTTAGTCACGTTCAAGGTGTAGGTGATTCGGTTATTCGCCGCATCAAGTTCCGCAACCTTGTTGATAGCTAGTACTGCGTCAGCAGAAACAGTTACCAATGCCTGTACAGACTCGTCACCATCAGCAGTTGTATCACCATCTGCATCACGCTCTCCGGCGTCAACTGTTCCGCCATTACCGCCATCGAAACCACCCTGTCCATCAGCGGTGTTTGAGTTCGACGTAATGTCTTGAACAATAATGCCTGAGTCAGCATCAACTGCAGTCAATATCGCACCGATAACCTGTGTATCCAGCGCGCCTGATGGAACGGTAACTTGCAACACAAGTGCCGCAACGTTGTTGGGGAACCCAAAGGCGTTGGTCGTACCGTCGTTTTGACCAACGGTGATATCGCTTCCGCTGGTAACTGTGGTTTCACCACCGTCGGCAATACCATTCTGGTTGTCATCGATGAACAGCAAATAGCCGGTCGCGTCGATTGCCGTTCCAGTAGCAACGTCTTCTGGCGTTCCGGTTCCGCTGTCGTCACCAAAGGTAATGGTGAAATCATCGTCGGCGTTACCGTTGTTGGTCAGCAAGAAAGAAATGTTGACCGAGGTGTTGGGCGCAGCGGTAGCCGCCAGCTCATCAGTCTCAATCGTCGCAGCAAATACCGAACCTACGGTTACAGTCGAGTCTTCAGAATTGGCAGTGTAGGTATTACCAATGCCATCCTCATAATCCACCGAAGCGGAGTTGGTTATCACGGTCCCCGAAGGTGTCAGCGCATTTGCTACGCCGATACCAAACAGAGAACCCATAAGCACAAGAATCGGCGGCACCAATCCTCTACTTATTCGTTTCAAGTTTAAAAGTTTCATGTTTTGCTCCTAGAAGCGTTGTATTCAAAAAAAAATTACTAACTTACTTATTTCGAAAATCCGTTTCGGGGGATCCGCTGTTGACGGTGGCCCCGTATTCTTTTTGGGCGGGGATCCGCGGGCTGCCTGAGGCGGCCCGGTCGAATACCCGGGAGGTCTGGCTATCCAAGGCGGCAGAGTGCACAGCCAAAAATGGCAGCCACTAGACGTGCGAAAGCCCCATCCCTTGGATGAGGCCATTGCAGTTGTTGAAGCAATTCGAGAATTCATATCAGAGGCTAGCCCCCCGGTGGCCCAGTCTCCGCAGAAGTTAATCGGGGAAGTTTCACTAGAGAATCACTACTCGATAGCGAAGCTCGAATTCGTTATCAGGCGAAAGATCTTCGTTGATCTTCCAACTGATGTTGGTGTACTGCTCTGGTGGGATGGTGATGGTTTGTTCTTCGCCATCGGAATTGGTGACAACTCGAATAACTGGAACAGACTCCCAAGTGACGCCATAGTCGATACTTACTAGAAAATCAGAACCGATATCAGATGAATCTGAATCGCCCAGATAGTCAGTATTTTGCGGAACCGCATTTTTGATAACAAATCCGCGAAGGGCTTGTTCACCGGTATTGCGATAGGTAAGAACATATTCGAGGACTTCGCCGGGGGCAGCTTCTTCAGCTTCGACCAAAACCTCGACCGTGGTGCCATCGGCGATTTCTTGAAAATCTACCCGATAGACGTCGAGCAAACTTTCCAGCGGCCCGTCCTGGGCCAATGCTGACGCGGCAAAAATTAAACTAGTTAACAAACAAATTTTCAGTTTCATGGATATCTCTTCGATTGCTGAATTTCACAAATTGCGTTTGAAGTAACGCAGGTCAGAAAGACCTGTACTTTCGGACAGGGCGAATTTTATTTTTTGCACTAGATGAAAGCGCTAACTAGGTCGCGTTTTGGAGGGTTTTTTTGCATTGAATGCACAGTTCTAACGGTAAAGTGTGACGGGGTTCTCAGGCGAAAAATACAAGTGTGAACTGGCGCACACTTTTTCGAAAAGAATATAAAGAAGGCCGTAAGTCCAATTACCAAAAATTGAGCTGGAAATTAGCCGAAAAAAAGACTTAAAAGAACGGGATTTATATATTAAAAATCAATAAATTAGAGACTTCTCTTCAAACCTGTTTTG
>Ga0209557_1001727_pt1 | contig 11786 bp, 9 predicted proteins | sample SaaInlV_120m_DNA_4_FD_184672 | JGI IMG/M metagenome (GOLD analysis project Ga0209557, IMG submission 184672) | Marine microbial communities from expanding oxygen minimum zones in the Saanich Inlet - Saanich Inlet SI074_LV_10m_DNA (SPAdes) (version 2) | ecosystem: Environmental > Aquatic > Marine...
CCTGACTTTAAGCTGGAGTTGACCTATCTGGTCAATACCTGAATCCAGGGCTGTATCCATCAGCTCGTTGAGTTGCTCCAAATCGCTGAGTGTTACTGTGACTGATCTGGTTGCTCTAAAGCCGGTGAATCGCTGCTTTTGGTTGATATATTCGTAGTTGGGACTAAGCCTGAGGGTAGCTGCTATAACATCAGCTTTGTCTATGCCTATTCTTTTGAGAGCCCGAATAAAGTCATTGACCCTGCTATCGACATCTTGTTTAGCCACGGCGCTGTTTCGGTTTACTGCCTGCAATTGCAAGTGGAGTTCAGCCATATTTGCTGATACGGAAACCAATCCGGAACCGGAGGTGATAATGGTGCGCTGACTGGTCTGGGCGTCGCAGGAGACTGCACCCAGGCTGAGCAGGGCGATGATAAGTATCTGTCTGGTTATGCTCATAGGATTTAATGTCCGTTTGTTTTGGGTCTGGATTCTACGTTTAGTATTGATTATTTAACCGGCAAAAGACAATGGATCTTTTGTCGAGCCGTTGTTGAGAAGGTACAATGCGCGCTCATCGGATTAGCTGGAGGCTTCAGGTGGGCGCACTTTGGTGGTTTATCAAATTTATTGTGGTGGTTGCGGTGGCGCTGGTGGGCGCTGTGTTTGCTATGGAAAACAGCCAGCCTCTGACGGTCAGTTTTATCCTGTTTAACAGCCCCGAGATCAGTCTCGGATTCTGGCTGCTGCTGTTTCTCTCGGCAGGAACTCTGCTAGGGATTTTTGCCAGCTCGGTGATTATTGCCAGTTACCGGCGCAAGTTGGCTCGCGCCACAAAGAAGGATTAACTCAGTATGGCTAATAGTGAATCTCGCGTTATTGTCGCTCTGGACTATGATGATCAGCAGTCGGCCCTTAATCTGGCTGAGCAGTTAGACCCCAGCCAGTGCCGCCTGAAGGTCGGCAAAGAATTGTTTACCGTTGCCGGACCACAGTTGGTCAAGGCACTGGTTGAGCGCAACTTTGATGTGTTTCTCGATCTTAAATTTCACGATATTCCCAATACCACTGCCCATGCAATAAGTGCGGCTGCAGACTTGGGTGTGTGGATGGCCAATGTCCATGCCTGCGGTGGTAGTCGTATGATGGAAGCGGCACAGCAAAGCCTGGAGCAAAAGGGCAGCGATATGTTGCTGATTGCTGTGACTGTGCTGACCAGTATGGATCAGTCTGATTTGCAGCAGGTGGGCATCTCCAACAGCCCTACCGAGCAGGTGCTGCATTTGGCGCGACTGGCAAAGAACTCTGGGCTGCATGGAGTAGTGTGTTCGGCTCAGGAGGCCAGTGCATTAAAAGCAGACCTGGGAGCAGACTTTAAACTTGTTACACCAGGAATACGCTTGCCTGACAGTGCCGCAGACGACCAGCGCCGTATTGTCAGCCCTGAGGATGCCATTGCCCTGGGCAGTGATTATCTGGTGATTGGGCGACCGATTACACAGTCTGACAATCCTCTTGCCACTCTTGATCAGATTAATTTAAGTCTCAGGGATTAATTCCACTTTTTAACTGGCAGGATTACCTCAATTTACTATGATTGAAGTTTGTAAATGGGCGAGACGTCTCCGATACATCACCAAGGCGAATAAGCTGACCCCCATCAGTGGTTTGGGGGTCGGCTAAAGATCAGGTCGGCCCGAGATGGCCCCTTGGGCAACTGCCCCCCTTAGGATCAATCATTAAACTCGTCTTGCCAGACCGGTTGATCATCTGGGCCAGCATTTAGTTCATAAACTCTGACATAGTCTACTTCCATTTGGGCCTGAGTAAAGCTATTAGGATCCATGTCTTTATCTATGGCGAAGTTCATTAATAAATATTGGGGTTCATTAAAAGGCCATGTGCTGTCATCTTTGACAGCAGGATCGTATCTGTAGTGAACAGTACCATCAACTGCAAACACAATTTCATCTGGAGACCAATCCATACTGTAGACGTGAAAAGCAGATGAGGCTGTTGCAATATACTGGCCGGCGGTATTTACCGTGCCTCCATTGCTTGAAGGAGTATGCATAGCGCTCTTGACCATGTTTTGATCGTCGCCCCAGTGCTCCATAATGTCGATTTCACCACAGGCTGGCCAAGCCTCCGCCCCAAATCCCTGGGTTTGCCAGTAGGCACCTGACTCGTTTATGTTTTTGCCCAATGTCCAAATCGCAGGCCACGTACCAGGTCCAGAGGGTAATTTTGCGCGGACTTCCACTCGGCCATAGGTAAAGGCATATTTGGAGTTTAATCTCGCAGATGTGTACTGTTTGGTGTAGCCCTGATCTTCAAACGGTTCTTTTATGGCGACAATTTTAAGAGTTCCGTTACTTGTAAAACTGTTTTCGAGGCGATTGGTGTAGTGCTGAAGTTCCTGATTATACCAGCCGCCACCACTAGGAAGCTGGGTTTGATGAAACCATTTGGTGGCATCCAATGCATTGGCATCGTTGTAATCGGCACCGCCAGTGCCATCACTGCCTCCCGGGGCGGCTTCAAATCGTACATTATCAAGCTGGAAAATCAGATTTTCACCGGTCTGATAGGCGGGATAAAGGCTTATGGCGACATCGACCTCTGACAAGTTAAATTTGGTTGGGTTAGCGTCTGAAAAGCTGGAGATTGGTAGTGTGATTGTTTGCCACTGACCATCAGCCAGAACAGGGGAGTTAGCGACTGCCCCAACACTAATATCGTTAACCGTTGAGTCACCACTCTCCATTTTAAAACGAAAGCCCCCAGATAAATCGTCGGTACCATCGTTGATAACTTTAATATCGAAAACTATATTGCCAGAAGCGAGGTCATCAAGATTCTGACGCGATGAGCTTTTAAAATAAACTCCTGAATGACCTGCATCGGCGGCATAGGTGACTTGTAGTACATTCCCGCGATCATTATCCGTCACTACCGCCCAAGCGAGACTGGGGCAGGCAAGGCCGTTATCTTGCGAACAAGATTCGTAGTTATTAAATTTCTCATCAAATGCTTGAATGGCGAGATCCCAAACCGACCCAACTGCCCCATCGCTTAGCACCAGAGCGGCACTGTCGCTCGTTGGGTTGTTGGTGACAGTCACAGTTCTCGTTACTGTGGCTGTGTTGCCCGCGTTATCAGTTGCGGTATGGGTAATGGTATATACACCCTCAAAGCCGCCTACACTGCCGGTTTGGATAGTTGTCAGTTCTCCATCAATATCATCAATGGCTTTAGCCCCCGCATCAATATAAACCAATCCTTGCAGATGGGTAACCGATGATTCACCAAAGAGAGTGATGGTTGGTTTCGTGGTGTCCGCTGTGTCTGTTGAGTTATCTGGATCTGAATTTGAACCACTACCACCATTGCTAGTCGTATTGTCACTTGTTTGGGTGCCGGCACCATTGTCAGTAGACCCGCCACCGCCACCACAGGCGGCTAATGCCATTAAGGTTAGAATAATAAGTGCCGAGTTTCCTATTGCTGCAATTGCAGCCCGAAAATTAGCTCGCATGTGATACCCCTCGAATTACATATTGTTAAATATTTATAGTGTTTTTTAAACGATGCTTTAAACGTGACAGTTTGAGTCTCGTTAAGGCACTGCCAGGCTCTCTATCCGGGCTGGTTTATACCCGTTAGGCCAGCCAAATTCATCCCACCAAACAGGCTCGTCTCCCGGGCCCGCGGTGTAGGCTTTTACATTGTCGAAATCCAATGGTGAGCTATTAAACCAAATTGAGGCATAACAGTGCTACCGCAGCGGTAACCTTGATTGACGCTGTTGGATTATCAGTGTCAATAGCCACTGGAAGCTCTTTATCCCCATTTCGGCGATCCTATTATCACTAATAGTTCCTGCTGGACCCTAATCAGAAAGGTTTAGAGGGTTGTTTAATGCGACCAAAGTGCCGGTTGTAGGGGTAAAGCGAGCTGTCCGCCAAAAATTGGTATAAGCTTTAACTGGATTTAACAAAGGGCTGGAATGATGGCTACTCTGGATAGATTAAAGTTAAAAATCGCCGAAGCAATGTTTTTGCAGCGCTTCCCCGGCGGTTTTGATGACCCCGAAATGCAGGTGATTGCCAAGCGGCACCGCATGGATAAGATGATTACCTTTGCCCAAGAGAGTTTTAGTCTTTCCGCCTTGGAGGATATCGATAAAAGCGCCGACAATATGGTCAAAATAGTGTCCCGTTCCTCCATGGTATCTATGTTTGAAAAGCCCAAATTTCGCGACTTTGTCGGCTGCCTGAGCGCCGCAGATCGAGAGTTTTTGGTGCAGTCACTGGGACAATTGCTGCACGGTGATCAGCAGTCTGGTTTTGAGGCTCTGGTGGACATTATGCTGACTGAGAAGTTGGCTAAATGGAGTCTGGTCAGTATTATTCCGACCTACTTTGCGCCCAATAGCGAGGTGTTTGTGAAACCCACGACGGCAAAGAATGTTATTGCTCATTTTGAGGTGCCGGATTTACTCTATCGACCATTGCCAAGCTGGCATTTTTATACTGCCTATAGAGAGTTAATCAACCAATCTAAAAAGTTGGTTGATCCTGGGCTATCCCCCACCAATGCGGCTTTTTCGGGATTTCTGATGATGGCAATGGGTTGATATTTACCCGGATTATTCTGACCCGCCGGCAGACTGGTTGCGTATAGCCTTACAAGTCAGTTTAAAACTTGTTTAAAAGGCTGAGTTTTCTATTGTCCGAGGCTATTTTCGCAGCTAGAATGGCAAGCTTTTTTAATTTCGACCCTAGAGAACAAAAGATGTCTGCCAATACAGCTGAAGCCTTTGCGCCATTACCCAATATCACTGAGCCCAAGTGGTGGACTGGCACGCCTGCTATATCTCCAGAACTGTTTGTCATTGATGGCAATGAGTACCGGATTAATGGTGCGCCCCTAGTTGCCAGTAAAGAGCTTGCCGAACGCATGCAGCAGACCTTTGATGAGGTGGGGCTGGTTCATGTTATCAATACAGGGTTAGACGATTTGCAGGCGATGCGCCTGATTGCCACTCAGGTGCTAAAAAACGAGCGCCAATACGAAGGCGGCGCCAACCCGCGCAAAATCATTGAAAAGAATGTCTATGAGGTGGGAGCGCCCTTGGAAGCCTGGCTGCACTACCACCATGAGATGGCCTATATTGGGTCGAGTACCAAGATGGTCAGCTTTATGGCACACAAAATGCCCAGTGAGGGCGGCCATACCTATGTCTCTGACAACTTGCAGGCGACAGATGCGCTGCTGGCGACGGCGTTTGGTCAAAAGTTAAAAACGTTGGGCCTCTGCTACCACCGCAATCTGTCGGATCGTGAGTCCTTTGTTGATCGCCTCGATATTGGTGTCTACAACCATTGGCAGCAATCTATGCTGACGGAAGATCCGGATGAGGCTCTGGCTGAAGCCCAGCGCCGAGGTCTGGAAGCTGAATGGGGTCCGGGCCGCCTGTTGAAAACCAAGTTCTATATTTCTGCGTTTGAATATTTCCCGCATCTGGATCGCAATCTACTCTACAGCAGCATGGCCGATGACGGCACCTGGTTTGATACCTGGCCGCTGGTTCAGCATCTGGCTGCCGATGAGCGTCCGTTAAAGCTGACCTTCGGTGATGGTTCGGAAATGACAACGGAAGAGAAGCAGCTGTTTATCAAAATCTACGATGATTATGGTATTCCTATTGCCTGGGAAGTTGGCGATGTTGCGCTTATCTGTAACTACCGCTTTGCCCATGGTCGACCCGCAGTGCATCTCAAAGAAGGTGAGCAGCGCGAATTGGGTGTGCTGATCGGTGAGTCTTTTGATCGGTTGGAAACCTATGAGGACAAGTGGTAGACAGTCTGAGTTGTAGGTTAAACTGCAATTAAATTCTCTGGCAGCAGTTCAAATGCAAACTTTAATTGACCGCCTCACAGCCGTCGTTGATAAAAACACCTTATTCCTCGCCGATGACATCAGTGAAAAATATTTTGCTGACTGGAGCGGCGCAGATCCCTGCAAGCCCAGCGCATTATTAAAACCCAAAACCACCGATGAACTATCGCAAATTATGGCTCTGTGCCATGAGTATGATCAGCCCGTGGTCGTGCAAGGGGGCTTAACTGGTCTGGCTGGTGGCGCAACGCCTCAGGCTTCTGAATTTGCTATCTCCCTTGAACGCATGAACGGGATTGAGGATATTGATACCACTGCCATGACCGTCAGCGCCTGGGCTGGAACGCCACTGCAGGTGCTGCAGGATAGCGCTGCCGAGCACAGTCTGTTTATGCCGCTGGATCTAGGTGCTCGGGGTAGCTGTCAGATTGGTGGCAATGTGGCGACCAATGCAGGTGGTACTGAAGTGATTCGCTATGGCATGACTAGAGCCCTAGTACTTGGCCTTGAGGCGGTGCTGGCAGATGGCACTGTAATCAATGCCATGAATAAAATGGTTAAAAATAATTCTGGGTACGATCTGAAGCATCTGTTTATTGGCTCAGAGGGTACTCTGGGTATTGTCACCAGAGTAGTGTTACAGCTGCAACCCAAAGCTAATAGTTCCCATACCGCACTCTGCGCCTTGCCTGATTATAAATCTGTCACCACATTGTTGGCGGAACTGAAGCGCAGTCTGGGCCCGGGCCTGACTGGTTTTGAACTGATGTGGGATAACTATTACAACAAGGTTTTGCAGGTGGAGTCCGATCTGCAAAATCCGTTCGCTGAAGACCATCCGTTTTATTTACTGGTTGAGTACAAAGATAATGACTCTGTGTCTGGCGCAGAACGATTTGAGGCGGCGCTGTTCGCCCAACTTGAAGCCGGGCTTATTACGGATGCCCTGGTTGCCAAGACCCATCAGGATGCGGAAAAATTCTGGCAGATCAGAGATGGCATTGGCGAGTTGTTCAAAGTGCTGGGCCCGGTGTCCAATCAGGATGTCAGCCTGCCCATTGCAGATATAGGTATTTTTGCCGCAGATCTGGATCAGCGTCTGAAGCAGAAATACGCCAATATAGGTGTGCTGCTGTTTGGCCATATAGGTGATAACAATCTGCATGTGTGCGCCTACACCGGCAGGGAAGAAGATAAAGTCGCCATTAATAGGGATATTATGCTGATGATTGGTGAGTATTCCGGTGCCATTACCGCCGAGCATGGTGTGGGTGTGCTGAAAAGGGGTTTCCTCGATCAGTCGCGCAGCGACAGTGAAATTGCGCTGATGAAAACCCTCAAGCAGGCCATGGACCCCAAAGGTATCCTTAATCCCAATCGGGTGATTTAAAACGTCAAAGCGGGTTTATACACAATCAAATAGGACGAAACGACCACCGCTGCGGTGAGTGGTCCCTGCTGACCTATACATAAAATACCCTGATAGGTAAGGTTAATGTCTGATATTACAATTACAATCTCGAGGGAACCTGCAATGAGCGTTAAATCATTATTTCTTATCTCTACCATTATGGCCTTGGGCGCCTGCTCTAGTGAACCCACTCCAGCACCAGCTGCAACAACTGATGCAACAGAGGCTCCAGAAGTTAGCGAAGCTCTGCCAGATGGCGCCTACTTAATTGAGGGCGTTACGGTGACTGAAAATGGTGCGGTCAGCCAATATACCCGTGATCAAATAAAGATCTACTCCAATGGCCGCTTTATGTATGCCTTTAACAATGCCCAGACTGAGAGCATTGATGTGGGCGCAGGCGATGCCAGCTGGTCAAATGGTGTCATGGTTGAGGTGCCCAGAGTGAATCACAATGGCCCGGTCTCCGGTTATAGCTTTGATGTCGCTATTGATCAGACAGCCACGGGTTTTGAACAAACCATTATCGGTATGGAATATGAAGGTGGTCGTCTGCTGGATATGGTTGAAGTATGGAACACAGCTTCAACGGCAACCTCGCCTTTTGATGGTCTTTGGGCCCTTGAAGCCCGAGAGTCTGGTGATCCCGATATGACGGCTTTCTCTGAAACCAAGATGATTGGTGGCGGTCACTTTATCTGGTTGCAGAATGTGGTTTACAAAGGCGAAAACGGTCAGGACTTTGGTTTTGGATCCTTCACTGTGGATGCTGATGGTAACGCGGTTGAAACTGCTATGATAAGCTCATTTGCGGATTATGAAGGTACCGTCAATGAAGTGAAAATGGAACTGGTTGACGAAAACCACTTCACTCAGTCATTTACCTACAATGGCGAAGTGGTTACCCAGTCCTATGCGAGAATGTAATCCGGTGCTGTGACAGACAGTCAAAAAGCCCGTCTTACAGCGGGCTTTTTTATGCCAGTTCAGTTTTGCTGGATACCGGTGCCATGGTCGGCTTTAAGCTGAGCCACATGACAGCAGCACTAAGCAGCAGAGCGCCAATGCCAAAATAGAGCCAGTCAATGGTAATAAGATTCAGCGAGAAGCTGCTGTACAGGCCCGTCGCCAGAACCAGCAATCTGGACTGCTCCAATCGCCGGGCAAAAGGTTTGCCATCCAAAATAGCCCCGATTACCACCAATGTATAAGCCTGTATTGCCACTGTAGCCCAGACTAAGCCATAAGAAAGCTGAGCCACCTGTCCGGCACTCCATAAATGAAAAACTGACAGCAAAATATACTGGGCAACAATTGCGCCATTAGTCAGGAGGCTCAGATCAGGGTTGTATTTCTCAAACTGGTCGAGGTTGGATTTTTGCGCCGGGTAGAGTATCTCAACATCCTCAGGCCGCCAGCCGGTTCGCGACCAGAGAACACGCCATTTATCTAGCCAGTTGGCTGTGCGCCAGGCGTCCATGGCCATATTGATAAAGATATGTAAATTTGCCCAGATTGGATTCCAGCTTGCCAGTGGTACGCGGATACCATAGATAGCTGGTTGTTCCCTGTGCTCTTTTTGGAAGGTACCAAACAGTCGATCCCAGATAATCAGCAGGCCGCCGTAATTTTTATCAATATAATCCGGATTCTGTGCATGGTGCACCCGGTGGTTTGAGGGAGTGACCATAAACCATTCTAAAAACCCCAAGGTGGAGATATGTTGTGTGTGCACCCAAAACTGATAGATCAGATGTGCAGAGGCTATGCTGACATACATGGTGATCGGCATGCCGAGAAAAAAACACGGAATAAAAAATACCCAGGTGGTAAAAAAGCTGGTGCTGGTCTGGCGCAGAGCAGTGCTCAGATTGTAATCTTCACTCTGATGATGGACCACATGAGAGCCCCAGAAAAACTGTCGCTCATGGCTCACACGGTGAAACCAGTAATAGAGAAAGTCATACAGCAAGATAGCCAGTAGCCAATGGCCGAGGGAGGAGCTGTTGAATGCCCAGATTGCGTAATTTTCTTCAATGCCAGAAAACACTAGCAAACCAATATTGAGAAACACAAATTTGGTGACTGTGCTTAGCAACCCGAGACTGAGGCTATTGATACTGTCATTAGCTCTGTAGGTATTGTTGCCTTTCCACCATCCCCAAAAAAGCTCAATAACGATTAATAATAAAAATACTGGGATTGCATAGGGAATAAAGTTCATAACTGGCTATGACGCCTTGGATATTAAAGTTTAAACTCATCAGAATACATTGACAGCACTACATTAAATGTCATTAAAGACGCTTGCAAGTCAGTATTGTATTCATGATTGTATAAATATAGACTTAAACCGCTATTTAAGAAAATAAAACTTAATAATAAAAGGGGAAGAGAATGACTGAATATGAGATTTACACACTATTTAACAGCGGCAGATTAGTTGGTGTCACAAGCTTTATAGGAAGCATAATTGCAATTTGGCTTGCTCTTAGAGTTGCAAATATGACTAGAGAAAATGAAGATGCCAACGTAGTTCAAAAGTTAGTCTCTACCGCTTTCGGCCTGCTGATAGTTGCTGGAACTTGGATGGCAATGACTCTAGCTACATCAACTTGGGTTATTACTGCATATAACCTGGATCTTTTGGAGTCCCGTTCAGTGTTTTCCGATAAATTTATCGAATATGTTGGTACAACTGAATTGCCAGTGACATCACCAATGCCAATGCAGATGATCTTTTTGGCAATTGTAGCTATCATGATTGTTTCCATTATTTGGACACCGAAAAAATAGTCTTGACTGACACATCTGCTACTTGGATTGTCTATTGTTGACGATAACAACCCACTTATGTGGGTTGTTATTGTCAGATTAAGTCCCAATGGTTCTGGCTAAACTTTAATGAATGAACTATAAGTTATCAAATCCTAGGTTCGAATTCTTAGCGAAGATTAATAAAGACCTCTGAAAAATAACCATTTTTTTTGTTCTCGAAACACGAAAAGAAATCTGTCCCGAATCTGAAACTAAAACCACTTAATCCATCCTCGCTCCAACAGTTTCTTTAGCCCATGCAGATATTTGTTAACGCGGCAAAAAGCTACTATTGATCGCAATATCCTCAGCCGGATCTCTTTCAGGGATCGGTCGAGGGGAGTACCCTGCAGTTATCTATTCTCAAATTTGGTTGCCCACATCGGTGTGACGGGAACTCATATCTCGTCAGGCTCGTTTAGTGTATTTCGATTAACTGGTGGGCACGATACGGGGGCTAGAGGGAAATAAATTGTAATATGCACGTTTACATACTACACTTTTTTCTTCAACAACCTTCGGAGCATTGGCATGAGATTAAAACAAACTTTTTTTTATAGCGCAGCACTGCTGGTCAGTTTGACTGGATGCGGTGGCGGCGGTGGCGGTGGTGGCGAAACTGTTGGGGGAGCGCCGGCTGGTGGATCTACAGCGACCAATGCAACTACGATGGCAGGAGCGGTCATTGACGGCTACATTGTAGGTGCGACAGTATGTCTTGACCTCAACAACAACTACGCTTGTGATGTCACGGAGCCCTCTGCCGTGTCAGGAGTAGATGGTGCTTATACATTTGAAGTTACCGTGGATATCCCCGCTGGCACTCAAATTCTCGCTGATATCCCTGTCGGTGCCGAGGATCAGGACCTTGGTCCTATTACGAAAGCCTACAATATGTTGGCCCCTTATGATAATCCTGAGGTTGTTACCCCTTTGACAACCCTAGTTTCACAGGAAATTCTTTCCTCGGGCGGAGAGGTAACCGCTGAACAGGCGGAACTCGCTGTAAAACTGGCACTGGGAATTGATTCGGATACCGATCTACTGGGTAACGACTTCATAGCAGAAGTGGATGAAGATTTGCAGAATACCGCCGAGGTGTTGGCTGCGGCTTTAGCCGCCACAAAGGCGACATTGGAGAGTAGCGAAGGGGCGTCCACCTTAAGTGCAGCAGAGATAACGAAGGCAGCTATCGCTACCGTCAAAAATGTGATCGCAGCAGAACTGATTGTTGGCGGTAAAGCAGCATTGACCGTGGCAGAGGCGACGGCAGCAGTTACGCAGACTGTTCAAGGCCAAGTGCAAAACATTGTAGCCGCCACGAAATCTGGAGACGGTGAGGTTGTAAACCTTGTCGAGATACTAAAATCAGGTGACCTTATCATTTTATCTGAAGGCGAGGAGAGACCTGCAGGGTTCGAGGATTACGTCGAGGGACTGACGATGGAATTCGTTTATTTCCCGGGAGCAGAGGAGGGAGAGATTATCGATTTGACTTCTGCCGAAGGTGATAAGGTTGCATTCCTACCTGACTCAGAAGACGATGCATGGATCCCGATTGAGTATGGGGAGCACTACGTATTAGGTGCGGACGGAGATTGGGTTCTACCGAGTGAAAATTCAGGGTCGGGTACAAAACTCGAAGGCAATTGCGCCATTTTTTATGATGACG
>Ga0209557_1001728_pt1 | contig 11778 bp, 19 predicted proteins | sample SaaInlV_120m_DNA_4_FD_184672 | JGI IMG/M metagenome (GOLD analysis project Ga0209557, IMG submission 184672) | Marine microbial communities from expanding oxygen minimum zones in the Saanich Inlet - Saanich Inlet SI074_LV_10m_DNA (SPAdes) (version 2) | ecosystem: Environmental > Aquatic > Marine...
ATGACATTGTGATCCCTCCTAAGAATGATAACCTTCAAAAAGATTAGATATAAAAACTTTTTAAGTTCTGGCAACCAATTTACAGAGATTGATTTTCAACAACATCATACTAATTTGATTATTGGGACCAACGGAGCGGGAAAGAGTACTATGCTGGACGCAATCTGCTTCTCCCTGTTTAACAAGTCGTTTAGGAAAATTACAAAACCACAACTTGTGAATGCCACAAATGAGAGGGATTGTTTAGTAGAGATTGAGTTTTGTGTAAACAATAGAGATTATCTTGTCCGTAGAGGTATTAAACCAAATATATTTGATATTGAGGTGAATGGTAATCCACTTCATAAGGAAGCAGATGATCGTGCCAATCAACGCATTCTTGAGGAAAGTATTCTTAAGGTGAATTACCGTAGTTTTGTTCAAATTGTTATACTTGGTAGTAGCACCTTTGTCCCCTTTATGCAACTCACAACTTCTAATCGTCGTGAGGTAATTGAGGACTTGTTGGATATTCGTATCTTCTCTGCTATGAATAGTCTAATTAAAGATAATATTCGAACAAAGAAAGAACAAATTAAATCTCTGAATATTAAGAGGGATAATCTTAAAGATAAGATGCAGATGCAGCAAGAGTTTATTGAAGAACTCGAAAGTCGTGGTCATGCGAATATTGATGCTAATGAGGTAAAAATTGATAAACTTTTGGATGAAGAAAACTCATACATGTTGAGTAATGAAGATTTGAATTATAGAATGGAAACTCTTCAAGAACAGATGAGTGATGTTACTGGTGCTCATGAGAAGTTATCAAAACTAAACAATCTTAAAGGTAAAATCTCACAAAAGGTTGCGACCATTACCAAAGAGTATAAGTTCTTCATAGAAAATACGGTCTGCCCTACCTGTACACAAGACATCAAAGAAGAGTTTCGTGTAAATAGAATTAGTGACGCTCAAAATAAAGCAAAGGAACTCAAGAAAGGTTATGAAGATCTTGAAGAAACAATTAAGTTCGAACAGGAACGAGAGCGTCAATTCAATACCTTATCTAAGGAGATTACAAAACTAACGCATGGCATTTCTCAAAACAATACTCGGATTTCCCTCAACCAGAGACAAATCAGAGATCTTGAACATGAAATTCAAACTATTACCAGTAACCTACAAAACAGAAATACTGAGAATGAGAAATTAGAGCAGTTTAAAGACAATCTCCAAAAGACAATTGAATATCTTTCAGACAAAAAACAAGAAATCGTTCATTACGATTTTGCCTATTCCCTCCTTCGGGACGATGGTGTAAAAACAAAAATCATCAAGAAGTATCTTCCATTTATCAATCAGCAGGTTAATCGTTATCTTCAAATGATGGACTTCTACATCAACTTTAAACTTGATGAGGAGTTCGGTGAAACCATTGAGTCACCTATTCACGAAAACTTTTCTTATAGTTCTTTTAGTGAAGGTGAAAAAATGCGTGTAGATTTGGCTCTACTCTTCACTTGGAGAGAAGTTGCGAGACTCAAAAATTCCGTAAACACTAACCTGTTGATTATGGATGAAGTATTTGACTCTTCACTTGATGGATTTGGAACCGAAGAGTTCCTAAAAATTATTCGTTATGTGATAAAGGATGCTAATATATTCGTCATCTCTCATAAGTCAGACTTACATGACAAATTCCAAAGTGTCATCCGATTCGAGAAAGTCAAAGGTTTTTCACGTATGATGTCCTGATACACCAAAGAACAATGCAAGTCCCAAACTGGAAGCATCACTCCAAGAAAGAACAGAAACGAAAACTGAAACCTCAGGCAATGCGTTCCCGAAAGGAAGCACTGAGACACTTCAAGAACCGTCACATGACCCTGCCCAAAAAGCAGGGTTCTTTTGTATAATACGTTCATACGAAACAAAAAAGTATCAATGATTAACAAAATTTTTATAGTATATACAGAACATGATGATGGTGATAGGGTTAATTCTGTTTTTAGTTCAAGGGATGAGGCAGAAAAACATAGAGATTTAATTAAAGACGAAGTTGGTGGTCTACATAATTGGAAACTCTACCTTGATGTGCGGGTGGAGGAAGTTAAAGTGAGAGATAAATCAGATTCTAGATCTGTTTTATTTTGTGATAAGACGTATGATGATATTAATAATCCTGAAGTTATTATAATTAAGGATCCTCGTCATCCTGAGAAAGAAGTATCAAAAAATTTTAGAGACCTAATTAGCGTGAGACCAATGGGGGTTCCAACTGGGTTGATCTCTTCGATGAGGAATAAAACTGATAGATCTTTCAATCACGGAGCAGGTATCTAGGGAAAAAGAGTAAATGAAAAATTTTAAACCACTTCCTAAACTGTCCACCACCTCTTTATAGGGGTGGTTTTTTATTGTATACTACGTTCATACGAATCAAATCAATGACCGTCAGGCACGAAATTAAATCTCAACTTGCTAAACTTCTTGCACAAGAAGACCTTGTGGTTGAGAACAAGAATGTTGAGACTGCATGTTTCAATGTTCATACTCGTGTTCTGACACTGCCGAACTGGGATAAGGCAGGTAATGAGATATATGATATGTTGGTGGCACATGAAGTGGGACATGCACTTTATACACCAGATCGTGATTGGATAAAAGAATATAAGATTCCTCCACAGTTTGTGAATGTGGTGGAGGATGTTCGCATTGAGAAAATGATGAAGCGTCGTTATGCTGGCATCTCAAAGACTTTTTATAAAGGATATAATGTTCTTGCCGATGAGGACTTCTTTGGTGTTGAGTGTGAAGATGTAAGTAAGATGAATCTTGCCGACCGTGTAAATCTTCACTTTAAGATTGGTAACTTTGTTGATATTCCTTTTGGTGAATATGTAGAGATGCCTATCGTTCGCATGATTGAGGGTTGTGAAGACTTTGATGATGTTCTGATTGCGGCACAGGCACTCTATAAGTATTGTCAGGATCAGATGAATACTGATACTAAGACTGATATGGATTCATTGGAATCGCAAAGTTCTGGTTCATCCGAAGAGCAGTCTGATAACTCTATGGAGCAACAACAGCAACCTGGAGAATCTGAAGATAGTACCGATACTGAGCAAGACACCGAGCATGTTCGTCAGGGTGGAGAAACCAATCCCGAACCTAAAGTTGATACTATGGATTCATTGGATGATGCAATTAAAAAACTTGCATCAATGGATGGAATCGAGAATGTTTATGTAGAACTTCCTAAAGTCAATCTTGATGATATTGTTGTTCCGAATAAAGAGATTCATGAGAGATGTAATGAACTCTGGGACAATCCACATGATCCTTATCTGTTCGATTATGTTGATGGTGAGTTTATGAAATTCAAAAAATCAGCACAGAAAGAGGTAAATTATCTTGTCAAAGAATTTGAATGTAGAAAATCTGCTAATAGTTATGCTCGTGCTACTACTAGTCGGACTGGAGTTTTGGACTGCTCTAAACTCCACACCTACAAATACAACGAAGACCTGTTCAAGAAAGTAACCACACTTGCCGATGGTAAAGATCATGGATTGATTTTTATTCTTGATTGGTCTGGTTCTATGACCCATGTAATGATGGATACTATGAAGCAGTTATTTAATCTTGTATGGTTCTGTAAGAAAGTTGCTATTCCGTTTGAAGTATATGCATTCACAAATGAATATCCATTAATGAGTGCTGATGGAGAACAACTTTTTCGCAAACGTCCGTATGAGAAAAAAGATGGTTTGATGCAGGTTGGAGAACAGTTTTCTTTGATGAACATTTTGTCGCATAAAGTTAATTCTAAAACTTTAGAAAAACAACTAAAAAATATGTTCCGTCTTGCACAATATATTACTTTTGGTGGAAGGTATTCTATACCTGTCGGAATGGGATTATCCGGAACTCCTTTGAATGAAACGATGATTGCACTTCATCAAATTATTCCACAGTTTAAGAAAAATACTAAAGTTCAAAAAGTTCAGTGTGTCGTATTGACTGATGGTGAGGGTTATGGACTTACTTATCATCGTGAGATTCAACGTTCATGGGAGTTTGAACCTTTTATTGGACTTGGTAGAATTGGTGATAATTGTTATCTTCGTGATCGTAAAACGGGAAACACTTATTCTTTGGATTCTATGTGGGATGACTACACTGACATTTTGATTCAAAATTTGAGAGACAATTTTACTGACACTAATTTTATTGGTATTCGTGTTCTTGAGTCTCGTGATTCTAATCGTTTTATTAGTCGTTACACTTGGGGTGAATATAAATTAAAAGAGCAAATACAAAACCAATGGAAAAAAGAGAGATCATTTGCTATCAAAAATTCTGGTTATCATTCTTATATTGCACTTTCGGCAACAACTCTTGCAGGTGAATCGGAATTTGATGTATCAGAAGATGCTTCTAAAACTCAAATCAAAAAATCTTTTATGAAGAGTTTGAAGAATAAAAAAATGAATAAGAAAATTTTAAATGAGTTTGTGGAACTTGTTGCTTGATAAATATTTGTATAGTAATAGGTATTAAGAATGTCTAGATTTGGAGATTTATTGGGAGGTAAAACTCCAGCACCAGCTCCAGCAGCACCTGCACAACCTACTCCAGTTGCAGTCCCTTCAGAACCAGCAGAAGCAATTGCTCCTGATCCTCTTGTTGTAGAAGAAGTTGTCGAAACTTTTCCGTATGAGAGTGATGTTCCTATCGATGAAATGAGTAAAGATGAACTTGAAGAGTATGGTAGAACTGTTGGTATCGAACTGGACAGGAGACATTCTCGTAGAAAATTGATTAAAGAGTTGAAAGAGCATCTGACCAATTCTTAAACTGTCCACTGGGGGTCGTCAAGACCCCTTTTTTCTTGTATAATAACTTCAGTTGAAACCAACAAAACAAGATCATGTCTCTTTCTGCTGATTACATCGTCACTTCCTTACAGGAACTTTATGGAGAGTCTGTAACTGGTTCTGATATTCGTGGATGGTGTGCGATGAATGGGTCTAACTATCAAACAGTTACAAATAAAATTGCTGATTATAAAGTTGGTCGTGGTAAGTGGAACTTGAATATTCAAGAAAAACTTGAACAAACTTATCAGGCACCTCCTGCCATGCCTACCTTTGAACAAAATTTGATTCCTGATAAAGATGATACTTTCGTCAAGTTTGGTAACTTTGGTGATCTTAAAAAAATTATTCAATCCCGTCTTTTTTACCCAACGTTCATTACGGGTCTTTCGGGTAATGGTAAAACGTTATCTGTGGAGCAAGCGTGTGCTCAACTTGGACGTGAACTGATTCGTGTAAACATTACTATTGAGACTGATGAAGATGATCTTATTGGTGGTTTCCGTTTGAGTAAAAATGGGGAAACATCAGTGACTACTTGGCAGGATGGACCTGTATTGGAAGCACTCCAGAGAGGAGCAATCCTGTTGCTTGATGAAGTTGACCTTGCTAGTAATAAAATCCTCTGTCTCCAGTCCATCCTTGAAGGTAAAGGTGTGTTCCTGAAAAAGACTGGTAAGTATGTAAAACCAACAAAAGGTTTTAATGTATTTGCTACTGCGAACACAAAAGGTAAAGGTTCTGATGATGGTCGTTTTATCGGCACTAATGTTCTCAACGAAGCATTCTTGGAACGTTTCCCAGTAACCTTTGAGCAGTCATATCCAACTCCTGCAACTGAACAGAAAATCCTTGAGGGTATTGCTTTGGATCTTGGAGTGGAAGATCGTGACTTCTGCAAACGTCTTGTTGACTGGGCAGACATCATTCGCAAAACTTTCTATGATGGTGGTATTGATGAAATCATCAGCACCCGTCGTTTGGTTCACATCATCCGTGCTTTCAGTATCTTCAAAGATAAGGCAAAAGCAATTCAAGTTTGTGTAAGTCGTTTTGATGATGAGACCAAACAATCATTCTTGGAACTCTACGACAAAGTGGACGCCGACTTTGTGATGCCTGTGGAGAATGATAGCATCGATGTATTTGACGGTGAAGCAAATATTTGATATAATAAGTTATGACTAACTCTTGGTCCCTACTTTATGATGAAATTTTAAAAATGGATGAATACATTAAGTTAAATACGCAACAAAGTCCTATTGATTTTATTCCAACTCCAACTCCAACTCCAACAGCAACTCCTTTCAAATATAATGAAGAGGAGATTGTAAAAGAACTTCTTGAGTACATTAGGGGAACTTATAGGCAACATTACTCTGCTGGCGACGATAAAATTCAAACACTGGATTTGATTGAAGCTTGTGGAGATGGTGAACCATTCTGTAGATCTAATATTCTTAAGTATGCATCACGATACGATAAGAAAGGTACGGCACGTCGTGATATAATGAAGATCCTTCACTATGCTGTTCTTCTTATGCATTTCAATGATAAGAATGCAGAACGTGAAACCTACCCTCAATAATAATGAAACTTAAAGAAAAAACAATGAAACTGTCTGACAATGCACTTGCTATCCTCAAGAACTTTGCGGGTATCAATAATTCTATTCTTGTAAAGCAAGGCAACAAACTTCGCACTATCTCTGTAGCAAAGAACATTCTTGCTGAAGCAGAAATCAAAGAAGATTTCCCACGGGACTTTGCGATCTATGATCTTAATCAGTTCTTGAACGGTTTGAGTCTTCATCAGGATCCTGACCTTGACTTCAATCAAGACAGTTACTTAAGTATTAAAGAAGGTAAGCGTCGTGTGAAGTATTTCTTTGCCGACCCGAATGTAATTATTGCTCCTCCAGAGAAGGAGATTACATTGCCATCTCAAGATGTATGCTTCCAGTTGGATAGTGTAACACTTGAAAAATTGACGAAAGCAGCAGCAGTATATCAACTTCCTGATATGTCTGCGATTGGTGAGAATGGTGTCATCAAACTGGTGGTTCGTGATAAGAAGAACGATACTTCCAATGAGTATGCCATTGTTGTTGGTGAGACCAGTGATGATTTTGAGTTTAACTTTAAGGTAGAAAACATCAAGATTATTCCTGGTGCCTATGAGGTAGTAGTGTCTTCTAAACTTTTGTCACAATTCACGAATACGCAACACAATCTCAAGTATTATATTGCTCTGGAACCCGATTCAACATTCGGATGAGACACATTCTCTTTACCCTTAAAGGGTGTCCATATGGATTATTAGATGATGAAGCACATATTCGTAATGTGCTTTCAAATGCTGCAACATTATCTGAAAGCACCTTACTAGATATTTCATCACATAAGTTCGAACCTCATGGTGTAACTGCCGTAGCACTTCTTGCCGAGTCTCACATTAGTATTCATACATGGCCGGAGAATGGTATGGCAGTATGTGATGTGTTTACCTGTGGAGACCATACAAATCCCAGATCAGGTGCCACATACATGTATGAAGCAATGGGTGCAACAGATATTGTATCTGAAATCTTTACTCGACCTTTAAAATGACTAAAGTTGATGTCCCAATGAGAATAACTGGTAGTATCCTAGTGATTACTGCATACTTTGTTGTTCTCCATATCAACATAACTCTTGGAGTTACATTGCACTTCATTGCTGATATGATTTCAGTTCCTTACTTTATAAGGACAAAATCTTGGGATGTGGTTATAATGCTTATGTTCTTACTGGCAATCAGTTTCAGCAAACTTTTAACATGAACATTTTTGTAACAGATTTTTCTCCAGTCAAGTCGGCACAGGTTCTTCCTGATAAGCACATCGTCAAGATGCCCTTAGAGTGCTGTCAGATGCTCTCTATCGTTGCCTCAGACAAATGGGGGCACGGGTATGGAACTCTTCCTAAGACCGATGGAACCCCGTATGCGACCGATAAGGGTGCCTTCCGCAATCACCCTTGCACAGTATGGGCAAACGAAACTGTCGCAAATGCCCGATGGTTAATCCGTCACGGTCTTGCATTATGTGAGGAGTATTCTAATCGATATGGAAAAATTCATTCATGTCTTCATACTCTCGCACATGCAAATAAAATCTTTCCATTAGATGCTATTCATCAATCAAAACTTACACCTTTTGTTCGTGCAATGCCTGAAGAGTTTAAGTTTGATATGAATATAAGTACTATCGAAGCGTATAAGATGTACATTGCTTCTAAACCATGGGTGTGCGATAATTACTTGAGACTGCCAAATCGTAAACCTGAATGGGTATGAATGGAAGAAGAAAAAATAAAAACACTTTACCTTTACGAACTAGAAGGTGGGGGATGTATTATGCATGATGGATACATTCAAATAGGTATTATGAAACATAGTGTTGAGAAACACATGGAACTAAATCCTACCGTTAATTGGATTGTGACCTATTGGTGTCCTGATATATTTGCTAACAGATACAAAAGAGTTTCATTTCAGAAAACTGAAAAGAAAAATGAGGGAAGTCCAAAGACGGACAATCAAGGACAAGGTATTGATTTGAACATAGAACCGAAAGGTTGTGGTATACTAAAGGACAAGTAGATTTGATTATGAGAAATTGCATTTGCCCCCAATGGGATTCTGGATGGATTCCGGAAGTTATTGATGAAAAAAATCCTATTAAGTATATAAAAAGATACTTAAGTGATGAGTATGTGTCAAACAAAAAAATTTACTGCTACGACATACATAACTGCATGTCTGAATTAGGAATTTTAGAGCAAAGACCATATGGTATTAAGAATATACCTTCTGTGTCAAAAAATAGTTTTGATATTATTGTCAATTGGTTTGTAAGTGAGTATAATATGCTCAAGAGAATTAAAGTAACTGATTTTATGAAGGATTAATATTATGAACTCAATTGATAAAAAGCATTTCCTGTGGGTGGAATCGCATCGACCACAAACTATTGAAGAATGTATTCTTCCTGAGAGTACGAAAAAGACCTTCCAATCTTTCCTAGATAAGGGAGAGATACCTAATATGCTACTTGCCGGTCCTCCAGGCATCGGTAAAACAACAGTAGCAAAGGCATTATGTAAAGAACTTGGAGTAGATGTATATGTCATCAATGGATCCGATGAAGGACGATTCCTTGATACCGTCAGAAATAATGCGAAAAACTTTGCTTCGACCGTATCGCTTACGTCAGATTCTAAACACAAAGTCATTATCATTGACGAAGCTGACAACACATCCAACGATGTACAACTCTTATTACGGGCGTTTATTGAGGAGTTCGCTGGCAATTGCAGATTCATCTTTACCTGCAACTACAAAAACAAAATCCTTGAACCCCTCCATTCCCGATGTGCCGTCGTTGAATTTGGAATCAAAGGAAAAGAACGACAGGGTATTGCAGCACAGTTCTTCAAACGCATCCGACAAATCTTGGATGCAGAAGGTGTTGAATATGATAACAAGGTCCTGGTAGAATTAATCAATAAGCACTTTCCTGATTGGAGGAGAGTTCTTAATGAATGCCAAAGATATTCCGTAAGTGGAAAAATCGATTCTGGTATTCTTGCCACTTTTTCGGATGTAGCAGTTAATGAACTGGTTAAAAACCTTAAAGAGAAGAATTTCCCCGAAGTACGTAAATGGGTTGTCAATAACCTGGACAATGATACTACTGTCCTACTGCGTCGTATTTACGATGCTTGTTATGATTCCTTGGTTCCGAATAGTATTCCTGCTGCTGTGCTTGTCCTTGCTAAGTATCAGTATCAAATGGCATTTGTGGCGGACCAGGAAATAAACTTACTTGCATGTTTGACTGAAATAATGGTAGAATGCGAGTTTAGTTGAGGTAAATTAAAATGATTGATGTAAAACTGCTACGAATTGTGACTGGTGAAGAAGTTATCGCAGAACTCATAGATGAGAATGCTGCTTCTATTACAGTCCAAAATGGTCTTGTAGTTCTTCCGACTAATAATGGCGTTGGATTTGCTCCATGGGCAACTGTGATTAGTAAGGACAAACCGGAGATTACGATTTCTAAAACTCATGTCGTATATGTCGCAGAGGTTCAGGAAGATGTCTGTAAGAAGTATAATGAAATGTTTGGTAGTAAGTTGATTACTCCAAACTCTAAAAAACTTGTCTTGTGACTTAAATGAGAATTGGAGTCATGTGTTCTGGAAACGGAACTAACTTTGAGAACATTGTTGAGAATTGTCCAGACCATGAAGTTGTAGTTATGATCTACAATATCAAAGGATGTGGTGCTCAAGAAAGAGCAGAACGATTGGGTATTCCCAACTGTCGTATTAAGAGTAGTGATGAACAAAAAATCATCGATAAACTTAATAGACATAAAGTTGATTTAGTAGTTCTTGCTGGTTGGATGAAGATTGTTACACCGGGATTGATTAATGCTTTTCCGAATAAGATAATTAATATTCATCCATCATTACTTCCAAAATATAAAGGTCTTAATGCCGTTAAGCAGGCATTAGATAGTGGAGATAAAATCACTGGTTGTACAGTTCATTATGTGACTGAAGAGTTAGATTCTGGGGGATGTATTGATTCTTCTTCTGTTCCTATTTGTGCTGGAGATACAGAAGAGACCTTACATCACAGAGTTCAGAGAGCAGAACATCGTTTACTTCCTATGGTAATTAATAATTTATTTGAAAATATAAATTAAATGGAATGGTTCATTGAGTTACTACAAATGAGACAAGATAAAATTGATACACAAGGCATGAGTATTCCCTCTAAGGGTAATACCAATTCTAATAGAGAGATTCCTCCAATGCCAGTAAAGCATCGTACAATCTTCACACCTGAAGAACGTAGAGAATTGAAAGATATTGTTAATGAAGCACTTGATGAGAGGTGGAACGACCATGAAGTTTAAAGCATTAGTATTCATTCGATTAAGATCTCAGGTCGATGACTCTCCTGGTAATGCCGTCAGAGATGCCTGTAAGAGATTGTCTGAACTGGATATTAAAAAGTTGAGGTTAGGTAAGGTCATTGACATTTGGATTGAGGCACCTGATAAAGAGTATGCCGCCAAAGAAGTGACTAGACTGAGTGGTAGATTTCTTGCCAATACTGTAATGGAGGATTGGTATTATGAATTGACTGAAATTGATAGTTTCCCTCCAGGAGTAGAATAATGCCACATGAATTCGATCCATGTGAAGCACCGGTTGATGGTCTAGTTGATAAATGGGGATTTACAATTAAACCTACAATTAGTGATACTGAGTGTATTTTAATTTGTCTAAAAAATGCACCTTGTGGAATTGATAAAAAACAATCAGAACGTTTAGTAAAAGAGTTAGAAAATGGAAGGATTTAATGAACCAGGATCAAATAAGAGTTGGATGGATGAAGGATTTAAAAAGTATATAACACAATATCAACTAGATAATGTAGTTTCACTTTTAAATGGTAAGTTAGAGTATGCCTCTACTTACGATAACACAGGCAAAATCACTAAAAAAATTATTATTACTTACGATGAAACAAACGAAAAAGTGTCAGGTTAAGTCCAAGTTCTACTATATCTTCTGGGGAACTGCTACAGCATCAGTATTATTGGGACAATTATATGTTGGAACTGGATATAGGGTAATGGCAGAAAGCACACTGAGTTTTCAGGATTATCTTACAGAACTTTTAGATACTGCTAAGACTTTCTGATGGGACTACTAAAAATTGATAAAAGCAAACTGGTGGAGGAGAAAGTCAAAACTACTCCCCAGAATGTAAAAGAAGCAAATGAAGCACTTTTTCGTGCTACAATGAATTTACCCACTGCCGCAAAACATTGTGGTATGACTCAGAAGGA
>Ga0209557_1001736_pt1 | contig 11752 bp, 11 predicted proteins | sample SaaInlV_120m_DNA_4_FD_184672 | JGI IMG/M metagenome (GOLD analysis project Ga0209557, IMG submission 184672) | Marine microbial communities from expanding oxygen minimum zones in the Saanich Inlet - Saanich Inlet SI074_LV_10m_DNA (SPAdes) (version 2) | ecosystem: Environmental > Aquatic > Marine...
CATGCAGGCCGCGGCACAGAAATGGGTCGATTCCAGTATTTCCAAAACCATCAACGTACCCGAAGACATCGATTTCCAGTCGTTCAAAGATGTGTACATGGCGGCGTGGGATCAGGGCTGTAAGGGCTGCACAACCTATCGTCCAAATGACGTCACGGGTAGCGTGTTGTCTGTGGCCGAGGACAAAAAGCCCGAAGTGATTACAGACCAGAATGCCGGCGACGTTATCTATATGACCGAGCCGCTGGACCGCCCCGGCGAGCTGACGGGCCAAACCTACAAAGTGAAATGGCCTGACAGCGAACATGCGATCTACATCACGATCAACGATATCGCGCATCTTGGCCAGCAGCGCCCGTTCGAGGTGTTTATCAATTCCAAAAACATGGAACACTTCGCATGGACCGTGGCGCTGACCCGCATGATTTCAGCGGTGTTCCGGCGCGGTGGCGATGTGTCGTTCGTGGTTGAAGAGCTCAAGGCGGTGTTTGATCCGCGCGGTGGCGCATGGATGAACGGCAAATATGTCCCATCCATTCTGGCGGCCATTGGCAGCGTGATCGAAAAACACATGGTGGCGACAGGGTTCCTTGCGGGGGAGGGGATGGGGCTGAAATCCGATCCCCAAGCCGACATTGTGCCCATGACACCAAAGGGAAATTCCTGCCCAAGCTGCGGCCAGTATTCCCTGCGCATGGTTGAGGGCTGCATGACGTGTGCGGACTGTGGCCATTCGAAATGCGGCTGATTGGCCCAGTATGGCTGATAAGAATCGCTGTCTAAATTAGGGCGTATTTGAATGACATCGGGTCGCCAACGGGCGGCCCGATGTCATATAGGGCCTCAAGATTTGACATATTGGGGACGAAAATGCGTTTGATAGTAATGATATGTGCGGGCTTGATGATGGCGGCCCCTACGATGGCACAAGATCGTGAAACGATTGGCCAAGGGCGCATTTTTACCAACGACTTTTTTGGAGATAACGACGACCGCTGGCGGTCTGGATCCTACGCCTATTCCATCGTGCGCGGTCCTGAGTGGACAGCTGCGCCCCACACGGCCCCCGGTGCAATTATTGAATATCGCCTGCGGTCCGAGATTATTGCCCCCTCTGCGTTGAACGGTGCTGCTCAGAATGATCGTGCCTACGTCGGTGCGATATCGGCGGGTGTGCATACGCACTTTGCACGCGGTGCCACGAACATTTCGGCGGGTCTTGATCTGGTCGCGACGGGTCCGCAAACCGGAATCTTGAATTTGCAGTACGGTTTTCACGACCTGATCAGCGCTCCCAATCCATCCGAATTTGTGGAAAACAATCACGTCGCGAATGGGGTGTATCCCACAGCCCTTGTCGAAGTGTCCTACCGCCTGCCCACCGGTGAAGCGGCCACCCTGCGCCCCTTCGTTGAGGCCCAATACGGCGTTGAGGATTTTGTCCGTGTCGGTGCGGATGTACTGATCGGCGCGACGCTGCAAAACGATCTTTGGCTGCGCGACAGCCCGTCGGGTCAGTTGTATACAGGCGTCGAAACGGGCCGTGCGGGAACCGGATTTGTCCTTGGCGCGGATTACGCAGCGGTTGGCCATAGCGAATATTTCCCAGCAAGCTTCGGCACGGTGGCACAAGAGGAACGGTTTCGGGCACGCGCTGGTGTGCACTGGCGGTTCGGCGACATGAGCTCTTATTTCTATGGCCTGACGTACCTTAGCGAAGAATATGAAGGCCAGGATGGGGGCAATTTTTCGGTCCTCTGAAGTTGAATTTCATTTTCTAAACATAAAGTTAACAGCTAACCTTAAAGTAACTTGATCGCCTCGATTCACCTCTGTTTACCTAACGCTCAGGACCTCGCGCCACATGACGGGGCCAAACAGAGGCAGATACGGGCATGAAAACGGGCTTTGAGGGCACGTTCGTTATCTCCTGGTCATAAACGGAACTCGACGGGTTCTGGTCGGCACCGCTTGAAAACTTGCGGGTCGGCACAGCATGGCCATGGACGGGCGAAGCGGTGCGGGTGGACGGACCCGCAGAAATTCTACCATTGGGCGATGCGGCGGGTGAAGCCGACATTCGTAAACGTGCGGCCATGTCGGTGCGCCGTTTGCTCAAGGCTGTTGAGGTGAACACCTCCCTTCTTGATCTTGTTGATGTTGAACCGGCCCCATTTGAGCAATCTTTCACAGTCACCGACGGGCGCGACACCTGGACCGTTACCTTGATCGAGGGCGCAACAGCATCGGCACGTCTGTGCATGTTTGTGGGTGAAATCCCGCCGCGCACCGCTGATCTTTGGATCGTGAACCACACCGTAGAATTGAAATCCCGCGATCAGAACGAGGACGCAGCTGGCGGAGTGATTTGTTTCACCCCCGGCACAATGATCCGCACCGAAGGGGGGCTGATGCGTGTTGAGGACATCGATGAAGGCACCCGCGTTCAGACAAAAGAGAACGGCTGCCAAGAAGTTCTGTGGACCGGTGCGCGTCTTTATGCGATGCCACACCTGTGCCCGATCCGCCTGCGGGCTGGGTCATTGGACAATGATGTGCCTGATGCGGGCCTTTTGGTCAGCCCCGATCACCGCGTCATGGTGAAAGGGGCCCGTGCATGCGCGCTGTTTAACGCCGACGAAGTCTTGGTCACCGTGCGTGATTTGATGAACGATCGTTCGATCTACGTGGATCGTTCCATGCGCGAAGTGCACTACATCCACATGCTGCTTCCCAGCCACGAAGTCATGTTCGCCAATGGCGTAGAAAGCGAAAGCTCCCAGCCCGCCAGCGCGGGGCTTGAGCACCTTGATGACATGGATCGCAAACGCCTGTTTTCCCAAGTGCCCAAGATCGCGGAAGACGTGAATTCCTACGGCGCCTACGCGCACCGCGTTGTTTCATCATCTGAAGCGGCTATTTTGAGCCATGACGCGGCTTAATTCCAAGTTTATAAGCGTTTTGACCCACGCATGTGTTGACTCGTTCGGGGGGCGGTCGTAATGCAGGACTTCTATTGGTGTTGGTGAGCCCCGCAAGGGGACTTCTGTCGGGGGGTTCGCCCCAGAGGACAACGCCCTTCATGCTCGTAAGAGCCTTTAAGAAGGAGATCAGCGTATGACTAAACGTACCGCTGCCAAGTACAAAATTGACCGCCGTATGGGCGAAAACATCTGGGGCCGTCCAAAGTCCCCGGTGAACCGTCGTGAATACGGCCCCGGCCAGCACGGTCAGCGTCGTAAGGGCAAATTGTCCGACTTCGGTATGCAGCTTCGCGCCAAGCAGAAGCTGAAGGGTTACTACGGCGACCTGACGGAAAAGCAATTCCGCAAGATCTTTACAGAAGCTGAACGTGTCAAAGGCGACACTGGTGAAAACCTCATTGGTTTGCTTGAGCGTCGTTTAGACGCTGTTGTGTACCGCGCCAAGTTCGTGGCAACTGTTTTCGCAGCACGCCAGTTCGTGAACCACGGCCACGTCACAGTGAACGGCAAGAAGGTGAATATCCCGTCTTACCGCGTCAAAGAAGGCGACGTCGTCGAAATCCGCGCAAAGTCCAAGCAGAATGTTGCTGTTCTTGATGCGGTCGCTTTGGCTGAACGTGATGTTCCTGATTACGTGGAAACAGATCACTCCAAAATGACAGCGACATTTATTCGCACACCGGGTCTGGGCGATGTTCCATACCCCGTCATGATGGAACCGAACCTCGTGATCGAATACTACGCACAGAACTAATCGTTCTGACGTCTAAAATTTTGAAAAAGCCGCGCCATTTGGTGCGGCTTTTTTTGATTCAGGTTATTGTCAAATTGCACAGCTCCCTAGAGTTGAGCGTTGCACCCCGAGTCCTGCGCCCGTTACTGGTTGGAAAACAACAATATTGGGTGAGAGTAATGTCAGACGAACACCAACAAGATGAGAAGTTCTCGTTAGAGGAAACATTTGAACGCGGTCTATTCGCGTCCCGCTGGCTGATCGCGCCGATGTAGCTGGGTCTTGTGTTCGCGCTTGCGATGCTGACGTTCATCGTTTGCCGCGAATTGTTGTATTACATGCCGCAAGTCCTTGACGATGTCATCGGACAAATCAATTCTGGTCGTGTTGACGCTCATCGATTTGACCTTGGCCGCGAACCTTTTGCTGATCGTGCTGTTTTCAGGCTATGAGAACTTCGTGTCCAAAATGGATATCAGCGATGAGCAAGACAAACCTGATTGGATGGGCACTGTCGACTTTTTCGGCCTGAAGATGAAGCTGATCTCGTCGATTGTTGCGATCTCTGCCATCCACCTTCTCAAACGATTCATGGAAACCGGCGTCCTAGAGGCCGATGCGATGTATGGCAATAACGAATTGATGTGGTTTGTGATCATCCACATGTCCTTTGTGTTCTCGGGTATTATCCTTGCTGGGATGGACTGGATCTCTGCGAATGCAAAAATCCGCATGAAAGAAGCGATGAAGAAATAACCGCGTCTGGTCTAAGCGTCCTTGCCGCATTAGAAGGGCAGGGACGCTAATGGATCGGACAAGATGACCAAGATCAAACCACAACCCGGCATCATGGATATTGCGCTATATGTTGGCGGCAAATCCCACGTGGATGGCGTTGAAAACGTCCTCAAGCTTTCCAGTAACGAAAATCCATTTGGCCCGTCCGAGGCTGCCAAAGATGCTCTTGTGCGGGCATCCCACGGGCTTCACCGCTACCCGTCCACGGATCACGCGACATTGCGCGGCGCCATCAGCGATGTTTGGGGCCTTGATCCTGACCGCATTATTTGCGGCAATGGGTCTGGCGAAATCCTGATGATGATCGCGCAGGCCTTTGCGGGTAAGGGCGATGAGGTTTTGTTCACTGAACATGGTTTTGCCATGTACCCGATTTACGCCAATGCGAACGGCGCGAAACCCGTTGTAGTGGCCGAACGTGACCGCGTTGTTGACGTAGATGCGTTGCTTGCGGCCTGCACCAAGAAAACCAAAGTTTGTTATATCGCTAATCCTGCCAATCCGACGGGCACGATGATTGGTCAGGCGGATCTGGAACGGTTGGCCGATGGGCTGCCTGAGGGGGCCGTTCTGGTTCTCGATGGGGCATATGCCGAATATGTTGATGGATATGACGCGGGCAAATCGCTGGTAGAGTCCCGCGATAACGTCATCATGACCCGCACCTTTTCCAAGATTTATGGCTTGGGCGGTTTGCGGATTGGATACGGCTACGCGAGCCAGCCGATCATTGGTGTGCTGATGCGCATTCGTGGGCCATTCAACCTGTCCGCGCCCGCACTTGCAGCAGCCGAAGCCGCGATGCGCGACAGCGTTCACACTGAAAAGTGCCGCACCGACAACGCCAAACAGCGCGACTGGATGGCGGGTGCTTTGACCGAAATGGGGCTGCCATCTGACAAGTCCACGGCGAACTTTATCCTCGTGCGGTTTGCTTCTGAAGATGAGGCAAAGGCGTGCAACGACCACCTTACGACCCAAGGCATTCTTGTGCGGTTGGTTGGCGGATACGGCCTGCCCAATTGCCTGCGCATCACAGTGGGCGACGAAGCATCCTGCCGCCGCGTGGTCCATGCCATCGGCCAATTCAAAGGCCCAACGACTGAGGGTGATGTATGAGCGTGATGTATGATCGCGTGGCGCTGATCGGCCTTGGCTTGATCGCATCGTCGATGTTCTGGGCGATGAAGCGCAAGGGCCTCGCGGGGGAGGTCGTGGGCTATGCCCGATCAGAAGAAACCCGTGATACAGCGCGCAAAATCGGTCTGTGTGATCGCATTTGTGACAGTGCCGTGGAGGCCGCGAAGGACGCCGATCTGGTGATTTTATGCGTGCCCGTTGGCGCGATGAGTGCTGTCGCGGCCGATATCGGCCCGCACCTGAAATGGGGTGCGGTTGTGTCTGATGTTGGCTCTGTCAAACGCGCTGTGATTGATGCCATCGGCCCGCACATCCCTGACGGCATGCATTTCATTCCCGCGCACCCGCTGGCGGGTACCGAAAAATCTGGCCCTGAATCGGGCTTTGCGGAGCTGTTTGACAACCGTTGGTGTTTGCTGACCCCCGATGGGGCCGACGCGACCGAGACGCAGAAATTGCGCACATATTGGGAAGCGTTGGGCAGCAACGTCGATGAAATGGACGCTGATCATCATGATCTGGTCGTTGCCGTAACATCGCATACGCCGCACTTAATTGCCTACACGATGGTCGGTGTTGCCGATGATCTGAGCCGTGTGACCGACAGCGAAGTCGTTCAATTTTCTGCAGGGGGCTTTCGTGATTTCACTCGCATCGCCGCGTCCGATCCGACCATGTGGCGTGATGTGTTTTTGAACAACAAGGATGCGACCCTCGAAATTTTGGGCCGATTCACGGAGGAATTGTTCGTCTTGCAACGCGCCATTCGCCAAGGCGACGGCGATCTGTTGCACGACTATTTCACCCGCACACGGTCCATCCGTCGCGGCATCATCGAGGCTGGGCAAGACACTGACGCGGCGAACTTTGGCCGCAACCTCAAATCATGAGGGGCGCAATTGTACTTGCCCTGATCGTTGTCCTTGGCGGGTGTTCGCGCGAGGTCCTCGAGCCCACGGTTGGCCCGGGAAACGTCTGCGACGATCCGGCCTTGTTTGGTGAAATCATAGGCACAGTTGAAGGCGCAGGTCCCTGCGGTATTGAGAACGCAATCCGCCTGACATCCGTATCTGGCGTGACGCTATCGACCCCGGCGACCATTGATTGAGGCACAGCCACGGCCCCGAAAACATGAGTCGACACAGGTGTCAGGCCTGCCGTCGGGGACACAGGTGGCGGTCTGTCAACCTTGCGCGTTGTCGTGCATTATTCGTGCCGCAGTCGTAATAACCAATCCGGTGCGCGCCTGTCTGAACATAGCTTTGGCAATGCCATCGATATCGCGGGTATCGGGCTGAACGATGGCACTGAAATGACGGTTCTGACCGATTGGAACGGGCGCTACGCCAGCTAATTGCCCGCCATGTGGCAAGCAGCTTGCGGACCATTTGGTACAGTTTTGGGCCCAGAGGCGGACCGCTTTCACCGCGATCATTTCCATGTTGATACGGCGGATTACCGATCTGGCAACTACTGCCGTTAATGCAGAACGGGTGCGGCCCCAAGCGGCATCATCCCCAGCATCATGTTCCCGTCGACGATATTCAGCGTCACAGTCAACGTGTCTGGAATGTGGGGCGTTTCATCCATGTTGTTGGCGATTTCTGTCACCAAGAACCGCCGTTCATCCTTCACCGCACCCGTGGACACAGCCAAATCCAAACCCTGCTGCCAGTTGCGCGCAGAGATTGAAATGGATCCGTTCAAAATCCCGTTGTCATCTGGTGTGACCTCCCCGATTGCCGAAAAGGACATATCCCCCCAGCTTAGCGCGAATTCCTTGATGCTCAGGTTTTCGATTTGTGCGGGGTCTGGTGATCCGTTCAATGCGATCGGTGCGCGCAGCTTTACGTCGCTGTCAAATCGCAGGCTCTGAACCACAGGCGGTTGCAGCTTTTGCGGGTCGATCATGGCGCGGATGTCGTCGGGCAGGACAATCGCGCGGGCTTCAAGGAAGACATCATAGGTTTGGGTGGTTTCGGGTGTCAGGCGCATTGCGGCCAGAAGGCTCGCCATGGCGAGTTCTGCCCCGTCTTGCGTGCGGATGCGTGGGTTATCGGCTTCAATCGTGGCGGATTGTACGGCCAATGCGGCACTGGGGCGTACCTTTCCCGATGCGCGCATGTCGTTTGTAAGGATCGTGAACACGTCCCCCGCAATGTCCAGCGTCTGTTCGTTGGGGAACACCGCGATGACTTCGTTAGGGCGATAGGACAGCGTAAACAGTTGAAATATCGATGCCGAATATTTCAGCCCCGTCGCGGGATCGCCAAATTCCAGATCTGTGATTGTGGTGTCAAAGCGGCTCGGAAATCCACGGGTGCGCAAGGTGTCATAGGTCAAGTCATAGTAGCCCGCGTCGACCTGCACCAAGGCCTGCGTCAGGCGATCCTGAATCTGGCTGCGCCCAACAAACCAGTAACCACCATAAAGCGTGGCCGCGACAACAACAAGAACGATAAGTTTGCGCATCTGTGACCCTTTCATCAGATCAGTGTTTGGTGTTTAGAGGACCTCTAACGGAAGGGCCAGTAACATGACCATATGGGTGTTTGGATACGGATCATTGCTGTGGAATCCGGGGTTCGAACCCGCGGAAGCCGTGACGGCGACACTGTCGGGCTATCATCGCAGTTTTTGCATGTTATCGATCCATCATCGTGGAACAGCAGAAAAGCCGGGACTGGTTTTGGCGTTGGACGAAGCAGACGCAACCTGTACCGGCGTCGCTTTTCGCGTGGCACCCGCCGATCAGGTCCGCGTTTTGGCTGAATTGCGCGAACGTGAATTGATTTCGTCTGCCTACGTCGAGGCTCATGTTCCGCTGGCGTTGAAAGACGGGCGTAATGTGCAGGCATTAGCCTATATCATAAATCGCGATCACGAACAGTACTGTCAGTTCGACCTTGAAAAGCAGGCGCAATTGATTGCCCGAAGCATAGGTGGGCGCGGCCCGAACCCCGAATATCTGTTCAACACCGCTGACCATCTGGTGAAAATGGGGATCAAGGATCCTGATATGGAATGGCTGGTGCGGCGCGTTATTGAAATTTAATGATTTTGTTTGGGGTTTGTGCTTGGAACCTTTATTATAAATTTAATAAACAAGAAAGAGGTGCCTGATCCCATGTTAGCCAGGGACGAAAAGGCCGCAGTGCAGTTCTCACAACCTTGGCGCCAGATCACTTCGATGCTGGTGGTCTTGGCGTTGGTCAGCGCGGGCGCGTATGTGGCGTTTCCACGGGTCGGACCCGTGTTTTTGGCAAACCCGTATTTGAATGGGTTCATTTTTGTCGTCTTCCTGATTGGTGTTGTGTCGTGTTTCGGGCAGGTCTGGCAACTTATCAAATCCATCGGCTGGATCGAAGCGTTTGCGGGTGAAAAGCTCGGCTCTGACGTTATCAAGGCACCGGGGCTGCTTGCGCCTTTGGCGACGTTGCTGCGATCACGTGGTGCGCGGATGCAATTATCGTCCAGCTCTTCACGCTCGATCCTTGATTCAGTATCCCAGCGCATCGATGAAGACCGCGAAATCACGCGCTATATTGTTAACACACTGATTTTTCTGGGGCTTTTGGGCACATTTTATGGTTTGGCGACCACCATCCCGGCCTTGGTCGAGACCATCCAATCCCTGACTCCTGGCGAAGGGGACTCTGGCGCGGATGTTTTTGCGGGTCTTCAGGCCGGCCTTGAAAGCCAGCTGGGCGGCATGGGCATCGCGTTTGCATCGTCCTTGCTGGGCCTTGCTGGATCGCTGGTTGTTGGTCTGTTGGAATTGTTTGCTAGCCACGGCCAGAACCGGTTTTACCGCGAACTAGAAGAATGGCTGTCCACGATCACCCGCGTTGGATTGGCGGCGGGCGATGAGGCGAGCGGTGATCAGGTCGCTATGGCAGGCGTTGTCGATCACATGGTTGAACAGATGGAAAAGATGTTCGCCGCGTCCGAGGCTAGCCGGACTGAAGCCAATGATCGCATCAGGGCGCTTGCGGGCGCGGTTGAACAATTGGCAAAGGCGACGTCCACGGACGAAGCCTCAGCCCAGCTTACTCGTGTGGCCGACGCCCAAGAAAGCCTGATCGTAGTGCTGAAAGACACCGGCATCGATTCCGAAAGCCGTATGCGTCTGCGATCCATTGATGTGGGGCTGTTGCGCATCTTGGAAGAGATGGTCGTGGGGCGCCAGGAAGTCGCGCAAAACCTGCGCTTTGACATGGCTGAGCTGACAAAAGCCGTGCGCCAAGGTAACCGCAAAGCTCCAACGGACGGGACCTAGTCGTGGCGCTGAACCGCAGAACTGGCGCGCGGTTTCAAGCGTCCATCTGGCCGGGTTTCGTGGACGCTATGACTGGCCTGTTGCTGGTTTTGATGTTTGTGCTGACCATCTTCATGGTGCTTCAATTCGTCCTGCAAGAAACCATCACGGGACAAGAAAACGAGCTGACTGAGCTGAACGCCCTCGCCAATTCGTTGAGCGAGGCCTTAGGAATTGCAGAAGCGGAATCCGCTGAATTGAACACGCAGGTCGGGGCTTTGGGGGCTGAACTGGCGGGAATGCAAGCTTCGTTAAACGAAAGCGAAGATGTTGTTAGCCAGCAAAATGCAATGATTTCAAGACTGACGGGGGAACGCGACGCTCTGAGCGCCGAGCTGTCGAACGCACAAACCCAGATCACCAGATTTGAAGCACAAGTTTCTGGATTATTGGCGCAACGTCGCGATGCGGAAGGGGCAATCGCAGCACTTGAGACCCGTAACGCGGAGTTGATGTCCTCACAGGAGGCGCTGAACCTCGCGCTGGCCCAAGTACGCGGCGAGATTGACGAACGTGTGCAAGCCGCGCGGCTGGCCGCGGCCCGCCGCGATGCACTAGACGCGATGATTGCCCAGCTTGAGGCCGATGGATCACAGGCCACTGAACAAATTTCCGAATTGGAAGCCCAACGTCTGGTGGATGCCGCCGCAGCCGAGGCCTTGCGCGACCAATTGGCAAATTCGGACACAGCATTGACGGCCATGACCCTCGCCCTCGAAGAACAGCGCCGCGATGCTGAAAATACGCTGACGTTGCTGGCCGCAGCACAAGCCGCACGTGAAGATTTAGATACCAACCTCGCGATTGCGTTGCTGGCCCAACAAGAGGCCGAAGCGGCGGCGCAGGCGTTAGGTGTTGATCGTGCTGATCTTGCGAGTCGGTTGGCCGCCGCCCTTGAGGATCGAACAAGCCAAGCTCAAAGTCGTGCCGCATTGGAAGATCAATTGGCGGCAGCCTTGATCGCGCGCACTGAAATGCAAACCGCGTTGGACACTGCTGCGGACGAGCGCGCGACGCTTGGGAGTGAATTGGCCGCAGCCGTGGCCGCCCTTGCGGCCACGCAAGTGTCAGGCACTGCGGCCGCACAAGACCTTGATCGGCAGGCCGCATTGCTGGCCCAAGCAAATGCAGCCTTGTCACAGCAAGAGGCGTTGTCAGCCGAAAGCCAGCGGCAGGTGGCATTGTTAAACGAGCAGGTGGCCGCGTTACGGGGTGAATTGGGCCGTCTTCAGGGGTTGCTGAACCTTGCCAACGATGAAGACGTGACCGCAAATGTGCAAATTGAAACGCTGACCCAAGACCTCAACACTGCATTGGCCCGCGCGCTCATCGCAGAGCAGCGTGCCGGTGTTCTTGAGGCTGTGGAACTTGAACGACTGGCCGCGCAAGCTGTCGAGTTGGAGCGTTACCGGTCTGATTTCCTCGGGTTGTTGCGGGATGTTCTTGAAGGTGTGGACGGCGTGCGGATCGAAGGGGACCGTTTTGTGTTCTCGTCCGAGGTCTTGTTTGAACAAGGCGCGGCGGAACTGTCGTCTGAAGGTGAACGCGACATTGCCAAAGTTGCCCAGATTTTGCGCGATGTTGCGGGTGAAATTCCTGACGAAATTGATTGGGTTATTCGTGTAGACGGGCACACCGACAACGTGCCGCTGTCGGGTGCGGGGGCGTTTGCCAACAATTGGGAACTTAGCCAAGCGCGGGCGTTATCGGTTGTGTTGTACATGGTTAATTTCCTCGCCATTCCGCCCGAGCGGCTGGCGGCGAACGGGTTTGGGCAAT
>Ga0209557_1001739_pt1 | contig 11722 bp, 8 predicted proteins | sample SaaInlV_120m_DNA_4_FD_184672 | JGI IMG/M metagenome (GOLD analysis project Ga0209557, IMG submission 184672) | Marine microbial communities from expanding oxygen minimum zones in the Saanich Inlet - Saanich Inlet SI074_LV_10m_DNA (SPAdes) (version 2) | ecosystem: Environmental > Aquatic > Marine...
TAAATCCACAAATTGCTTCATCTGAAACGATAAGAAAATTAAAAAAGGTTTTAGAAAACGTAGTTAAAAAAGGAACTGCTAATACTATTTACTCTTCAAGTTTTTCAATGGCAGGAAAAACTGGAACAGCAAAAAAATATGTTGGCAGACATGTTAATGAAACGGGTGATACAATTTCGGGTGGGTATTCAAACCAAAGATACGTGGCCTCTTTTGCAGGTTTTTTTCCAGTTGATGTTCCAAAATATTCATGTATAGTAGTTATTCACGACCCCAATAAGAAAAAAGGATATTATGGCGCTACTGTAGCCGCCCCCGTTTTTAAGGAGATTGCTCAGAAGATTTACACAAGTACTCCAATTGAAGATGATGTTGTCAATGGAAACTTTTCATCAAAAAGTATTCTAGACCAATATGCTAATTCTGAATATGAGACAACAAAAAATAACAAGATTATTCCGAATGTAACCGGAATGCCAGCAATGGATGCAATCTCATTATTAGAAAATTTTGGATTATTAGTAGAGGTTAAAGGAACTGGAAAAGTAAGACGTCAATCTCTTAAAAAAGGCACGCCAATAAAAAAAGGCACAACTATAATTTTAAACCTTTCTTAGTTGAAGATATTAAAAGACATATTGTATAAAGTTTCTGTAAATACAATTTACGGAGATACCAATTTAGAAATATCTCAAATAGACTTTGATTCCAGAGCCGTAAAAGAGGGTTCATTATTTGTGGCTCAAAAAGGAGTTTCAGTAGATGGTCACTTGTTTATAGATAAGGCAATTGGCTTGGGAGCAACCTCAGTTATTTGTGAAATATTGCCAGAAAAAAAACAAGAAAACATAACGTTTATTCAAGTAGATGATTCAAATACTTCTTTAGCAATCATAGCCTCAAATTTTTATGATAATCCATCATCAAAATTAAAGTTGATAGGGGTTACTGGAACCAACGGAAAAACAACCATAGCTTCTTTGTTGTATCAACTTTATAAAAAAGCAGGCTTCAAAGTAGGTCTTTTATCTACAGTTCAGATTCTAGTAGATACAATTGTATACGAAAGTACACATACAACTCCTGATTCTGTAACGATAAATAATTATTTAAATCAAATGGTTAATCAAGGGGTAACGCATTGTTTTATGGAAGTTAGTTCTCACGGAATTCATCAAAAAAGAACTGCAGGATTAGATTTTTCTGGTGGTATTTTCACTAATCTTTCTCATGATCATTTAGATTATCACAACTCATTTGCTTCCTACAGAGACGTGAAAAAAACATTTTTTGATTCTTTGCCTAAAACAGCATTTGCAATAACAAATTTGGATGATAAGAATGGGGCTGTGATGTTACAAAATACTAAAGCTAAAAAAAGAACATATGCTTTAAAAACATTAGCAGATTATAAGGCTAAAATTATTGAAAAAAGTTTTTCAGGAACCTTGTTGTCTATAAATGGTATAGAGGTTTGGACAAAGTTAATTGGAAATTTTAATGCCTACAATTTAGTGGCGATTATTGGTGCTGCATATGAAATGGGAATGGATAAGCTAGAAGCATTAACAATTGTAAGTCAATTAGAAAGTGTGAATGGACGATTTGAGCACTTTGTTTCAGACAGTGGTGTAATTGCTATAATAGATTATGCACATACACCTGATGCCTTAAAAAATGTTTTAGAGACAATTAATGATATTAAGACAGACAACGAAAAATTGATTACAGTTGTTGGATGTGGAGGTAATAGAGATAAGACCAAAAGACCTAAAATGGCCCATATTGCTTCTCAATTAAGTACGCAATCAATTTTCACTTCTGATAATCCTAGAACTGAAAACCCTGAAACTATTTTAGAGGAGATGGAAGTGGGAGTCTCTGAAGAGAACTTAATAAAAGTAATAACAATATCGGATCGAAGACAAGCCATTAAAACTGCTTGTAAATTTTCAGAAGCTGGAGATATTTTATTAATCGCTGGTAAAGGTCACGAAAATTATCAAGAAATCAATGGAGAACAATTTTATTTTGACGACCTGGTTGAAGTTAAAAAATATTTTAATCTTTTAAAAAAATAGCATGCTTTATTATTTATTTGATTACTTAGAAACACATTTTAATTTTCCTGGAGCAGGACTATTTCAATTTATTACATTTAGAGCTGCTGCTGCTTTTATATTAGCATTATTAGTCTCTTCTATTTTCGGAAAAAGAATCATCAATTTCTTAAGAAAACAACAGGTTGGAGAAAGTATAAGAGACTTAGGTTTAGAGGGGCAAGTTCAAAAAACAGGGACTCCAACAATGGGAGGAATTATCATTATTTTTTCAACATTAATACCTGTTTTACTTCTTACAAAGTTAACTAATATTTATATCATCATACTATTAATAACCACCATTTGGATGGGTTTGATTGGTTTTTTAGATGATTATATTAAGGTATTCAAAAAAGACAAATCAGGGCTTCAAGGTAAATTTAAAATCTTAGGACAAGTAGGCTTAGGATTAATAGTGGGTTCTATACTTTATTTTAATGATAATGTAACAATTAAGGAGCAGTTACCAGTTGCCCAACAAATAGTTCAACAAGATGGAAAACGACAAGTTTTTGGTGAGGCTCATAAATCAACAAAAACAACTGTTCCATTCTTTAAAAACAATGAATTAGATTACTCTAACTTCTTAAGTTTTTTAGGCGAAGGACATGAGAAATACGGTTGGATAGTCTTCATATTTATCACAATTTTTATCATTGCAGCTTTTTCTAATGGCGCCAATCTTACAGATGGAATTGACGGTTTAGCTACAGGCTCATCAGCAATTATAGTTGTTGTTTTAGCACTTTTTGCATGGGTGTCGGGGAATATTATTTTTTCAGATTATTTAGATGTTATGTATATCCCAAATTCTGGTGAAATGACAGTTTATATATTGGCTTTTGCTGGTGCATTAATAGGTTTTCTATGGTATAATACCTACCCCGCTCAAGTTTTTATGGGAGATACAGGGAGTTTAACCATAGGAGGAATTATAGCGGTAATAGCTATTTCTATACGTAAAGAATTACTGTTGCCCATTCTTGCTGGAATTTTTGTTGTAGAAAATTTATCTGTAATTCTACAAGTATCATATTTCAAATACACGCGAAAAAAATATGGTGAAGGAAGACGAATTTTTAAAATGTCACCAATACATCATCATTATCAAAAATCTGGTTATCACGAGAGTAAAATTGTAGTTCGTTTTTGGATTGTAGGAATTCTATTAGCCGTATTCACAATAGTAACATTAAAATTAAGATAGTATTACCATTCCTAAGAATATAGGAAGCAATATATAATGAAAAGATTAGTCATACTTGGTGGAGGTGAAAGTGGTGTTGGAGCCGCTATTTTGGGAAAACAAAAAGGATATGAGATTTTTGTTTCAGACAGCGGAAGTATTGCAAAAAAATATAAAAAAGTTCTTTTACATCATGAAATAAATTTTGAAGAACATCAGCATTCAACCCCTATAATTTTAAATGCTGATTTAGTTGTTAAAAGTCCGGGTATTCCAGATAATGTTTCTATTGTTAAGGAGTTGTTAGCGAATAAAGTTTCAGTAATTTCTGAAATTGAGTTAGCATCTCAATATACGAAGGCAACTATTATTGGAATTACTGGATCTAACGGGAAGACAACAACTTCACTTATAACAAATCACCTGCTAAAGGCAGCAAATATAAACGTTGGTATTGCAGGCAATATTGGAAATAGTTTTGCTCAACAAGTTTCAGAACAAAACTTTGACAGTTATGTGATAGAGTTGAGTAGTTTTCAATTGGATGGAATCATAAATTTTAGACCCCATATTGCGATAATAACGAATATTAGTCCCGATCATTTAGATCGATATGAAAATGATTTCAACAACTATGTCGCTTCAAAATTTAGAATCACAAAAAATCAAACCAAAGATGATTTTTTGATATATGATGCAGATGACAACACTATAAATAAATGGATAAATAATCACATTATTAATGCTCAATTAATTCCTTTTTCTATACAAAAAGAAGTTAATCATGGAGCATTTTTAAAAAAAGATACAATAGTAATAAAATTAAAAAAAGAAGAATTTAGTATGAGTATATCTAATCTAAAGTTACAAGGAAAACATAATGTAAAAAACACCATGGCATCAGCCTTGGCGTCTCAATTATTAAATGTAAGAAGTCAGTCAATAAAGGATAGTTTGGCAAATTTTGAAGGGGCTGAGCATCGACTAGAGAATGTGCAAAAAGTGAATGGTGTTCAGTTTATTAATGATTCAAAAGCTACAAATGTTAATGCTACTTTCTATGCATTAGAATGCATGGAACAATCCACGGTTTGGATTGTTGGAGGTGTAGATAAAGGGAATGACTATGAAGATTTATTGCCTTTAGTTAGAGAAAAAGTAAAAGCTATCGTTTGTTTAGGTGAAGACAACGAAAAATTAAAGGCTGTTTTTTATAATGTTGTAGACATGATGATTGAAACTGCAGGAGCAGAAGAAGCAGTTAAAGTTGCTTACAAATTGTCTCAACCAGGAGATACCGTATTGTTGTCTCCAGCATGTGCAAGTTTTGATTTGTTTGAGAACTATGAAGATAGAGGACGTCAATTTAAAAACGCTGTAAGAAGCTTGTAAATAATTTATAAATAATTCTGCTTTGCAGAAACAATAAAAGGAAGGTGAAAGTAATTTTTAAACATATTAAGGGGGATAGAACTATTTGGGCTTTAGTAGCCATTTTAGCGTTATTTTCTTTTATGCCTGTTTATAGTGCTAGCGCAAACTTAGTAAGTATTGTTGGAGGTTCTACACTAGGTTACTTGATAAAACATGTTGTTTTGTTAATTATGGGATTTGCTATTATTTATGCAGTCCACAAAATTCCTTACAGGTATTTTAGTGGGGGCTCTGTATTACTTTTACCCATTGTATTTTTCTTACTAATTTATACGTTAGCTCAAGGAACTACTATAGGTGGAGCTTATGCAAGTAGGTGGATCAGGATTCCATTTATTGGAGTAGGTTTTCAAACCTCTACACTTGCAGGCTTAGTGTTAATGGTATACACTGCCAGATATTTAGCTAAGAATAAAGGGTTAAAAATTATTTTTAAAGAAAGTTTATTGCAATTGTGGGTGCCAGTTGCTTTAATCTTAATGCTTATTCTGCCAGCAAACTTCTCTACAACAGCAATCATATTTTTCATGATTTTAGTTGTAGCCTTTGTGGGTGGTTATCCGCTTAAATACATTGGGTATATTTTGGGTGTAGGTTTTCTAGTATTGGCACTATTTATTTTAATAGCAAAAGCTTTTCCAGATGCCATGCCCAATCGGGTAAATACATGGGGAAATAGAATAGAAAATTTTTCTAATTCAGATGGACAAGAAGCATACCAGGTAGAGAAAGCAAAAATAGCAATTGCTACTGGAGGAATTTTAGGAAAAGGACCTGGAAAGAGTATTCAGAAAAATTTTCTACCACAATCATCTTCAGATTTTATTTACGCAATTATAGTTGAAGAATACGGACTAGTGGGAGCCGCTCTTATCGTATTTGTTTACTTCTTATTATTATTTAGAATATTTATTATAGTTAAAAAAGCAACAACAATATTTGGAACCCTTCTCGTTGTTGGGGTGGGATTACCCATCATATTTCAAGCCGGAATTAATATGGCAGTTGCTACAAATTTATTTCCGGTAACAGGCCAAACATTACCACTAATTAGTAGTGGAGGTACCTCTATTTGGATGACTTGCTTTGCTCTGGGAATGATTTTAAGTGTCAGTGCATCCAAGGCAGAAACAGAAGAAACAATTTTAGATGATAATCCTTTAGATATTTTACATGAAGCAATCGATTAACATTCTTATTAGTGGAGGTGGAACAGGTGGGCATATATATCCTGCAATTGCTATTGCAAATGAATTAAAGGTTAGATATCCAGAAGCAAAATTTCTTTTTGTTGGAGCCAAGGATAAAATGGAAATGGAAAAAGTTCCTCAAGCGGGATATCAAATTATTGGATTATGGATTTCTGGAATTCAAAGAAAATTAACGTTAAAGAATTTATTATTTCCGTGTAAACTTATCCATAGTTTATTTAAAGCAGAGAGGATAATAAGAAAATTTAAGCCAGACATAGTCATAGGAACAGGGGGCTTTGCTAGTGGTCCAACTTTAATTATGGCGAATATCAAAAAAATTCCAACACTAATTCAAGAGCAGAATTCTTATCCTGGAATAACCAATAAATTACTTAGTAAGAATGCTTCAGTAATTTGTGTTGCTTATGATGGATTAGAGCGATTTTTTCCAAAGAAAAAAATTGTAAAAACTGGAAACCCAGTAAGGGCTAGTCTATTAACTATTCATCAAAAAGAAAAGATACAAGAGGCCCATAAACTTTTTAAGTTAAAAGTAAAAACAACAACTGTGCTTGTGTTGGGTGGGAGTTTAGGAGCCAGAAAAATAAATCAATTAATTGAGAAGAATATTTCTTTTTTTAAAAAACATAACATTCAGTTACTATGGCAATGTGGTAAATTATATTATGATGAGTATAAGAAATATGCTCAAAAAGAAAATATTCATATTCATGCGTTTATTAATAAAATGGATTTGGCATATGCAGCAGCAGATATTATTATTTCGAGATCTGGTGCAAGCTCTGTTTCTGAATTATGTATCGTAGGTAAACCAAGTATTTTTATTCCATCACCAAATGTTGCCGAAGACCATCAAACAAAAAATGCAAAATCCATCGAAGAAAAACATGGTGCTATTTTGTTAAAAGAGAATGAATTAGATACGTTTCCAATTGTTTTTGAAACACTTTTAAAAGATGAAGGAAAGCAGGAGAGTTTGAGTCATAGTATAAAAGAATTAGCATTGCCAAATGCAACGTATAAAATTATAAATCAGGTAGAAAAATTAGTAGAACTTTGAGATTAAAAGAAATACATAATGTCTATTTTATTGGTATTGGAGGTATCGGTATGAGTGCTTTAGCTAGATATTTTTCTAAAATAGAAAAACAGGTTGCGGGGTATGATAAAACTAAAACTGAGATTACATCTAATTTAGAAAAAAATGGAATTCAAATTCATTTCAATGATTGTGTAGCATTAATCCCAAAAACATTTCAGAATAAAAAAAACACATTAGTAGTTTATACTCCAGCCGTTAAGTCTGATCATTTAGAATTAAATTTTTTTAAAGATCAAGGTTTTCAAATAATGAAGCGTGCAGAGGTGTTAGGATTAATAACAAAGAATACCTTTTGTTTTGCAGTTGCAGGTACTCACGGAAAAACAACAACTTCGGCGATACTAGGGCATATTATGCAACCCTATAAAGCGACAAGTTTTTTAGGGGGTATTTCCGAAAACTACCACTCTAACTTAATTTTTGGTGCTGAAGAAATCTCGGTTGTAGAAGCAGATGAGTTTGATCAATCTTTTTTAAAATTATCGCCAAATATTGCCTGTATCACTTCTATGGACGCAGACCATTTAGACATTTATGGAGAGCACACTTCATTGGTGCACTCTTTTAAAAAATTTGCTAATCAAGTGTCAGATATTTTAATTGTTGCTAAAGGCACAGGTATTGAAGGGTTAAGTTATGCTTTAAATGAAGACGCAGATTATCAAATTACAAACATTAGTCGAGCTAACGGATACTATACTTTTGATGTTACAACACCAAATAACCACATTTCTGATATAGAATTTTTATTGCCTGGAAAACATAATATGATGAATGCTTTGGCAGCTATAGCAATGGCAGATTCTTATGGAATTTCTTTAGAAAGTATTAAAAAGTCATTAAAAAGTTTTAAGGGGGTAGAGAGACGTTTTTCTTATAAGATAAAAACAGATACACTTACTTTAATAGATGATTACGCACATCACCCAACAGAAATCAATGTAGTTTATGATTCTATTAAAGAGCTGTATCCAACACAAAAAAACTTGGTAATATTCCAACCCCATTTATTTTCGAGAACTAAAGACTTTGTTGAAGATTTTGGTATGGCTTTAGCTCAGTTTGATGAAATATTATTATTAGATATATATCCAGCTAGGGAATTGCCAATTGAAGGTGTTACATCTTTATGGCTACTTGAAAAAATTCTTAATAAGAATAAAAAAATCACACATAAAAAAAATTTAGTAAAAGATATTAAAAATTCGGAAGCTACTATTGTGGTAATGTTGGGTGCAGGAGACATTGGAAAGATGGTAGATCATGTTAAAACAGAATTAACTTTAGCATATAAATCATGAAGTTAAAAAAATTTTTAAAATACATTTTTCTTCCTATTTTACTAGGGGGTATAGGTTTTTTATATGGTTTTTCTAACCAAAGAAATTCACAACAAATCATCACTAAATCAGTTGTTAAATTTCAATCAAATGAACCTTATTTTTTAACAGAAGAAATAGTTAATAAATTGTTAATACAAAACAATGCAACAGTAAAAAAACAAGCAAAATCTGTAATAGATTTATATAAGTTAGAAGAACAAGTTTTAGAAAGCTCATATGTTGAAAAAGTTTCACTTTTTATCACCGTAGATGGGAATTTAAATACAGTTATTAAACAAAGAGAGCCTATCGCTAGAATACTCAATGGTAATTCGTCTTACTATATTGATTCGCAAGCAGTAAAGGTTCCAATTTCTGAAAATTATTCAGCTAGAGTTCCAGTAATTTCTGGCATTAGTAATGAAAAAGAAGTCTCAAGTCTGATTGTTCTACTGAATAGAATAGTTGATGACAATTTCTTAAGTAAAGAAATTATTGGAATCGAATTAAGGGCTCAAAATGAATATATGTTTACCGTTAGAAGTGGTAATTATAGAATTAATTTTGGTGATTTGAATGAAATAGACAGTAAAATAAAAAAATTAAAAGCGTTTTATAGCAAAGTATTTTTAGACAGTACAATACATAAATATAAAACCATAAATATTAAATATCACAATCAAGTTGTTGGTGAAAAAATAACAGGATATGGAAAATAATAAAATAGCCGTTGGATTAGATATAGGTACAACAAAGATTGTGGCTATGATTGGACTCAAAAATGAATATGGAAAACTTGAGGTTTTAGGAATCGGTAAGGCAAAAAGTTTAGGGGTAAAAAGAGGTGTAGTGAGTAATATTACTCAGACGATTCAATCTATCCAACAATCAGTTGAAGAATCTGAGGGTGTATCTGGTCAAAAAATTGAAGATGTTGTTGTCGGTATAGCTGGTCAACACATCAGAAGTTTACATCATAGTGATTATATAACAAGATCAAATGCAGATGAAGTTATAGACGAAAACGATATTGAAAATTTGGTCAATCAAGTGCATAAGCTAGTCATGCTTCCTGGTGAGCAAATTCTTCATGTTTTACCTCAAGATTTTAAAGTAGACAGTCAGTCTGAAATTAAAGAACCCATAGGGATGTACGGTGGAAGGTTAGAAGCAAATTTTCATGTAGTCGTTGGTCAAGTTTCTTCCATAAGGAATATTGGACGCTGCGTAAAAAGTGCAGGTTTAGATTTATCAGACATTACATTAGAGCCCTTAGCCTCTGCTTCAGCAGTTCTTAGTCAGGAGGAAAAAGAGGCAGGTGTTGCTTTAATTGATATAGGTGGAGGAACAACAGACTTAGCAATTTTTAAAGATGGTGTTATTCGTCATACAGCTGTAATTCCATTTGGTGGAAACGTGATTACAGAAGATATCAAAGAAGGATGCTCAATAATTGAAAAACAAGCCGAATTGTTAAAGATAAAATTTGGATCTGCTTGGCCAGGAGAAAATAAGGAGACAGAAATAGTTTCTATTCCAGGATTAAGAGGGAGAGAGCCTAAAGAAATTACGCTTAAAAATCTCTCTAAAATTATTCACGCTAGAGTTCAAGAAATTATAGAGCATGTTTATTTAGAAATAAAAAATTATGGTCACGAAACACAAAAAAGAAAATTAATTGCTGGAATTGTTTTAACAGGAGGAGGTTCTCAGTTGAAGCATTTGAGGCAATTGGTGGAGTATATTACAGGAATGGATGCTAGAATAGGATATCCTAACGAGCATCTAGCTGGAAACTCTGATGATGATTTATCTAGCCCTTCATACGCTACGGCAGTAGGGTTATTAATGCAAGGTTTAGAAAATCAATCAAAAGAGGAAAGGGAGCAGGATGAAGCTGATATTTCTGAAAAAAATGAAGAGGAGTTCGCAGAGCAAGAATTAGAGGTAAAGCCAAAAATTAAAAAGAAATCTTTCTTTGACAAGTTTACAGACGGATTAAAGGAGTTTTTAGACAACGCAGAGTAATTAGAAAAGAATATATAAACAAACAAAATAAAAAAGTTATTTTTATGAGTACAGAATTCGATAACATTTTATTTGATATGCCTAAATCACAGTCCAATACAATAAAAGTAATTGGAGTAGGTGGTGGAGGAAGTAATGCTGTTAATCATATGTATCAGCAAGACATCAAAGGGGTAGATTTTGTCATCTGTAATACAGATGCACAAGCATTAGAAAACAGTTCAATTCCAAATAAAATTCAATTAGGAGTTGATTTAACTTCAGGACTCGGTGCTGGAGCTAATCCAGAGGTAGGAGAACAAGCTGCAAAAGAGAGTATTAAGGAAATTCAAGAGATGTTAAATACCCAAACTAAAATGGTGTTTATCACAGCTGGAATGGGAGGTGGTACAGGTACAGGAGCTGCACCAATCATAGCTAAAGTTGCTAAAGACATGGATATTCTTACTGTAGGAATTGTTACAATGCCTTTTCAGTTTGAAGGAAGAATGCGATCTACACAAGCGCAAGTAGGAATTGATCAATTACGAAGTAATGTAGATTCTTTAATCGTTATAAATAATAATAAGTTAAGGGAGGTATATGGAAATCTTGGGTTTAAAGCAGGGTTTTCGAAGGCTGATGAGGTTTTGTCTACTGCGGCAAGAGGTATTGCAGAGGTAATAACACACCACTACAAACAAAACATAGATTTACATGATGCAAAAACTGTACTTTCTAAAAGTGGAACTGCCATTATGGGGTCCGCTAAAGAATCAGGTACTTCACGAGCTAAGAACGCGATAGTAAAAGCATTAGATTCTCCTTTATTAAACGATAATAAAATTACAGGGGCCAAAAACGTTTTATTATTAATTGTTTCTGGAGTAAATGAAGTAACACTAGATGAGATTGGAGAGATAAATGATTTTATCCAAGCAGAGGCTGGTTTTGAAGCTAATATTATTATGGGAATTGGTGAAGATCACGAATTAGGTGATGCTATATCTGTTACAATTGTTGCCACAGGGTTTGCTGCTGACCAGCAAAATAATATTATAAATACAGAAGCAAAGAAAATAGTTCACACCCTTGAAGATGAGCAAAAAGCTACCTATGACTTTTCAACTGACAATGTATCTAAATCTTCTCACGCAAAAGAGACAAATAGCAATTTTGAAAAGAAGATAATACATGTATTAGAAACTGAAGATGAAATTGAGAACTCACAGATCAACGATGAAGTTCAAATGGATTTAATTCCTACTTCTGAATTTATTAAAAATAGTGTTGTTATTTATGATGAAATTTATTCTGAGACTATTTCTGAAGAAGATTTTATTATCACCAACACT
>Ga0209557_1001741_pt1 | contig 11713 bp, 10 predicted proteins | sample SaaInlV_120m_DNA_4_FD_184672 | JGI IMG/M metagenome (GOLD analysis project Ga0209557, IMG submission 184672) | Marine microbial communities from expanding oxygen minimum zones in the Saanich Inlet - Saanich Inlet SI074_LV_10m_DNA (SPAdes) (version 2) | ecosystem: Environmental > Aquatic > Marine...
ACGTTTACCCGCCACTTGCCCCAACCGCGCCACGGCGATCTGTTCGCCCCCCGGTCCGACCAAGGACACTGATCCGACAGTCGTTCCAGCAAGTTGTATCACCTGCCCAACCTCGAATTCTTCGATCTTGTACATGGGCAGCGTCATGCGCGACAACACAGCTTCAAGATCGGCGGGCGCGTCTTGCAGGGCATCGCGCAGTGCCTCGCTCCATTTCGGGGCGGCATTAGTGGTCGCCGGCGCGGTAATGATTTGGGGGCGCATCGCGATCAGTATTTCACCCTGACGATCCCCGCCCCCCAATTGCACCGTGATCCGCTAACTTTGATAAGATCCCTGCATCATCACCAATCCCGCGTTGCGCAAATCGTCCATTGGTCCCATATCGTAGGCGGCTGGGTCCAAAATATCTTGTCCGAAACCAACCTCGCCCAGTTTGGCCAACAGCTGGGTTGCAAAGGGAACCGACAGGATCGCATCGGCGCGCGTTACTTTGCGTTCCTCTTGCGCGGGGGGGAGCAGATTACCCATCGTTTGCATTTCAACCAAGGCAGATCGCAATGCAGGGTTAATCAAAAACAATCCCGTCAGTCCCGCGTTCGCACCATCGCGCAACCCGATGACAACCCAGTCTTCGGGGCCGGTTTCAATAAAAGCTTCTGCTTCAAGGGTTTCTTCTGCAATGCCCAAGACAGACGCCGATAGCCCCACGGCCTTGTCTGCGGCGCGGCTTAATGCGGGCCGCAGACAAGGCCGTGGGCGTGGGTGCCGCCACATCGACCGACGTGTCAGGTTCGGGTGGCATCAGGCATAGTTTATGGGCCAAAACTGCGTTTAACGGGTCCATTTCAAAGGCATCCTGCGCAATGGGTCCTAGGGCACCCTACCCTGCGCGAGGTTACCAATTCTCTAACGCGAACGCCTATTGTTCGGCCAAGGCAATCTCTGCTGGAATGGTCACACGAAATCCAGCACCGCTTTGCCCAGGCAGATACGTCACATCGCCCCCAAGCGCGGTCATGATCTGGCGACAAATCGACAGGCCAAGCCCCGCGCCTCCTGCTTTGCCCGCGTCTTCAAGCCGCGAGAATTTCTCAAAGATCAAAGACTGGCTCTCGTCCGGCACGCCTGCTCCGTTGTCGCAAAAATCCACAACCGTTTGGCCGTTAAGATGCCGCACAATGATGCGAAGCTCTGGTGCGTCAACGGCGCAATATTTCGCTGCATTGCTGATCAAGTTGATGAACACCTGACTTAGGCGTTCAAGGTCTGTATTCACCGACACGGCCTCATTGGCTGCACGGCGCAAAATCACCAGATCGTGGTCATGCACGCCCGACGCCATGACGGCGCGGTCCAAGACATCGACCAACAGACCCGTGGCCACGTTCAACTGCACCTGCCCGCTTTCCAGCACGCCAAGGTCAAGCAAATCATCCAAAAGCCGCGTCAAACGATTAGTTTCATCATGGATGATGCCTGCAAATTTCTTGCGGGCTTCATCCTCAACCTCACTGTCGCGCAGGATGTCGGAAAAGGACCGGATCGACGTCATGGGCGTGCGGAGTTCGTGGCTGATCTGGCTAAGGAACGCATCCTTCTGGATCGACAACGCCGTCAGCTTTTCGTTGGCTTCGCGCAGCGCGCGGGCTGTGCGGTCTTGTTCAGCCGACTTTGCCTCAAGCTGGCTGGAATATTCCATGATCTGCGCGGTTTCATCCGCCACCGCAATCAGATCGTCCACGCTGACCATCGCGCCCTCGGTGAGCTGGCCGATCATCGCATGGGCCGTCGCAGCACCCACCGAACCCGACAATTCGCGTTCAAGCCGGCCAATAAAATCGGGGGTAACGTCGGGCAAAAACCCTTTTTTACCTTGGCTCTGGGCCTCTGCCTGAAATATCCTCTGCGCCTCTGCGCCACCTAAAATGCGCTGCGCCATGACCAACAAATCCTCAGCCCGCGCGGCGGATTGGGACCACGTGCGCGCACCACTGGAATAGTCATAGACGTTGACGAATTGCGCACCCTGAATGCGTTCCAGCGGATTGGGGAATGTGCAAATCGACACCACAATCAAGGCGGCTGAATTCAGAAACATCGACCAGAAAATTGCGTGGACCAGCGGGTCCATTCCGTCAATCCCGAACAAAGCCGTGGGGCGCAACCAAGCAATGCCAAGCGGGCCGTTGGCAAATACGGATTGCGAAATGACTGCGTCCACACCAAAGCTGGGGAGGAACTGGGTCCAAGCCCAGACCGCAAACCCGACAGCGATGCCCGCGCCCGCGCCCCAGCGGTTTGCCCCGCGCCAAAAGACCCCGCCAATCATCGCAGGCAAAACTTGCGCGACACCCACGAAAGACACCAATCCAATCGCCGCAAGTGCCGCCCCGCCGCCCGAGAGACGAAAGTAGATATAGCCCAGCGCCAAGATCACACCGATCGAAATGCGCCGCGACATAACAACAACGCCACGCACATCACCCGATATTGTTGCCCCCGGTGTGCGCGCATTCAACCAGCCGGGTACGACAATGTGGTTGGACACCATCGTCGCGAGAGCCAAAGTCGCCACGATCACCATTGATGTCGCAGACGAAAACCCCCCCAAAAACGCGAGGATCGCAAGCCCTTCGCGGCCCTGCGACAGCGGCAATGTCACCACGAACAAATCAGGGTTCGCGCCCTCCGGCATAAGATCAAGCCCAACGACGGCGATTGGCACGACAAACAGGCTCATCAACAACAGATATGCAGGGAACGCCCAACTTGCGGTGCTAACGGTGCGTTCGTCGCTGTTTTCGACCACAAGCACTTGGAACATGCGCGGTAGACAAAGAAACGCGGCGGCGGACACGAAAATCAGGCCAATCCAGCGGCTGGGTTGCGGCGCCCATTGCGATTGAACGGAGGCATCAATCAGATCCATCGTCGGGCCAACGCCCCCCGCAATACCCCAAACAACAAACACACCAACGGCCAACAGCGCGAACAATTTCACCACGGCTTCGACAGCAATCGCGAGGACGATGCCGTGATGACGTTCATGGGCGTCCAGATTTCGGGTGCCAAACAATACAGTAAAGACGGCCAATCCGATGGCAACCCACATGGCGGCCCCGTTAAGGTCAGCGGCGGCCCAAACCTCTCCGCTGCTGGCGGCAAACACGGCGATGGATTGCGTGACCGATTGCAGCTGCAGCGCAATATAGGGGGTCGTTCCGACGATCGCCAAAACCGTGACCAACACCCCAAGCACGGCGGATTTACCGAAGCGGCTGGAAATGAGATCAGCAATAGATGTCAAACGCTGGGTGCGCCCGATCCGCACCAGTTTGCGCACCAGCCACCACCAGCCAATCATCACCAATGTTGGACCCAGATAAATCGTTAGAAATTCAAGACCTGACCGCGCGGCGTAGCCCACCGCGCCATAAAACGTCCACGCTGTGCAATAGATGCTTAATGACAAAGTATATATAGCGCTTGAACGCAGCCACGCCGTTCTGCCCTGTGCTGCGCGCCGTTCAGCGGCAAAGGCAATAAGGAATAAAAACACCACATAAGCGATAGATACAAACACCAAAAGGTTGAATGAAATCATGGCGTTTTGCCTTGATGTTCATCTTTTTCATTGGGTTCAGAACGCAACAGAAAGGACAACACAAATGCAACAAAAACGCAGATTATCCACAGCCCAAACATATACAGAATGCCACTGCTGGTCAGGCTCTGATCGGGTGTGTCGCGCGGCCACATCAGGGGCAACAACATCAAAACGGCGGCAAACACAGGCAGCATACGCGCTGCGTCCCGCAAACGACGTTGACGATAACTGCCGCGTTCCAGAAATTCGATGCGCCCGTATCCTGCCATAGCGGCTACGGCGTTGCCAGAGCGCGCACGCTCTCAAGAAAATCAGCGTTCGAAAACGGTTTTGTCATGAAGTGCGTCGCCCCAAGGCGTATCGCCATATCACGATCCTTGGCTTGCCCACGCGCGGTTAACATCATCACAGGAACATCAGCCGTGGCACTGTCGCTGCGCAAATCGCGCAGAATATCATAGCCAGACCGACCAGGCAGCATCACATCCAGAATAACCAGATCAGGCACACCCTGAAGCACCTTATCCATCGCCGTTTCACCATCGCTGTGCGTGTGCACTGTCCAGCCGTCTTTTGACAGGATGTAGCTGATGGCCTCGATGATGTTTGGCTCGTCTTCGATCAGAAGGACACGTTGGCCCATTCCCGTCCCTCCCAAAATTATGCTGACCCCTCCCAAGGCGCGCACCGATGACTATCGCGGGAACGTGCAGCTAAGTCAAAGGGGCATGGGTTATAACAAACTCGGATGACGGCGCGCGCTGCACGCCTCAACAGGGCAAACCCGACACCCCGGACCAACGACGTCGAGTTGATCGTAATTGCGTGCCAAGCGGACCAGCATCGTGGCAATCATGCGCGGTTCTACTCCGTAGGCCACATCCCCTGCAGGCAACGCGATTGCGAAACATTCAAACGGCGTGCGGGCCACCCCTGGCAGGCGCAACACGCGGCGCAATACGCGCCCTGGCTGGCTCAGGGACTGATACAGTGGCCACAACGGGCATGCCGCACCCGCGCGGGGCAGCCTAAAATCCAACACAGGCTTTTGGAACGTCACCACCCCCGCACTGTCACAGACCGCCAGCCCCATGAGAGGCACATCCGCATCGTCGGGCAAATGGATCAGCCGGCGCAAGATCACATCAAGCGGCACTTGGAACCGTGCCGCAAGGCGTGCGGGATCAAATGCGACAGCGCGGGCCGCCTGCATGAATTCGGTCAGCGGCAATGCGGCGGCATCGCGCGCCGATGTTTTGGCCCAATCCGCGAGTATGGCATGTGTGGCGCTGTCCTGTACGGCCTCGAATGCTGCAGCCTCGTTTGTTTCAGATTGGGGCAGGTAAAAATCGGTCTGCGCCATCACGGCCTCCGCCTGCTCAAGGGGGGACGCATCCTGTGCGGCGCCGCCCTCCATCTCCATATCAAGAAACCCAAGCAACGCCTGTGAACTTGCTGCCAATCGCGCGGAATCTGTGTCGATGTTGGTATGAAACCGCCCCCGCCAATCTGCATCTAGATCAGGCGTTTCCACGAGGATCGACGCCGTAGAGCGGATCGCCGTTGCCGTTGAGATAACCTCGTGCAGGGATGTGGCGATCTGGGTGTCGTGGGCCAAGCGGTTAGACAAGGCTTCGGTGCGGGCCTCAAGCTGGATGATACGGGCACGCTGTGCGGCGACCAATGCCGCCCATCCGGGAAACCGCGACACGAGTTCTTCGGCGCGTGCATCTTCTACGCTGATGTCAGGGAACGAGGCGGCGGCTTCAGACACGGGCCCCAAAACGGACGCCGCTGTTCCGTCTTCCAATAACCCAGCATCAATTTCCAACACCCGCGCGAGATCGCCCAAAAGTGTCGCGCCGATTCTGCGCCGGTTGTGTTCGATCAAATTCAAGTAGGATCCTGAAATCCCGATCTCTTTGGCCACATGGGACTGGCGCAGTCCCAAATCCAGACGGCGATTACGCACCCGCGTCCCTGTCAGCACCCGTTCAATCATTTTGATTTCCCTAACGTTAACAGCACGTTTCTGCACCGCATTGATAATTTCTTTACAAGATATCGCTTTGCCGCGTCGATGTCTTTACAAAAATTACATTCTTGAACATGCAGTTATTGAGGCCGTGTCAAAACTCCAGTTTAATATAGACGCTACTAAAAGCACGTGCGTGGCGGCGGGAGGCCAACACGCATCACTCTAGGGAGGATTTAAATGTCCAATTCTAATTTTACACGTCGTGGTATGATGAAGACAGGTGCCGTTGCCGGTGCTGCTGGTCTTACACTGCCAACTTATCTACGCGCTGACGGCCATGCTGGCTTTACCAACGCTCCTGGCGATTCTGAGGTTGTCCTCGGTTTCAACGTTCCACAGTCTGGTCCTTACGCGGACGAGGGTGCGGACGAGCTTCGCGCATACGAGCTTGCTGTTGAGCACCTGAATGGCGGCGGCGACGGCGGCATGTTGCAGACGTTCTCTTCAAAAGCTCTCGATGGTACAGGTATTCTGGGCCGCGAAGTGAAGTACGTCACAGGCGACACACAGACAAAATCCGACGCGGCTCGCGCTTCTGCACGTTCCATGATCGAAAAAGACGGCGCTATCATGATCACGGGCGGTTCGTCCTCCGGTGTTGCTGTTGCGGTTCAGGCACTTTGCCAAGAAGCCGGCATCATGTTCATGGCGGGTCTGACCCACTCCAACGACACAACCGGTAAGGACCGCAAGGCCAACGGTTTCCGTCACTTCTTTAACTCCTATATGACTGGTGCTGCTTTGGCTCCTGTTCTGGCGGCGCAGTACGGTTCCGACCGTAAGGCATACCACCTGACAGCAGACTACAACTGGGGCTACACAACTGAGGAAGCTATTCGTGCATCCACAGAAGCCATGGGTTGGGAAACTGTGAACTCGGTCAAGACACCGCTGACACAGACTGACTTCTCTTCCTACATCGCACCAGTTCTGAACTCTGGTGCCGACGTTCTGGTTCTGAACCACTACGGCGGAAACATGATTAACTCTCTGACGAACGCTGTTCAGTTTGGTTTGCGTGATGCGCAAGCCAACGGTAAGAACTTCGAAATCGTTGTTCCACTCTACTCCGAGCTGATGGCTCGTGGTGCGGGCGCGAACATTGCAGGTATCCTTGGTTCGCAGAACTGGGACTGGAAGATCGAAAACCAGCTAGGCGCTAAGTACTCCGGTACAAACGCATTCGTTCAGTCGTTTGGTACAAAGTACGGCTTCCCACCATCACAGGCGGCGCACACAACATACGTTCAGACTCTGCTTTATGCGGATGCTGTTCAGCGTGCTGGCTCATTTGCTCCATGTGCGGTTGTCGAGGCTCTCGAAGACTTCGAATTCGACGGCATGGGCAACGGCACAACTCTGTACCGTGGTTCCGACCACCAGTGCTTCAAGGATGTTCTTGTTGTGCGCGGTAAGGAAAACCCAGAGAACGAATTCGACCTCGTTGAGATCGTCGAAGTCACTCCGGTTGAGCAGGTTACGTACTCACCAGATCACCCACAGATGGGCGGCGCAGAAGCGTCCCTTGGTGAGTGTAACAACGGCGCGTAAGCGAACACCAACTTCAGGGCGGGCCATCATTTTGGGCCGCCCTACCTTTTATTTATAAGACAATTTAGCCACCCGCCGCGCCACTAGGCCTGCGGAGCCTATGCACCCCGATCCAAAGGTAGCAGACCCCATGGACCAGATCATCGTTCAAATTCTCAACGGTTTAGACAAGGGTTCCGCTTATGCGTTGATCGCCCTTGGCCTGACCATCATCTTTGGCACATTGGGCGTTGTTAACTTCGCCCACGGTGCATTGTTCATGATGGGGGCGTTCTGCGCCGTTATCACGTCAAAGGTTTTGTCCGCGTCACACAAAGTTGTGGACGAGACGCGCACAGACTTCCTCGGCAACCCTTTGCAGGTTGATGTGTTTTATGTTCAGCAGTGGTTCGGCGAAAGTGCTGGCGCTGCAATCATGGACTGGGCTGTGCCGATCGCGATCATCTTTGCTATTCCGGTGATGATCCTTGTTGGCTTTGCGATGGAACGCGGTTTAATCAAACACTTCTACAAGCGCCCCCACGCCGACCAGATCCTTGTGACGTTCGGCCTCGCGCTCGTGATTGGTGAGCTAATCAAATACACATTCGGTGCCAACCCGATCCAGACCCCTGCCCCTGCGGCATTTACCGGGTCCTTGGATTTCGGTGTTTTCCTTGGCTATGAAGCACAGACCATCATGTATCCATACTGGCGTCTGGTGTACTTCTTCTTCTCCGCTATCATCATTGCCTCTGTGTTCGCTTTTCTTCAATTCACTACCTTCGGCATGGTTGTGCGCGCAGGTATGGCTGATCGTGAAACGGTTGGCTTGCTGGGCATCGACATCGACAAGCGCTTTACCTTGATGTTCGGTTTGGCCGCTGCGGTGGCTGGTCTTGCGGGTGTAATGTACGCGCCCATCGTTGCCCCAAACTACAACATGGGCCTCGATTTCCTGGTGTTGTCGTTCGTCGTGGTAGTTGTAGGCGGTATGGGATCTCTTCCCGGCGCTGTCGCTGCGGGCTTCCTCCTTGGTATCCTTGAGAGCTTCGCGTCTATGCCCGTGATCGTCGACATCCTGCCCGGCATCAACCAAATCATCATCTACCTTGTCGCAATCGTTATCTTGTTGACCCGCCCCCGTGGCCTCATGGGTCGCAAGGGCGTGATGGAGGAATAAACCCATGACCGACCAAACCACACAGACGCCGGTTGCTACACCGGTGCGCTCAAAGTCCGCAAAAAGCGGTATTTTGGGACTGACCTCCAAAGACAGCACGTTGTTGATGATCATCATCGGATTGCTGGTGTTCGCGCCGTTCCTGCTCAACCCCTTCCCCGAAGGGTCCGGCATGGCGCAGTTCAACGCGGGCTACCCCGACTTGATGCAGCGTTTCGTGATCTTCGGTATCTTTGCGATTGGCTTTAACATCCTGTTCGGCCTCACGGGTTACCTCAGCTTTGGTCACGCCGCCTTCTTGGGTGTCGGATCGTATGCTGCGATCTGGTCAATGAAGCTCATCACTCTCAACGTGATCCCTGCCATCATCATGGCGATCGTCTTGGCTGGCGCATTTTCTTGGGTGGTTGGTAAAATCTCCTTGCGTCGCTCCGGCATCTACTTTTCGATCCTTACGCTGGCATTTGCGCAAATGTCCTATGCCCTCGCCTATTCGGTCCTGACACCGATCACAGGTGGTGAAACGGGTCTCCAGATCAAGAACACAGACAACCCTTTGTTCGGCTCTCTGAACCCCGGCGAAATCGGGCGCGCGAACTTCTTCGGGCTTGAGATGGGCACTTCCTATGAACTCGCCCTCGGCAACTGGTTGTTCACATTCAACCTTGGCTACTACATCGCCGCCGTTGCTATGCTGATCGCGTTTTACCTCTCAATCCGTATCTTCCGCTCCCCGTTCGGGATCATGTTGCGCGCTGTGAAGTCCAACCAACAGCGGATGAACTACACCGGTCTTGAACCAAAGCGCTACACTCTGTGGGCCTTCGTTATCTCTGGCATGTTTGCCGGTCTTGCGGGTGGTCTGATGGTTGCGATGGACACCCAAGTTGGACCGGAGCGCATGTTCTGGACCGCATCTGGCGAAGTTGTGATCATGACGATCCTTGGCGGTGCTGGAACTTTGTTTGGCCCTGTGCTGGGCGCGGGTTTCATCAAGTACCTCGAAAACATCGTGTCCAAGATCAACAAAGAAATCCTGCACCAGTGGTTCGCCTTTATGCCTGATGGCATCGAAGATTTGCTTGTCACTATGGTCTACCCGTTCGTCGGCAAAGGCTGGCACCTGACCATGGGTATCTTGTTCATGCTGGTCGTGATCTTCTTGCCCGGTGGTCTGGTTGAAGGCGGTCAACGTATCGCTGGCCTGTTTCGCCGCACTAAATCCGCAGATAAGGAGTCCTGAAAATGGCAATCCTCTCAGTCAAAGGCGTCAACAAGCGCTTCGGCGGCCTGCAAGCCCTCGGTGATGTGAACCTCAATGTGGAAGAAAACACCTGCCACGCGATCATCGGTCCAAACGGTGCGGGCAAATCTACCCTTCTCAACGTGCTGGTCGGCAAATTGATCCCGGATTCAGGATCGGTTGTGTTTGACGGCCAGTCCGTTCTGGGGCGCAAGCCGCACCAGATCAACCAGATGGGCATTTCCCGCGTTTTTCAGACACCTGAAATCTTCGGTGATTTGACGGTCATGGAAAACATGCTGATTCCCTGCTTTGCTAAACGCGATGGTAGTTTCCGCATGCACGCGATTGAATCTGTGCGTGCTGAAACCAGCATGATCGACAAGGCCGCTGAGATGCTCGAAGAGGTCAACATGCTCGACAAGACAGAGATGACGGCGTCCTCCATGTCGCGCGGTGACAAACGTCGCCTTGAAATGGCGATGTGTCTGGTGCAAGAACCGCGCCTTTTGCTTCTCGACGAACCTACAGCTGGCATGGCGCGGGCGGATACGGAAAACACGATCCAGCTGCTTAAAGATATCCGCACATCCCGTGGCATCACGATGGCGATCATTGAACACGACATGAACGTGGTGTTTTCTTTGGCGGAACGCATCACCGTTTTGGCCCAAGGCACACCGCTTGTTGAAGACACGCCAGACAACATCAAAGGCCACCCCAAGGTTCGCGAAGCCTACCTTGGCGAAGCACAGGTCTAAGGAACATCTAGTATGACACACGTTGAAGAACTCCGCCCTGAGGGCACATTCGACAAGAACCGCAACATGGCATCCACCAACGCCAAGTTCCTGAGTGTTTGGAACATGGAAGCCTATTACGGCGAAAGCTACATCGTTCAGGGCATCAGCTTTGACATCCATGAGGGCGAAATCCTTGCGCTGCTCGGTCGTAATGGGGCCGGTAAAACATCCACCTTGCGCGCGCTGGCCCGTATGGATGATCCACAGCTGAACCACGGTGAAATCTGGCTGGATCACAAGCCTGTCCATGAGATGAAAGGCTGGCAGGCATCCCAAGCCGGTATTCAGCTCGTACCAGAAGATCGCAGAATCATTCCGGGCCTGACGGTCGAAGAGAACCTCAAGCTCGCGCAGATCGCCCCCCCTATCGGCTGGTCGCTGGAACGCGTGTATGAATTGTTCCCCCGCCTTAAGGAACGTCGCAAACAGGACGGTGTGACGCTGTCGGGTGGTGAACAACAGATGCTCGCGATTGCGCGCGCGCTGTGCCGCGACATCAAAGTGTTGCTGCTGGATGAACCCTATGAGGGCCTCGCGCCTGTTATTGTTCAGGAAATCGCGAAGACACTTGAACTGATCCGCGACCAAGGCATCACAACCATAATCGTTGAACAAAATGCTGTTGCCGCGCTTAAACTTGCGGACCGTGCCGTGATCCTCGACATCGGTAAAGTCGTCTATGACGGCTCCGCTAAGGAAGTCCTTGAGGACGAAGCCCTACGCTCCAAATACCTCGCGATCTAATTGCGATTTGGCGGGGCTTAACGGCCCCGCCCCTGCCATTCTGCTTTTTCAAGACTCATCTTAATTCCAGACGAAGGACCATCTCATGTCCAAAACATATCCCCCCACAGCCCAATTCGCTAAAACCGCCCATGCGGACGCTGACGTTTACGAAAAAATGTACGCCGACAGCATGGCTGATCCGGATGCATTCTGGGGGGAGCATGGCAAGCGGATCGACTGGATCAAGCCCTACACCAAGGTTAAAAACACGTCCTTTGCCCCCGGCAACGTGGACATCAAATGGTTTGAAGACGGCACGCTGAACGTGTCCGCCAACTGCGTGGATCGCCACGTCGAAACACGCGGCGATCAGACGGCGATCATCTGGGAACCGGACGATCCGAACACAACTGAAACAAAACACATCACTTACCGCGAACTGCAAACCAACGTCTGTAAGATGGCCAACATCTTGCAAACCTTGGGTGTGACCAAAGGTGACCGCGTCGTCATCTATTTGCCAATGATCCCCGAAGCTGCCTACGCGATGCTGGCCTGTACGCGCATCGGTGCTGTGCAT
>Ga0209557_1001743_pt1 | contig 11707 bp, 13 predicted proteins | sample SaaInlV_120m_DNA_4_FD_184672 | JGI IMG/M metagenome (GOLD analysis project Ga0209557, IMG submission 184672) | Marine microbial communities from expanding oxygen minimum zones in the Saanich Inlet - Saanich Inlet SI074_LV_10m_DNA (SPAdes) (version 2) | ecosystem: Environmental > Aquatic > Marine...
CAAATGATGGCATAGTTTGCAAGATCTTCATGAAGTCTAGCACACCTGTGCGTTCATTGCTCTTAATAAGGTCAGATTGAGTGTAGTCACCAGAGAAAATGATCTTTGCATCCTCACCAGTACGTGTGATGATGGAATCAAGTTCGTGGAAGTTCAAGTTAGAGAACTCATCCACAATGATGACGCATTTGTCAAGGGTTACACCACGAATGAATGATGTAGACCAGAATGATATGGTCTCTTGTGCTCTAAGATTATCATAGAGCATTTCAAACTGATTGTCATCAGGCATAGTGAACATGTACTTAACCATGTTCTTGTAAGGAATCTGATATAGATTACTCTTATCCTCATGATCACCAGGCAAGAAACCAATCTCTCTTGTAGGCACAAGAGAACGAACCATGTAGATCTTCTCATATGGTGTCTCAGGATCTAGCACCTGTTGCAGTGCAAGGTAAAGACTGATGAAAGTCTTACCCGTACCAGCAGCACCGTGTAGAACTAAGTTTTTACCCTCAGCATACGATTCAAACACCTTCTCCTGATTTTCAGTGAGAGGTTCAATAGTTTTTAGATGATCTAAGTTAATTGGTTTCTTCCTACGCATCTGCTTTGCAGTCATGTTAGTGTTAGGAGTCTTACGCTTACGGGCAGCAGGCATATCAAGTATATCGTGAAAGGTTTGCTCGGGGGTGTGCTGATTGAATCTTAGACATTACATCTTTGAATCCGTCAGAGGGTTTGGGTTTACCATAGGTAGTGCCAGCGATACCCGCGTGCCAATCCTTATCCCAGTCAGGGTTATCTTTTCTCCATTGATCATATGCTTTCATAGTCATGGAGAACTCTTGTTTCTCGCCTGTGTTCTTATTTATTACGTTATATGTAGGCATTAGTTCTGAGGGAGTGGTGTAATTGCTGTTACCTTTGCAGATGGTTTGGATGCCTCAAAGACTTTCTTTGCCTCTACTGCACAAGACCCTTTAACATCTTCGGTAAGTCGTCTGTTACCCAAGGTGGGTAACCTGTATGTAACTCGATAGGGATACTGTTTCATAATGATTACTCAATCTTTAAACATGGTTGGATGTCATCTTCATAACTATGGCAGGGTTCCTCGTCCTTAGAGACCCACCCAAGCGCCTCTGAGACGATAGGAAACTTACACTTGAAGTGACGCTTGCAGAGTTCTGCAATGTCCATGTGCTCCTTCTGAGTACCGTTAGAGGTACGCAGATTAATATAATGGATCCATGACCTGAGATTTCCTGTCATGTAAAGTTTAGTCCCTACCGCCAAAGGTAATACAAAACGAGCACACTCCTTTGCAATACCATCATCAAGCATATTTTGATATAGTTCCATACCATGCTTGAAGTGATCCTGCATGAGGATCTCATACTTCTGAATCAAGAATGGATCTACATCATCAATACTATTCTGACGATTCTTATCATCCTGACGACGCAACTCAGGCAAGGAGATCTTATCTCCTAGGGCAGACGAGTCAGCATACCGTTGTGAAAACTCTTGGAAGCAGAATGAACGGTGCCTCAGGATCTGTGCTGCCAGACCACGGGTCGTTTCAATTTGGAGAGTCATTGATGCTTGCTCGAACACAGACCAGTGTCCATGTTGAATACAATACTTCAATAGTCCAGCAACCTTAGGATTCTCCTGGTTTGCAGGATTACTAACTCTGGCAATATATCCAATAGTTTTCTCTGCATCAGGAGTTGCAGAGATTAAGCATACTTGTGGTTTCATTTGAATAATGTTTGCGAAAGAATATAAAGAGCAAGGGATTTGATATAACCAATAGCAGGTAGTCCAAACAAAAATGGCATAGATAAGTTCCACGCCATCCATACTAAGAAGGGTGCGACGATAGCACTAGCAATACCTACGAGTATAGCAGATGCCTGCTGTCGTGATTCTACACTAGGTTCATCCGTATTGCCATCCTCCTTGTTTAAATTAAATGTATACATTGAGTTCTTCATTTCTTCTTCTTCTTAGTTTCCTGCTGCTGGGGTCCCCATAGTTTGGGGTTTACTCGACCCTCTGTTTGAGTGAACTTAATAAAATCCTTCTTGTACTTGTCGTAATAATAATCAAACATTTCTACCTGGTTTCTACCAATAGAGATATCAAAGTGACTGATACCATCAATGATATACTCAATTAAGTATGCGGTGTAAGGTAATGATTTGTCTAGCGACAGCGAAGGATCGCAATCTTCATGTACAATCTTCAACTCCGATTACCCCACACGATTTCAGGAAATGCCTCTTGGACACATGATTTAGTTACTTTATAACGTTTCCCAAGGACTTTATCCTTTGCTTTGATTAATACATCTGCTTCATCAGGATGCAGTCCTTCTAGAAGTTGGATGAACATTTGCTCACGCTTAATTGATTTAACACTGGAACCACCTTTAAAGAAGTGGTGCAGGATACGTGCTTCATGAATCAGATTGGTGTGTTCAGTACCAGCAGGTGCTTCATTCTTATTGAATGGAGGAGCACCCTCGGGTATGAGGGACACAATAGATTCATCATAGTTGATGATGAGAATCATACGCAACGCTGCTGAGTTATTCTGTTGCAGAATTTGAATCTTTTCTGCCTTAGTCTTTGCGTTGTGCGCCTTTTGAAGGATCTCAGAGATAAGCAATTTCATTTCAAAAATCAGTAATGTGGTCTAGCATTTCTTTCAACTCATGTTTACCAAAGTAAACATACATCTGTCCTCTACTAGGAGGTTCAGTAGTTTCAAATGTATTTAGGATGTCAGTAGAAACCTGTGATGGGATGTAATCAAAGTCAATTAACTTTTGATTACGTTCATAGTTCTGAGTAGTAATGTCATCACAGAACTGTTCAGGTGACATCTCCAACCATCGTTCGATCTTTACCTTGGACAATGGTCGCTGACGCTTACCAGCAATAAAGGTATCATCATCAGAGAGATAGTTAGGAATACCATCTCCACGATCACCCTTGATAATATGTTCGAGAAGATACTTCTTAGGATCTAGACACTCAACAAACTTCTTTTGTATAGGATTGAACTGATCAACAAAATTATACCGTTGAAGTTGTTGGAAGTCTTTGTCACCGCTGAGGATGAGCACCTTCTGTGGTGGTTGCATATTATTCTGCAACCTGATGTTCCTATGTGCTTGGTCTTTAACCAGAGATGCAATCACATCATCTGCCTCAGCACCATCAACTTCGATAACTTTATAAGGAAGGAACTCTCTGATCTCATCTCGAATAACATTCAAGACTTCAAAGATTTCATTCCAGTCGAGAGATGATTTCTCTCTGTCCCTCTTACGAGTACCTTTGTAGTAAGAAAATTCCTTACGACGCCAGTAATGCTTACTGTCATAACAAAGGACTAGTTCTCCATATGTCTTGAAAAACTTATTGCGATAGAAACGCAATGAGTTCATAACCATATGACGAACTAGTCGCTGGCTAATCTTAGAATCGGTACTTGTGAGGGACACCATCAGGTTGCTGATGCAGACCTGATTCATATCAACAAGAATCATTAGACCTCAATCGTCTTCATCATGCATCATATCATCTTCCTCGCGGAAGCGCAAGTAGATCAGTGGATCATCTGTCAGTTGCCCATTCTCATCATACATTTCAGGATGCATAACGATCTTGGCATACTCTGCTTGCTCTGCCCAAACATCAAAAATATTCTTCAAGTTCCATGATACAAGGAACCCCAAAGCAAAACTTCCCAGTGTTAGGAAGAAAGCGATGTAAAGAAATGTTGCATCTGCCATAGTCGTTTCTCCCTAGGTAACATTATTTAGACTGCTTTCGTTTGAGCGTGGTTCCAAGTTTTCTACCTGGTTTACGTTCAGCATGGTACTGCCAAGCATCCTGCAATATACTATACAAGTAATCTTTAATCTTACGTGCCTTTGGTTTTGGGATGTGACCGTATGCTTCTCGCAACTGTTTGTCACCACCTTTAAGGTAGTCTTCCAACTCTAAGATGACAAAGTTTAAATTGGCAGCAGTAGTAGACTCAATGAATACATTAGTCTGCCGCCTTGTCCACTTGTTCATCTTCAAGTATGGATATAGTTTGAAGAGAAACTTTTGTTCTGTCATAGCAAGATCAATTGATCTTTCTACTAGTTGATAGAGTTCTTCTTCATTAATGTCAGTCATCAGATAAAAGAGTTTTCACGAAGATACTTAACCGCCTCGGTACAACCACCGATACGTTGTCCATTGATCAAAACCTGTGGGAAGGTAGCATTAGCACCAAACTCTTGCTTGAATTGTGTGCGAGTGAACTGCTGGTCAAGGACATGCTCACTATACGTCCAACCACGCATTCTGTAAACCTCTTTGATCTTGGTGCAGTAGGGGCATCCAGGTCTTGTATAGATGACGGTGCCACCAGGATTATTTGCCATGATAATTATTAATAAAGATTAAAAAGGGGAGCAATTGCTCCCCTGTATATATCAGATTACGTTAGGAGATCAGAAGGAATACTTCACACCCAATTTAGCACCGTAACCACGGTCGATGTCGCTGTCACCAGATCCGACGAAGGATACCTCACCATATGCACCGAGTGCTTCGGTCAGACTTACACCAACGCCTGCCTTACCAGAAGGAACGGTGTCGCTCTCGCCACCGTCAGGGGTGATTACAGTAGCGCCGCCCTGGACGTAGTATGAAGCACTCTCACCAAGAGCACCTTCGTAACCTACGTGCAGGTCTGTTCCAGCACCATTGTACTCGGATCCAGTCCAACCAGCATTGGTCTCGACGTTGACATAGGGTCCTGCGAAAGCAGCACCAGCAGAAGCGAACAGAGCAGCGGTTGCTGCAAATACAGTTTTGATCATTTGAAAAATTACCTTTAAGTATGTGACTCGTGGAGTTGAACCCACGGATGAAAGAGAGATCGACTGTCTCTCGTTTATTAAGAAACGCAACTTAGTTGCGCCTTGGTATGTATAATACCACAACCTTCAAAATTGTCAACCTTGTGACAGTTATCAGATTGTTTATTAGGAAAACGTAACAACGAGAACAACTCGACGGTCTTTCTTTGGTGGTATCATACAGTGTAACCCTTGGAAGACAACAATATCATCTTCCCTTGGGTGGTATGAATCGATCGGATCGAACGATTCGTTAGTAAGTATAGTAGGTCCGCCTGCATCTGTCAAGTATACAAGCATGTTCCAGTAAGGTATCAGGAGTTTGTGGTTGTTGAAACATTAGTCCTTACCAATAGCATTTCGGATCTGCTCAATCTGCTCAGCAGTGGGAGTCTGATTAATCTCAATAGGTTCTGTTGGCATGTCGGGCATCACATCTTTAAGTTCTTCTAGTGCTAGTGGAATGTTTTCTAATTGATCTTCTGTCTGTTCAAGGCGATCCATTTCACCCATCCACCCGTAGTGATACTTTTTCCACTGTTTAAGCATCTTCTTACGACCGACAGCATCATCAGGGTACTTACGCAAGATCTTTTGAAGACCTGTAAGTTTCTTAACCCCATCCACAATCGAACGGTCTGTGTTCCGCTCACTAAATCCTTTACTCATTCGACTTCCTCAATTTCGATTCTAAATTTAATACGTTTAACTTTTCTATCACTCTGACACATATACCAAAGATTAGAATCTCTGTTATGGGATTCTTGATAGAAAACTTCCTTAGGTGAGTAAGTATTTTCGTATCTATCATTGATATCAGTACCAATAGTATTGACATTAAGTCTCTTTGGATGTACGTGACCTGAATTATTGTCCCTAGGGTAGAAAGGAGACGGTAGACTGCCATCATTGGCATTACCATACATGTCTTTCTGCTTTTGATATGGCGGCCACTGCAAGTCAAATGTTTGACCCGCCTGGTATGAAGTTCCCCGATCTAATAGACCAAACATCTCAACACCACATGCCCAGTATATAGAGTTACCAAACCTAGGTGCGCTCGGACTCATATCAGAAGATTTAACTGAATAAGGCCAGAAGGCAACACGAACTTTCGCTTGTGGTCCTAGATCATCCTCATCCAATAATCTTTCTTCCGAATCAACCAGACCTAAAACATAGTCATGCATAAAGGACATCTTACTATACTGCCCATTACTGTTTACCGCAACCCCCCTAGGATAATTAGACTGAGTGCCAGAATCATTGATACCTTTTGCATAGTATTGATCATATGCATCAACTATCTCTTGGAAATTTCCAGATGTATTAGACTGGGTAAACCACCCCATGAATCCATTTGAGTTAGATAGGTGTCGATATGAACTCAAATTCCCACCAATATTGTTTGATGGTTGGCAAATTAATCCTCTACCATGTTCAAACAATGAGTTATAGAATATGCCACGACCATTACTAACGTTTGGATTGCCAGTAAATCTACCTCTGTTATCAATGTTACTACTTAGAACAACACCTCTACGATTTGTGCTACCACCCTCATAGAATCCTGATCCGAACCATTCATCACCATCATAATACATATCAGACCAAGAAGCATCTTGACCATTAGCACCATTAGTATCAAGTTGACCATTGTCCCATACAGTTACTTTCTTAGACCATGTTTTTGCCTCAATGTCCCACAAACGAATGCTCATCTTTTTGATACGACCACCTGTGGTGATTGATAATCCAGATTGAGTACCAACCCTAGGATTATCTGAGGTGATCTGAGATCTCTGCTCTACCTCTCCTGTAATAGCAGTAGTACCAAGATCTACATTCCATGGTTTCTCAAAAACATTATCATCGCGATCAAAGATAGCAAGACCAAGTGATGCCAGTCCTGTTCGTGGTCCTCTTTGGATCTCAACAACCTGAAATTTAATAACATCACCTTTAACAACAGTAAATTCAGTTAAAGTAGAACCAACAACTGGCCAGTCACCAACTAGAATAGAATCTTGATGTAAGATCGTACCATTTTTAACTAATCTATATTTGAATCTAAGATCCTCAATCTCTGGCGATCGAATGATACTACCAAATGCTTTTAGACTAAGATTACCACTACGTTGTGCTGTAAGTCTCTGCTTTCTATTGATAGTAGTGCTGTACTCTCCACTACAAACACCAGCAAGAGAATATCTGTTAGCGTTATTTGAGTTGGGTGGTGTTCTAGATCCACATTCAGTGCGTGTAACTATGGCATCACGGAAGGTGCCATTGAACAATGGATCCTCACAGTTCTCCCTAACAAGAATAGGAATCATGATTGGTGGTGGTGCTGGTTGTCCGAATACATAACAAGCAATGCCTTCATACAACCACTCACTACCAACCCAAGCAACGCGATACGTTACTTTAAAGTCATCATAGTCTTCATCACTATCAGAACCGTGAAGGTCTTCCCACCACTGCTCGTGACCAGCATGGAACTTAACCTTGTTCCTCTGATCAGGATTCATCTTATGGTTAGAGAAGAAGACCCAGTTGCTTTGGGCGGAAGCACTATTCGTAAAAGCATTACCATTGGAAGAGAAACTAATACTCTGCCCATTACTAAGACCATTACTTCCACCATCAGGAACCAAGAAGAATACAACTTCTTTGTTCTTATACTGATTCAATACATCAACTGGAATCTGATACTGCTGCATAGGAATATCAGCAGTTGTGTTCGCTTCAATGACTCTCGCCCAATAGATTTGATCACCATCCTTATTAGTGATCGCGACACCCCATGAGTTTTCATAAGCAGCACCACCTTTCTTAATCTGATATGAGATAGTCATAGGACTTTCATTATCACTAGGAATCTGATAAGAAAGTCTACTAGGATCGTATGATGGTGGTGTTTCTGTATTGTTTCTCTTAACAATTGAATATTTGTGGTCGTCTTTCTGACTGACACCAGCAGAAATAGCACCAATTCTTACACTAGCATTACAATCACTACCATCACCATCCTTCAAGCATAACTTTTTATTATTATCTTGACGTGATATACCGCCACCCTGTGCATTAGATCGATTGTAGTTAACTGTATTAGTACCGTTAGTCACATCCATCAACAGTGATCCTGATCCTTTCTCACCACTTCTTCTCACTGTATTACCAGAAGCAGAAATAGTTTCAAAAGAAGTACCAGCAGTGCTTGGATTATCATCCCAAGATACTTCTAACTTTAATTTAGCAGTACCACTACCAGTACAAACAACATTCCCATTACTATCAAACTCACATGACATATCCGAACCATTTCCGTTGTAGTAACGGTGTAGTTCTTGGATCCGTTCACCCTCAACAAGACTTGCACTTGCTTTATCTTTATTCTGGAAAGCATATCCTAATGGCATACCTTCTGACATGCCAGCAGCGTCCATAGTTGCACGTTCACCAGCACCCTGACTCTCAGGACTACCAGGATTCATAGTAAGAAATGTATCTACTGTTGAATCGGAATAAAATCTCCACAGAGTTTTTGCATTTGAATCAGGGTTCTTCAACAGATAGAAGACAGGTTCTCCATCATTAGTAACAGTGTATCCAGGTTTATCTGGTGTAGGTGTGAGACCATACCTATGATCACCACCAACAGGAGCACCACCAATAACTTGCAACGTAACAGTACAGTCTGCTCTTCCTCCATTAAAAGTATAATCAGTCTCCGTTCCAATGGAAGGTAAAGATCCTGAGAAACTATCTACCCACCAGTTACTATCAAAGTCACTACCATCAGCAATAGGTTGCACTTTAAAAGTAACACTAGCACCACCCAAACTTGTAGTATATGTCTGCACAGAAGTGCTGTTGAAGAACTTAGCGCCTGCCTCACAAAATACTTTTCTACCAGTATAGTTACCAGCAGAATCTGTGGTCACAACACGAAGGTTATGTTTAATAAATCCACCACCACCATTAATGTCACCACTAATTGGTTTGAGCATCACGTTTTTAGTATCATTCCCACCTAAAAGATATTCGTAAATGGGTATACGTTCTCCCTGACAGTTGGCGATACATATCTCCTTACTAGTAGAGTTCTGTCCACGGAAGTAAAAGTTATCACAAGAAACAGGAGGTGTTCTATATGTACCAGTAGCATATGGTTTGAATAAACAATCCAAGAAATCTGTGACGCATGGCGTCACACCAGTATCTTCATCAGAAGATCTTTTACATGTAAGAATGTCACCCTTTCTAGGTCCTGAAATAACTTTCCACTTGTCCTTAAACTGAGGAAATTTATGTCGCTTTACACTACCATTACGAAGACCAAACTCTACCTCAGCACAGTCTGGACCATCAGGAATTATTGGGATGAATTCATCCTCACCAAGTGTCGGGAAGGGTCCATAATTTGTATCACATATAGGTAGATCAGGGAACAGTTCACACAACCATTTCCATGGTGGTGGATCTGGAAAGAGTGGAGGAAGGACTCTCCCTTTCTCTTCTGGTGTAGGTTCAGGAGGTGGTTCAACCGTAGGATAACATCTCTGAACAATCAATCGGATTGCTTCCCCAGCGGGAGTAGTTGGCGGTGGATCTACAATTCCTATTCGAGTAGGGGGAGGAAAGTATGGACCTAAATCAGGAGTAAGTGGTATACGAGGACCATAACAATTATCAACTAGTTGCCTAATAATATCAGCAGCCTCAGGTGGTGCAGGCAAAACTTCAATTGTTTTCTTAGGTCTTGGGAGATATGGACCTTCGTCTGGACTCAAAGGTATTGAGTCTGGACCATAGCAGTTATCAACAATCGCTCTAACAAGATCTCCTGGTTGTGCAGCAGGAGGTGTAACAATAGTACCTTGTTTTGGTTTAACGTTAACGATAGCAGGTGAGTCTGGTTCCTGAGGTACAACTACTCTCGGAGGTTCACCAGGAATATAACAATTACCAACCGTAATTCTAATGTCAGCACCAGGAGTTGGTGGTTCTGTTGGTGTAACTACACCCTGCCTTGCGCGAGGATAAAGAATATTACCACCCACCTGAGGCAGTGGAGACTCAGGACCATAACATGATCCAACAGTAATCCTAACCTGCTCCCCAGGTTCTGGTGGGAGGATGGGCGGTACTACACCCGTTCTTGGTTTAATGTATAAAGTCGCAGCAGATGTTGTCCTCTCTGGGAGAGAGGGTGGAAACGTGGTATAACAAGGATTGCCAGCGACCATACTATAAATTTACTTTACAATGTATTTATTGTTCTCCAACCACTCCCTCGTCATAGGTGTTGGTGGATATACTTCCCACATACGACCACGCTCACACGCTTCTAGTGCTGCCATAGTCATACCTTCTGTCTTACCTGCCCAGGTTGCTTCTGCTTCCCAAGGTACAGCAGACTTAGGATATGTACGCTCTACCATCTCACGCCATAGTGGTGGCACGTCTTCCTCTGGTTTGATAATGGCAATCATACTATTCTCGATAGTGCCTGCCATACAATCTTGGGCAGCGTGCCACCCTTCATGACGCATGACTGACATCAACGTTGATGGATGTGACATAAATGCTCGGTTGAGATAGAAAGTATTGCTCACAGTATGATAGACACCACGATGCCCCACTTCAAAATACTTTTCATCAGCAAGATAAACTTGCACATCAATCATAGTCAGAGCATTCAAGATACGTTGAAACTCTTCGGCAACTTCATTCCAGTTTGATTCAGGATATTCCTGCACCAAGTAATCAATACCCCAGATAGGTTCTACATCATCAGTACACTCACCCAGGAGCATACAACCCATAGCATGTGGGGTAAACCAATCTTCTGGTCCAATTGGGTCTGCTAATACTGGTGCTGTGGTTAGGGACAGTCCAGCAATCAGAGCAATGAGTTGTTTTCTCATAAAAAAAGAGGGTCAATTGACCCTCGTAGTATAGCACAGTCCTCTGGATTTTGCCAGTGAACTTTTAGCGGCGACGATATGTATTATTTATACAATCTCACCAATAACCCAAGATCGCATACCAAATGGTGTGTCAGCAATCAAGGTCTTAGTTAATTCTACTACCTCTGGTGGTACAACCAGACAGAATCCGATACCCATATTGAATACCTTATGCATCTCATCATCAGAGATGTCACCAGCATTCTGAATCTTCTCAAAGATCTCTGGTACCTCCCATCCATAGTTCACATCAACGCTAAGACCTTCTGGAAGGCACCTAGGAAGGTTCTCAGGGATACCTCCACCAGTGATGTGTGCCATGCCTAGGATAGGAACTTCGTCCAACAGGTGCTGGATTAAAGGAGCATAGATGGTGGTTGGCTCCAACAACTCAGGCATATCTTTATAGAAGATCTTATGTCTCCATAGCATATCATTGATCAGTGTGTATCCATTACTATGAAGACCACTACTTTCAATACCGATGACTACATCACCTGCTCGGATGTTACTACCATCAACAATATCATTCTTCTCTACAATACCAGTACAGAAACCAGCAAGGTCGTAGTCATTTGTTCTGAAATGCTCTGCTGTTTCTCCACCAATAAGTTCCACTCCAATAAGTTCACATGCCTTAGCAATTCCATATACAATATCACTTACGTTAGCATCAAGTGATTTGGTAGAGATGTAGTCTAGAAAATATAATGGTTTAGCACCAGAACATATAACGTCATTGACGCACATAGCAACGAGATCCTGACCAATAGTGGTGTAATCATTAGCAATC
>Ga0209557_1001749_pt1 | contig 11696 bp, 14 predicted proteins | sample SaaInlV_120m_DNA_4_FD_184672 | JGI IMG/M metagenome (GOLD analysis project Ga0209557, IMG submission 184672) | Marine microbial communities from expanding oxygen minimum zones in the Saanich Inlet - Saanich Inlet SI074_LV_10m_DNA (SPAdes) (version 2) | ecosystem: Environmental > Aquatic > Marine...
TCATTAATAAGACGCCTCCAGTCAGGATAATAACGCTTAGTAATTTTAGCGAGAACTTTATCTTCATACTCTACATTCTCATTAGTAAGAATAGTTTGGAGACGAGTAAAAAACTCACCTTGAAGTTTTACTGCTTGTTCAGGTTTGATTCTAAAATCAACAACCGTGCAACGTGAGTGCAACGGTTCGATAATCTTATTGATGAAGTTGCATGTAAAAATGAAACGACAGTTACCATGGAACTCCTCCACAGCAGTCCTGAGAGACAGTTGCACATCACTAGTGGTGTTGTCTGCCTCATCAATGATGACCACCTTGTGAGACGCTCCAGAGGTCAGAGAGACAGTCGTAGCAAACTGACGGACACGGTTCCTCACAGTGTCTAGGAAGCGTCCTTCATCGGATCCATTGATCACGATGTAAGAGGCACCAATCTCCTCACACAGCGCCTTAGCGATGGTTGTTTTACCCACACCAGCAGTGCCACTCAGCAGCAGGTTAGGTAGTTCCCCTTGATTAACAAATCCCTGAAAGACATTCTTGATGCTGTCAGGAAGAATACAATCTTCAACAATGCTTGGGCGGTATTTCTCCACCCACAAAAATTCTTTACTCATTAATTAAAAAGCTCATTGGGTTCATAAATTTGTTCAATGGTTCCTGTCTTCATTTGAGTCGAGGAAACTCGTATAGTGCCACGATCATATGAGTCACTATCTGATATAGATTTTATAGTGTAATGCACTTTCTTATTATAGAGAGCACAATAATTTAAGACCCACAGGAAAGCAGAAGCATCTACTGGATGATCTGGATCTCCTGTTATAACCATAGTATCCAAATTATATGTCATAATAAAATGACATTTGTTTGGTTGCAACCAGTCTGGCATTCTTCTGTCTTGTGTCCAAGCACAATAGTAACCTTTACAAACATCAGGTCTGCTAGGGTCATCAAAAATACCACAACCATCACATGTTACATGAGGACAAGGATTCTTGGGATAAACCTCATACTCATTTATCTTTACGGTTAATGTTCCCTGACAACATAAACTACAGTCTCCACATTCCCGAAAAGTTTGACTCATTGTAAGGGTCTAGTAAAAGACTTATAAATTATGTCTTGAGCATCAAACATTTTCTTCATATGCTCCACACCCTTCTTGGGTTTGGTATGCTCACCACAGGTAAAGATATCGCAAACTGCCATACCTTTCTCTGGCCATGTGTGAATACTAATATGACTTTCTGCTAGCATCGCCACACAAGTTACACCTTGCGGATCAAACTTATGTGAGTGCAAAGCAAGCAAAGATGATTTACACTTACTTGCTGCTGAATATACAGTATCCCTTACAAATCCTTCATCGTCTAAAAGAAATGAGTTGCACTCTTTAAGAGTGAAGAGGATATGTTTCATCAGGGTTCGAGGGCGATGTAGTAGGTCAAATCAAGATTAGTGTTGTTCCATTCTGAGATAAGGTGTTTAGATACCTTGACAGTATAGTCCCCAGGTAGCAAACGAATGTTCTCAATCTTAACATCAAGAGAATAGGTGCCAGTAGAACAACCTGCCACGGTGATATCGTAAGTATTGCTGGTATCATTCTCTTTGTCCCTAAGAATAAGTTTGATGGTATTTAAACCTTCCTCAGATTGGAAGGTTAGATCAGGGAGACTATAAACAGCAGATGCTTTCTGCAATTGAATAAGTTCTTCCCCTGTCAAATTAAACTGAAGGTCAGCACCAGGAAAATTTACATTCTTCTCTGGAGCACTCTTGAGCGTAATCTCAGGGTCAGAAAAATAATACTTAGCAGACTGACGCCCGCCACGGATAGAAACATAATCGCCAGATGTGAATTCCAGTTGAGGATCGTTAAACAGAGAAATACCAGAAAGGAACTGACTAAGATCATAAATTGCGAAGTCGCTAGGAAATACTTCTTCACTAGTGAATTTCGCGAGAATGTTTTCCGCATTGCTAATAGTTCGTACTGTGCTTCCCTCTCGGAATACAATGGAGGAATTAATTGTCGAGAAGTTCTTGAGGACATCTAGTGTTTTCTTAGAAAGGATAACTTTACTCATTGGTTGTAAGATTCGGTAACGGCGGTTTTGTCAGAAAAATGTAGGAGGAGGAGACCGTAGTGCAGGATCTTGATAATGTCCCGTCGTGCAGTCCCCTTGCGATCATAACGTGAAGCATACTTGAGAATGTTGCTACGGCAGAATGCCTCAGCGTCTCCACATGCTTCAATTAAATCTAACGTTTGAATGCTGTCGTTACCAGCAGAATAGTGTTGTCCATAGGTTCCAGAGATGTAGTCACGTAGCTCTTTAAGTAGAGCATCTTCATTGTATTTCAAAGTCATTTGTCCCAAATGTACTCAATATTATCATGATAGCATTCAAATTCACTTCCGTCAATCGCTTGCATTTTTAATCTGTATCCTTCACCTTCCAGGATCTTACCCGAACGGTGTTGGCAATCTTTAAGGATTGCCACATGTCCAATGTAACCATGAAAATCATACCTCGTCATTGGTTTCCTCCTCAGTGTTTACGTCAGCATCAATCTTATCATACAATTCGATGAATGATTGCTTAGTCTCATCATCAAAACGATTTACACAAACCTTGATCGCCTTCATACGATCACCCCAGATAGCATATGCTCGCATGATATGAACCAAGCGACGGGTGCTGATCACCTCATCGATACCACCATCCTTGAAAGTGCGACGGATGATGTCTGCCCAATTAGCAAGGTTGGTGCAGAACTCTTCGTCATGCTTACCAACAGAAGCAGCAACACGCACAAGGATCTTAGTCTCAACAGCGGGGGTAGGATACTCCTGCTCAAAGGTCAATGCAAAACGCTCAAGGAATGCTTCGTTGAGAACATTCGTGCCAATAAAACGTCCGTCATCAGAACCCTTGCCCTTGGTGTTAGCAGTAGCAATGACATTGAAACCAGCAGCAGGTTGAACGTAACAACCAGTCTTCTTCAAGAAGACACCCTTACCTTCAAGTACAGATTGCAGACACAGAATTTTGTTTGATGCCAGATCAACTTCATCTAGAAGCAGCACAGCTCCACGTTCCAGAGCTTCGATGACAGGACCATTATGCCAAACAGTTTCGCCATTAACAAGACGGAAACCACCAATAAGATCATCCTCGTCGGTTTCAATGGTAATATTGACACGAATCAGTTCTCTATTTAGAGCAGCACATGCTTGCTCAACAGAGAAGGTCTTACCGTTTCCTGACAGACCAGTGATGAATGTGGGGTAGAAGATACCAGACTGGATAATTTTCTTTACGTCAGTAAAGTTACCGAAGGGAACATAGTTGTCGTCTTTGTTAGGAACAAGGTCCTGCTCCATAGCAGGAGCAGCAGCAGGTGCTTCGTATTGCTGTTCAAGACGCTCAGCAACAGTCAGATTCCAAGTGCCACGCTTGACATAAAAGTCACGCAGACGCTTTACCGCAGTCGCATACGTAATTCCAAAATTATCAGCAGCAGAACGCACATGATCAGCATTGATGTCGTTACCATAGGTCTCAGACAGGTAAGAGGTGAGTTGAGGAGTGGTCAGGTCAGACTTGGCAGGCATTGGTTTGTTTCGTATGAAGTAAGTATAGAGCAGGGTGAGGCAGAGTCAGGGGCAGAGAGGACAGTTCGTCAAGCGACATACTCAATAAAAGAATTTAGCAGTTTCTTGTTTGCAGACTTGCCCTTGAGCATCTTTTTAAATGCTTTGGAGATCTCTCCTTTCTTAGCACCAGACTCTACATCAAACTCAGTATCAGAATCAATAGCATTACTGCTGATAGCGTACAGAGCAGTGTAGCTCTTAGGGAAAGGAATAACAGCAGACTTGTCTTTCTTCCACTGTCTCTGAACTTGATCGTAGTGAGCAATGCTGGCATAGATGCCAACAAAACCAGACAGACCACTGCCACTCATGATACGGAATCCAAGAACATTTACACCAGAGTTACGATCGCGCAGTTGCTGAATGAAAGCATTGGTCATTTCACCCCATCCATCGTTCATAGGATAGACACGTCCAGTGGTGCGATCACGAAGAATAGTGCTGTAGTCAAGACGACGAGGACGAATATAAAATTCATCGCGATGATCATTGTAATACTTGCGACCATAAGAAGCTTGACATGCTTCACCATCAGTCAGAATGCAGATATTGACTTTCTGCAGATCATTCTGTTTCTTAAACTGAGGAATGATATAGTTCATCATCACAATACCCTCATTCAAAGGAGTACCAGATAGACTTGCGCCTGGGGTAGTGTGATAACCAACATGATAAGTAAAACTATATGCCTCACGATATAGATTTAGACACATACGCTCATAGTCTTTGGAGTTAGAACGAGATGACACAAAATTCATTAGATGAAAAATACCTTTCTGGAGAAAGATCTTACCTTCTTCACAACCCATCTTAGAAAAATACTCATCGTTAGAAAGATACTCATCATTGCCTTCTTTAGCGCGACGGACAACATACCATTCATTTGTGAAAGCATACACCTCAAAAGGAATTTGGACTTTCTTACAGAAGGCAGTCAAGTTCAGCAGTTGTTTTACTGTCGCTAAAATTTCTTTCTGCATAGAACCAGACCAGTCAAGCAAGAAAAGAAGACCATGATTTTTACCATCAGGCAACACAGTTATTTTCTTAAAGATGTCATCATTATACTTGTAAGTGTGTAACTTAGAAGTATCAAGAACACCAGTCTTAGATTGACCAGCACGAGCATAAGCGTCAGCAGACTTACGACATTCAAACTCCTTAACAAGATAATTTACCTCCTTATGAGATTGCTTACGAAACTCCCTGTAAGATTTATCTACAGCATCGTATTGATCTGAGCAGTCAATTCCATTATTATTGCTACGGTACTCATCGATCCAGTCATGGACTTCAGTCCAGTCAGCGATGTAAGTAGGGAGATCAACACTCGCAGGAATCTCAACATACACAGGATTGTTGGAAGACTTGTTAGTCAGTTTCTCAGCGGCATCATCGAAAGCACGTTGAGTCTCAGATGTTTCACCACCATCAGCATTTTCTTCATTGTCTTCCTCCTCATCACCACTCTCAATAGGACCAGCATTATTAGTGCCTGCCTCAGGTGTTGTCTGAGATTTCTTCTGTTCAGTTTGCTGCTCAGATTCTACGTCATCGGTAGTTTCAGTTTCCGACTGTTGAGCAGTTGTAGAAGGTTGTTCTTCTACGTTCTCTTGTTTAGAAAACTCATACACATCGACAGCAATTTGACAGACTTCCTCAAAAGTCTCAGCAATATCAGTGCGAGAAACAAACAACTGCTCCTCAGTAGAGAAGGGGATCATGGCACTAGCACCAATCTTGAAGTGCAAGTTGATACGATCAATCAAACTGATCTGACTCAAGTCTTGATCTTCAATACCAAAAAAATCTTTACCATTCAGTTCTCTATATCCACCAGCAAATGACTTGCGAAGACCAGGATACTTACGCTTCATCAACTTCTCGATGCGAGCATCCTCAATGACATTCAAAAAGTCTTTAGGGCAATCGGCAATATCTCTCCAGTCTTCGTTGGGGGTGAAGAGAGCATGACCAACCTCATGACCCACCAGCATGTCATAGACGACGCTAGATGCCTTGTCCCAGTTAGGTAGAGTAAGAATGCGACGATCCACATCAAAGGATGCTGTAGCGACTCTACGGTGCTCTACAATCAGGTTCTCTGTTGCGAGCAGTCGTGCTAAGTTTCCTTTGATCTCTTGGGATGACATGCGTTCGTTTCGTTGATGCTATTAGTATATACAAAAAAAGGGTGCCCGAAGGCACCCCTAGTCCAGTTCAGAAACTGTCTCTCGAATCACGGAGAAGTTCTTTTCTTTCTCTGCTGTGATAGTTCTCTCAAATTTACCATCAAGGTTTTCTCTATGACTGATAACATAGATGTTTGAGTTGTCATCAAAGTTGCGTAGAATCCAACTCAGATCCATACCACCTTGCTGATCCAATGAACTGTCAAAGATCTCATCTAATATGAGGAGGTTAGTATCCACAGAATTCTTGAGCTTAGCAATAGAACGCCAAGTAAGCAACAGAGCGATATCAATACGAGATTTCTCTCCTTCACTGAACGAATCATAAGAAAACACATCCCTAAACCTAGATTTAATTATCTCCTCAAAGTTCTCGTTTAGTGTAAAATTGACATAAAAGTCCATACGCTGGAGATACTGATTGATGAGTTGGTTCATCGCTGGAAGATAGGTCTTGATGATCCTAGTCTTGATACCATTGTCTTTCAACAATTGCGATGCCACTAATAGTGTATCACGGTCCTTACGGTTCTCTGCTTGAGTACTACTCAATTCTTTTTTATTCTTAACAAGACCTTCGAGTTTGACGAACTCTGCTTTCTTGTCTGGGTTGCTACCCTCCAGTTCTTTGATCTCAGATTCTATATCAGAAATAGTTTTTCTGACTGATGTGATCTGGAAGTTAGATTGACTGATAGAGTTGTTGATAGACATGACCTGACTTGACAGCTCAGTAAATTTATTAAATTTAACTTCCTCTTCTCCTATAGCAGAAAGGATATCATTGTATCCTACAAGCATTTCATCAACTTTAGTCTTTCCAGACTCCAACTTTTCATCACGAAATTCTTCTGATAGGTCCTGAGTGCATGTAGGACATACATGATTTTTCTCAAAGAACTCATGTTCTTTTTTACATGTCTTTAATTTACCCTGAACTTTAATAAGAAAAGTGTTTAACTTCTTCAGTTTTGAAGTGCTGTTAGACACCTCTTCCATTTCTTTAGAATGTTTTTCAACTTCAGAAGTTAGTCGCGCAATTTCTTGGTGTTGAGTATTCTCATTCCCCAACAATTCAGCGATCTTATTCTCTTTACGAGTGATCTCTTCCTTAGTTTTCTTTTCGAGTTCAAGCATATACTTCTTCTGGAGATCAATTTTCTCCGCCAAAAGATGTATCTCATAATCAATTGTTTTGATGTCTTCGTTATTCTCTCTAACTTTATCACGAAGAAGAACATTCATAGTAGAGAATACTTGAATGTCAAGGATGTCTTCAATAATCTCACGACGTTGTGCTAGTGGCAGACGCATGAAAGGAACGAAGGTGGATGATCCCAACACCACGATCTGTGTGAATGACTTATAGTTCATCTTGAGGACATTTGCCTCAAAGTTCTTTTGCTGTTCTGCTATTGAACTTTCTTGATTCCAGAGTTGATCGTTGCAGTAGATCTCAAACACATTTGGTTTGATGCCACGACGAACAAGATATTCTTTCTTGCCAATAGAAAACTCAATTTCTGTCAGAGCATCTTTTTCATTAATGCTATTAACTAGCATTGGTTTATTAATCTTACGAAAAGGCTTTCCAAACAGCGAAAAAGTAAGAGCATCCAAAATGGTACTCTTACCTGCGCCGTTTGATCCTATGATCAGATTAGTTTTGGATGCTCGTAAATCAACTTCACTGAATACATTGCCTGTAGAAAGAAAATTCTTCCAACGGACTTTCTTAAAAATAATCATTCTTCGGAATCGTCAGGGGGGATCAAAAAATCGTCAGGGGTAATGATAGAGAACTTGTGTCCTCGTTCTTGACATGCCATAATTATAACAGCATCTTCTACTTCTACAATCTGCATTGGAGGATAATCTTGATCATCTTCCAACATCATAAGATATCTGTCTGCATCATCTTCTTCCTCAAAGATAGGAATAACTCTATCTTTATCTTGATTAAAGACAGAATATACACCATCAGGATGATCTTCTAGGGTTACGATGTACATATCAGACAACGTTACAACTTTCAATATATAGAGTTCGCATTAAACCCTTGAGGTCAGATTTATTCACGGACATTTCTACCTCATCAATATACTCATTGAGAAGAGTAAGTGTGTCTTTTGTAGAAACATCAATGTCTGCAGTGTCTTCTTCGACAAGTGTTTCTACAATTTTTACATCATGAACCCCTACGTTGTAAAGACGATCAACCAATGTTTCAAACATTTGGTAGTCTCGTTTTTCTTCGACGACCACTTTGATGTACTTGTCTTTATAACTAGACACATCGTATTTGTTGTAGTCGATACTGGAATCGTCATAGAAGATTTTGTCAAAGATCTCGTAGGAATTTCGGACAAACTTAAGTTTATCACTTTCAGTATCGTAGATATGGAATCCGCGAGAGTCTTTATAATCATTCCAATACATCTGATAAGGATTGCCTAGGTACTGGACGTTACCCTTTTTAGATTTATGGTGATAGTGTCCAGACCATACACGTTTGAAGCGATGGAATAAACCAGCATCCATACCATGATCCATCTTCATTCCTGGTGTTACCTCAAATCCCGTGAGTTCAAGATGACCGCAGCAAATGTCTGCTTCACTAGTTTCTAGTAATTTAGTTACTTGTTCCAAGTTCTCTTTATTGATCCATGGCAGCATCAGAAACTTTTTGTTCCCAAGTTTTAGATGCTTAGGTTCAGAATAGATTGTGATGTTGTGATACTTTTCAAGTAAAAGTTCTGGTGAGTTGATGCGGTTGGTGTTCTTGTAGTAAGTGCAATGATTACCAAGCAACATATGAACGTTATACTTTGCTAGTTTCTCAAAATAATTTTCACGCACACGGTGATAAGTATTAAAGTCCATAGACTTTCGATTATCAAATGTGTCGCCAAGATCAATGACGGTATCGATACCTTCTTTTTCAAGAGTTGGAAAAAAGATATTGTCATAGAATTGTTGCCAGTAGTTCCAAAACGCTAGAGAACCTTTGCGTCCATCAAGATGTTGATCTGTAATTAAAGCAATCTTCATAACTTACCGCTCACTGTCCCATCATATCGTGCTGAGTATTTACAGTTTGCCCAGTTAGTAGCGACACCTTCCAAGTGGAATGGCGTTCCGACCATGACAGATTCCCTCGTACCGCCTGTGACGATTCCCTCGCCATCCTCACCAAAGCTAGTCCACGTTCCAAACCGTCTCTTCTCAATGCGGAATTTTCCATAGGGTGTTTCATACCATTCATAATTCATCGGTTCATTCTTGTCTCAATGTTTTCTTTGATGCTACCCATGTCGGAATACGATGCGTTCATACCTGTCATTGTACCATCATACGAATCAGTATGCATAACCTCATCATAACCAGATCTCTCTAGAATTTTTCCTTTAATCTCTAGTTGCTTTTTTTCTTTTTGGATGCGGCGTAGGAAAGCGTAGTAAATGATTTGTGTGAAGTAAGCAAACGGGTTCTTTGATTTCTCTGGATCAAAGTTGTCGATGTACTGTAGGCAGTTCTCAATACCGTCACAGATCATGTCCTCACGGAACATGTAATTGACAAAGTTTGGTTTGTATGAAAGGTGAGTAGCAATCTTAAGAAAGCATTCTCCTAGGTAGTTTGTAACACGGGGTCGAGGTTTCTCTTCTTCTTTTGCTCTAATAACTTTATCTCGATACTCAGTAATGGCAGCAAGGAATTCCTTGTTGTTTACGTAGTATTCAGTTTGCTTTCGTTTTGCCATTACTGTGTATGCCACGGTTTATCTTACATTATCATGAAGTCAGTATAACACTGGATACCATTCTTGTCAAAGCTTGACAGATCCTCAGAAACTTAGTAGAATAACTCTGTCAGGGTTCAAGAGAAGTAGTAGCTCTTAGCTTTTATCAAAGATATTTTCTAAGGTTTTTTTCATTTCTTCTACTGAACCTAGGTATCCAGAATCTCTTGATAATTTATTTCCCCTACCAGTTAGAGACTTTCCACTATCTAGTTTGTTGAGGGTTTTTTCATAGAAAGATACGATCTCTCCCTCTATCTCTATAATGGTCATTATATGAGATCTATTAATAATAAACATATTATCAAACGTTGCAGAGATCCATTCTTTCAGTGAGAATCCACTTACTTCTAACTGACCTTTACGTTGTTTAGCATTCTCTACCATGAGAGGGCGTTCTAGTATAACTTTATCTTCTTCAGGAAGATAACAAACTTTGGATACTAATTCTTCACCTGATAATAATTTTATTGTTGCATAAAATTCTTCTTCCATATTTAACTTGCTCTAAGATTGACTTTTATAACCTCATACTTAAAATTCTCTTCATTATAAATGGTAACTCTTTCATTCAAATGTCTAAGGGTGTAGTTCTGACCGCCAATGTCATCAGCGATATCGTATAAGGTTGCTATATCTTTTCCTTCACCTTTCCTGAGGACACGTCCGATAGACTGGAGGTTGCGAATGCGCGACTTACTTGGGGAAGCAAAAATAATATTGTGTAATCGTTTGATGTTAATTCCTGTAGAGAACGTACCGTATGAAGCAAGGATCACGGCGTTGTTTTCAGTTTCAGTAAGTTGCCGTACCTGTTCTCTATCTTCTACATCAGTACCACCATGAACAAAAAATAGTTTTCGTTCGGGGTCTATGGTGCTATTTATCAAATCATAAAGTGGTTCCCCATGCTTCTCGATATAGTTAAACAACACAAGAGTGTTCCCTTCAATGTCTTTGACTAAATTTTTGATGAGGTTATTTCTACCACGATGTGATACAAGATACTCCATCTCATCATGATATGATTCAAAGTATTGCGGAGCGTGCTTACAGAGCAACACTTTAATTCTAAATTTGCTAAGATAACCAGACTTGATCAGATCATCTGTTTTAGTAACTTGTTCGCAGTCACCAAACAATCCTTCCAACACCCACTTGTGAGTCTTGGTGCCATCTAATGTTCCAGTAAAACCAAATCTATACTTTGCGTTATGCAACTTTGTCATGATTCCTGTGAGAGATTTTGACTTAAATAAATGTGCCTCATCACCGATAACACAGTCAATATCATCAAAGTATCTCTTGGGAAATTTGTAAATTGATTGCCAGGTCGAAATAACAATTGGTTTATCCGTATTTTTATCCTTACCCGAATATATTTTATGCACATGATCATCCGCATTCCACCCGTAGTCATTAAAGTCATTGACCATCTGTTCTACCAAGGACGTAGTAGGGACGATGATCAACGTCTTCTTGTTGGTAGCAGTATAGTATCTGATGAGGGAATAAATCATCAGAGATTTTCCACTTCCCGTAGGAGATAGTAGAAGTTTGCGATTATTTTTTAATGCTTCATAAACTGCACGGTATTGATAATCGCGTGGAGTAATTCCCTTTCTGGTGATCTTGTCCATAAAGGTTTTGATGCCACGAGGAGAAACAAAGTCGTTAGTTTCTTTGACTTCTCCATACCAGTCATTAGTTTCATACTCAACTTTATACTGTCGTTCGTCAGCCCACACCTGCAGGTGCTTCATTAGACCACCATAAAGGTCGCCTGTACCAGGAGAGTACAGACGAATAGTTCCATCCCAGTATTTGTATCTGGGATTCTTCTTCAAGAACTTTGCTTCAGGAACTTCAAACGAAAAGTAATCTGAGAGCTCCTGATGTACATGTGGTTCAGCAGATTGAATGGTAACGTATACTTCGTTTTTCTTTTTAATACTGAGGGTAGTCATCATTGTCCATTAACGAATTTCTCCCACTCAATGGCACTCTTGACCTGGAAACCTCTATTAGAAATTTG
>Ga0209557_1001751_pt1 | contig 11684 bp, 9 predicted proteins | sample SaaInlV_120m_DNA_4_FD_184672 | JGI IMG/M metagenome (GOLD analysis project Ga0209557, IMG submission 184672) | Marine microbial communities from expanding oxygen minimum zones in the Saanich Inlet - Saanich Inlet SI074_LV_10m_DNA (SPAdes) (version 2) | ecosystem: Environmental > Aquatic > Marine...
CCTGTAGTCCCACCACCATTGTACGATGGAGAAGATGGGATTCGAACCCACGACCTCTTGACTGCCAGTCATAAAATAGCCATTACCATTGATTAACGATAATTCAAATTAACAACATTTATCAACTGATATTCAGTAGTTTATAATCTATTTCTAATTATTGGTTTTTGTTGGTCACGGTCATTTGCGTTAGATTTGTATGCAAATTGTATGCAAATTTTGATTTATGAGCACATTAGCTGTTAAGGTTGTTTTAGATACGCGTCGCGCTTTGATAAAAAACGCGGGATCCAAGGACCCTATCTACCCCATTAAGCTTCGAGTGACTTTTGCTCGTAAGCAACGCTATTACCCTCTTGATGTAAGTGCCGTGTCAAAGGCAGATTGGGAGAAGATTCAGTCAGGACAGCGCATGTCTAAATCGCAACGTGAGGTTTTTCATGCCATCCGTGAATACGAAGGTAGAGCCATTGAAATTACAGATACGTTGCATCCGTTTAGTTTTCATGCATTTGATTCACGGTGGGCGAATTCTACTGCCCCGGCCTCTACCACTAAGTCATTCAAAACAGTCTTTAATGAGTATATCACCGATCTAAAAACCAATGGCCGTGTTTCTACTTCCAACAGCTACAAGTGGGCACTTAAAAGTCTTCTATCCTTCTCCAAAAACTTAGCCTGGAACGACCTTACCCCGGAGTTCCTTGAGGAGTATGAAGCCTACATGCGCGAAGAAGGCAAGTCTCAAAACACTATCGGCATCTACTTGCGCTCGCTGCGGGCAGTGATCAACTACGGTATTGCCAATGGACTCTTTGCCAAAGAGTATTATCCCTTTGGGCGTAAGTCGCACGGAAAGTACCAGATCCCTGCCGCTCAAAACAAAAAGCGGGCGTTAAGCAAGAAAGAGGTGGAAGCTATAAAAGCGCTAGAAGTAAAACCCGGATCACGAAAAGAACTGGCTCGAGACTTTTGGCTCTTCTCCTACTACGCCAACGGCTGCAACATCAAGGACATTGTGCACCTTAAATGGAAAGACATCGATTGGAAGGAAGGTGTAATTCAATTTGTCCGCAAAAAAACCGAACGTGCCAACAAATCCAATCAAGTTCAAATCACCGCAGTGATTCATCCGCACATCACCGAAGTCATTCAAAGAAGAGGCGTGGATGATTCTCAGCCTGAAAACTATGTGTTTTCCATCATTGACGCGAACCAAACCGCCGAAGAACAGCACAAGCACACCCAAGAGTTTGTTCGGCGCATCAACATTGGCCTGAAACAAATTGCCAAAGAGCTGAATTTGACCAAAAACCTAACCACATACACTGCGCGCCATTCACATGCCTATGCATTACTAATGGGAGGCGCCTCATTGGAGGTCATTATGGACCAATTCAAGCACAGTTCTATGAAAACTACCATGAATTACATCGATTCCATCGACAATGAGAAGCGAAAAGACATCGCTAAACTGCTTTAAAAGCACTTTTTAAGTAGGAAAAAAGTAGTTTTTCAGACCTTTTTAGAACAAATTCGGACGAAAATGAGATGAAATTCGGCACATTCGGACGTTTTTCGGGGGTTATTCAGGCGTTTTTCGATGCATTAAGGAGGTTTTTCTGACTTTTTTAGTGCTTTTTCGACTAAATACAACTTTAGTAAGGAGATTTTGGGTCGCTTTTTTGTGAGAAAGTTCAAAAAAGCGACCGTACTGACCTTTCATCATATAGCTTGCACTATAATTGATTCCAACATTGGTAATTTTAGGCCCTGAGAATTATTCCGTTAGCATGACCTATGATAACATGGGCGGTATTGTTCAAAAGAATCAGACGGCTTCGTTAAACTATCCCGGATACCCAGGAGAGAAATACAATTATTACTATACCCTAGGGAATACCTCGCATCCACATGCCACCAGTAAGGTATGGGACCGTAGAAACCACAAGCAGTACACCTATGGGTTTGATAATAATGGGAACCCGACCACTACCCACGAGCAGTATGCTCCACCGCAACAAGGGCAACCCAACCCCTCTGGGCCTATTGATCTAATTCAGGAGAATTACTGGGACGAGCAGAATCAATTGCGGGGATTGTGGAACTTAGCGGGCTTGCATCACTATATTTATGATGCAGACGGTCAGCGTCTGATGAAAAGCTCGGTTCCTATGTCTCACGGTGCAGTCAACGCGCAATCACTACAAGCCACAAACACCATCCCATCGGTGGAGTATACCGTGTATGTGAGTGCGGGATTGGTGTATGAGAGTGATGGAACATCCGAGAGCTATACCAAGCACTACTATGCCGGTCCACTGCGTGTGGCCTCGCAAATAGGCTCCGGAAACCCCAACTATGAAACTCACCCCACCTCAGGAGGGAACTTGGCTCAGGGAGGACCTGTCAATGCGGCTGCACCTACAAACGGTATAGCAGTACTGGGAGATTTAAACAACATGCTGGCCAACTACGGGATGTCCGTAAGTCCTTCAGGAATGCCAACGGATACCATAGCCATGCAGGTGATCAACGATCCTGAGGAGTGCGATCAGTATTATGGCAATGATGTTATAGAAAAGAACCGCTGTTTGTGTGACAACTTCCCAGATGTTGCCCTAGGACAGGGGATCGATTGTAGTCCCTATACCCCCATCTACTGGTACCACCCCGATTACATCGGAAATGTGGAGTTTGTGACCGATAGAACCGGACAGCCGTATCAACATTTCTACTACGCGGCATTTGGGGATCCGATGGTCAGCCAACACGTAGGGACCGGAAGTTTTAATTCAGCCTTTAGGTTTAATGCGAAGGAGTACGACGAAGAAACCGGGAACTACTACTACGGGGCGAGGTACTACGAGCCCAAATCCAGCATATGGATGGGGGTAGATGCTATGGCTACGTCATATCCAGATATGAACCCCTACAACTTCACAATGGGGAATCCTTTGGCTGTAATAGATCCTGATGGTAATCAAGTTGATTGGCATCCGGAGAAGGACTCTGAGGGTAATACGGTTTTGGTAGCAGAAGAAGGTGACGATTTTAACACTTTAATGACATACTTAGGTGAAATAGGCCTTTCTTTATCTTCGTCTCAAATTTCAGATTTAGCATCACAAGTTTCAGCAGGAGCGGATAAAATGAATTTCGACATTAAGGGCTTAGCACTCAAAGGTGAAAACCACTTGTTTGAAAATTTAGTTGGCATATACTTAACGAGTAGATTTGATCAAAACAAATCTTGGGGCAACTATAGTCCAAACTATGGATATAATTGTAGTCCAACATTAGCAAATAGATCTGCTAAGGCCGTTAGGTTTGTTTATGGAGAGACTTCACCTGAGTTCAATAAATTGGATCGAAATAATCGATTTGAAGGCTATATTGGTTATCACTTATTTCAAAATAACTACGCAAATACTGGACGAGGAAATACAAACGCCAATAATGTTAAGTATGGACCTGATGGAATTGCCAGCTATGGGGTTACAAAATCTATGCGAGGTCATAGCGTTGCTGGCGCTTTAGAATACTCGGGAACTGGATCCTATGTACCACAGAGTGAAGTTTGGTCTGTATTAACTCCTGGTGCAGTTTTGGGATTAGGTTCGCATACTGCGATATTCGTTAGATACATACGTACTAATAATATTATTACAGGAATGGTTATTTGGGATGACGGAGATTATTACAGAGAAATTTTCAAAGGATCGGGTAATATCCAACCGAGAGTAGGAGGAAATTGGCATTAAAAAAATGATAATGAAAAACTTACTAATTATTATAGCCTGCTCGACTTTTTGGAGTTTAGGTGCTCAAGAAAAAAGTAGTAAGGAGATAGAGCTAGTTTTAGATGAGGGTCTAGATGTAGAGTCTATTTCAATATTTAATGAATTTGATTACACTAAATACGACCTAAGTATTAAAGTGTTTGTTGAAAGTGATATAGCATCGGACATATTTGAAGAATTTGAATGGACGTCGAATGTCAAGTCATTGATGATTTTTGGCGGAAAATCAATAAATGAGGATTCGAATATGACTTTTTTTCCAATTAATCTCAATAATTTTGTTAATCTTGAACATCTTGAAATTTATGATTTTCCATTCATAGGGTTTAGTAGTGATATTACCTTAGATAGTCTAGAGACCTTGTCAATTATCAATTCTAGATTAAGGCACTATCCAATGGAAATAAATAACTTCGAGTATTTGGAAAATTTGACTTTAGCACATTGTGACATAGAATCGATTGATTCTAATTCAATTACACTATCTCATCTAGAAAAAATAAGTCTAATTTCAATTCCACTGAGTCAATTTCCTGTGGATTTGTTTAATATGCATAAAGTAACGCATCTGTCAATTAACGGAACCAATATAGAAAAGATTCCTTCGGGATTAGTGTCACTATCAGAACTAAAGGTTTTTTCTGGGCTTACTCTTCCTGGAATCTATGAATGCTCGATAGAAATTTGCACTCTTCCTAAATTAAATGAAGTTCATTGTTCGTTCGTAAATGATAGCAAAATTCCGCATTGCTTTTTAGATAGAAGTATATGGAGTAAAGAGGGGGTAGATTTTTATAGAATTGATGATATTCGTTGATGCAAAGATATTAGTGACTTATCCGTTATCCGATCGAAGTTAAAATAGTGTGTTAAACTCTACATTGCGCCTAGGTTTTACTTCTAACGTTGGCTCAAAAGATAAATTTGGGTGTTCATCGACTCTAGTCAAGGAGTGCCGCAGAGTGTGGCAACTGAATTTTCAATCATGGTATTAATTCACCTTTAATTTGATTCAGATTTTTATAGAGAAATACTGAAAACATGAGGCTTAAGTAATCATACGTGATTCCAAACGTATGTTCGGAAAATTCCGAACACATTAGGGGTCACGTCCTATTTGTGGGGAGAAGGTAGGTTGCGTTACCTTTAAAAACAAAAATGTCAGAGTTTGATAAGGGTGCTTTGCGCTATGTATTTCCAGAGGAGCTATTGCGCTATTTTGATATTGTAGAGAGCGGTATTCATACGGATAAGCCCACAGGAGAGGATTACCTTGAAGTGGTTTTTGAAGAGAAGAACACTTTGCCAGAAGGCTATTCGAAGGACGCTTATGAGAGCAAAGGTTTCTTTGATAAACGGGTTCAGGACTTTCCTTTACGAGGCAAGGCTGTGTCCCTAAAGGTGCGTCGCCGCAGATGGCGCCATAAAGCGACCGGAGAAGAGCTCACCAGGGACTTTACATTTTTAGCCGAAGGCACCAAGTTTACTGCTGAGTTGGCGGATTTTTTAAAACAAAGAGGTCGATAACCGCTTAGATCCTATCTCCACTATCGCGTACTACTACCGGGTTAAAGCCAAATCAGCACGGAAGAGCTACAAGCAAAAGAAGGGAGGCTATAAGGACTGGAGCCAAGCTGCTCATTGTGAGGAGTATCTTGTCTTTGCTGAGAACCTCACCCCTCACTTAGCGATTGATGAAGTCAACTTTACCCAAGGAGAACTCTACACTTTTGTGAGCTCCAGAGATCGGGAAGGACGCGCGCAGAAGTTAGTCGCCATGATCCGAGGCACGCGCAGTGAAGACATTATTAACGTGTTGAACCGCATTGCTTTATCCAAGCGTCTAGAGGTTGTGGAAGTGAGTTTAGATATGGCCTCCAATATGCGTAAGGCATGTGAAATAGCCTTTCCCAATGCAACATTGGTTATCGATAGGTTCCATGTAGTACGCCTGGTTATGGATGCCATGCAACACGCACGCATAGACCAACGTTGGAAAGAGATCGATAGAGAAAACAAATCCATCCTCCAAGCACGGAAGGCTGGCAAAAGCTTCAAACTAAAGGTTTTTAGCAACGGAGACACGCCCAAGCAACTACTGGCTCGTTCCCGCTACATCCTTTACAAACTGCCACACCAGTGGACAGAAAATCAAATAGTAAGAGCTGCTACGCTGTTCAAAGCCTATCCATATATAGAAAAAGCCTACAAGCTACACTTGGAGTTCAGGGTCATCTATGAAGGTAAAGACAGGACTCGAGCAGAAAATGAACTCATGAAATGGATACAGAAAGTTCAAAAGTCTGAAAATGAATACTTCCAATCCGTAGCGGAATCGCTGTTGAACCACTGGAGTAACATATTGAACTTCTTTAACAACAGAAGCACCAATGCACACGCAGAATCCTTGAACGCACAAATCAAACTCTTCAGAGCTAATCTACGTGGTGTAACGGACACCAAGTACTTCCTATATAGGCTCCAAAAAATCTTTGCTTAAATCAACTTACTCCCCAGAAAAATCCGCTGATCCAAAAAAGGACGACAGTGAAGTTGTGGCAAAGCTGACTGAGTTGGCTGAAGACCTACCCACTCGAGGCTTTGATGTGTACTACAACAGGATTAGAACAGAAGGCTTGGTTTGGAACCGTAAACGTGTGTTGCGTGTATACCGTGGTATGAAGCTGGGTATGCGTAGAAGACACAAAAAGCGTGTTCCTACGCGCATACAACAGCCACTGGAGACACCAGGCAGCCTGAACGAAGTGTGGAGCATGGACTTTATGAGTGACGCGCTCTCAGACGGGCGTAGAGTACGCATGTTCAACGTCATAGACGATTACAACAGGGAGGCCCTAGCCGTAGAGCCAGGGTTGAGCTTTCCAGCCACACGGGTAACACGTGTACTTAATCAGCTGGAAGAAGAGATTGGGCTACCTAAGGTCATCCGTGTAGACAATGGCCCAGAGTTCATCTCTAAGGAGTTTACTGCATGGTGCAAACAAAAAGATATTGAGATACGCTACATCCAACCTGGCAAGCCCATGCAAAACGGCTTCATAGAAAGGTTCAATAGAACTTTTAGAGAGGACGTGTTAGATGCATATTGGTTTGAGGATTTAGAACAGCTGGGCATTATAGCTGAAAAGTGGAGGTACGACTACAACTTCTACCACCCACACAAAGCTTTAGAATACAAAGCACCATGCCAATACGCTAGTAGATATTCCAAGGATCTATATCCTTGGAAAGAGGAAGAAAATGAGAATATTGTTAAATTTATACCTGTCTGAAAAAGGGGAAGTCTACACTCCAATCAGAAGGTCAATGAATACTTGAAAATATTGGCAAAGCAAGCTGGGATTACTAAAAAGGTGACCTTCCACATCGCACGCCACTCATTCGCTACGACTGTGACGCTTCAAAACGGTATTCCAATTGAAACTGTGAGCAAGATGCTCGGACACACCAACATTCATACAACACAGCATTATGCTAAGGTGTTGGATTCAAAGATCAGTAAGGACATGGAGATACTGCAGAACGGGCATTTGAGGATTGTCTAATTGCCAATGCATACAAAAAGCGGGAAGTCTACATTTTTAGGGAAGTCTACAGAAAGACCGCAAAAGTCGTTGGGATACCAACCGCCCATAACCTTTGTGCAGCGGCGACTTCGGAGCTGCTGCCTGATCAACAATACCAATGGAAATCACTACTTTTAAGTGTTACTAATTAGGTAAGCCCTCATTTTACCAAACATTCCATCCCCTTCCTTCTTTAACGTTAAGCATTGCAGCTTCTGGACAAATTCTATCCTCTGGTTTCAAAGACACTAAAAGTTTAATATCACCTTCAAAAATTATTACAATCCTTTCTTCTTTTTCGTCCTCAAAGGCAGAAATTACTTTTTTATTTATGAGAAAGTACAAAGTATCACTATAGCCGAACTCCGCTGAAGTAATAGTTTTATTTTCAAGTCTTATAAGAGGTAGCGTATACGTATTTAATACTGGACCATCAAATAAAAACTGAATATAGCCTCTGATAAAAGTTATCCCCGCTAACTCAAGATTTTCTAAGTAGTTCAATATTGGCTTGTCAATCTTTTCACTCATGATTATTAATTCTAAGGTCTAATATGCCACATAGGGTCTGACGGTTCAAGTGTTCTGCCTGTGTAGGGATTTATAGCTTGTCCATTTCTGTTAAAATAGTTTCCATAACCTTTTGGGTATATATATTTCCCAGTTGTTATTGGATCCATAAATCTAAATCCAAAAGCCCTGGATTCAAATCCATAACCTCCTTTCCCTCCTACAAATTGAATGCCTTGGTAATTACTGGTAGGAAAAGGCCCTATTGCGCCTTTCGGTACCGGAAATACTGTCCCTTCTTTGGTTACGATAAAGTTAATTTTGGTACTTCTCAAGGTAGCTTTATAACTAAATTGCATTCTTCTATGTCCAGGGCCACCACCTCCCTGTGCAGAACTTGCAACACCTACTGCCAAGGAAATCGCCGATTCCATTCTGAATTTATTATAATAAGATACACCATGGAAATCCACCCAGGCGTCGAGTGACATAGGTTCCGCCCAACCTGCAGCTTCCTGATTGAAAATAGCCATCTTTAACACATGGGACTGACTCAGCGTGTACCTGATCCTAAGGTCGGCCAGAGAATATTCATAACCTGTATAGCTATTATATCCTTCGGGGATGCTCTCCCACAAATTGTGAGTACTTTTTCCAACACCATCCGATGTAGGACCATAATAAAATCCGTCGTGGAAAATACCATTCCGAAAGCCAGGGGGTGGCGCGAGCCTAGTTGCAGTTACGGTTACTTCGTCAAGCACTATCGGCGAATCATCTCCTGGAGTTCCTCCAGGATCATTCCCATCCGGATCAATAGCCATAATTGGATTCCCCATTGTGAAGTTGTAGGGGTTCATACCTGGGTACGATGTAGCTAAAGCATCCACCCCCATCCAGATACTGGATTTGGGCTCGTAGTACCTCGCTCCGTAGTAGTAATTCCCGGTTTCTTCGTCGTACTCCTTAGCATTAAACCTAAAGGCTGAATTAAAACTTCCGGTCCCTACGTGTTGGCTGACCATCGGATCCCCAAATGCCGCGTAGTAGAAATGTTGATACGGCTGTCCGGTTCTATCGGTCACAAACTCCACATTTCCGATGTAATCGGGGTGGTACCAGTAGATGGGGGTATAGGGACTACAATCGATCCCCTGTCCTAGGGCAACATCTGGGAAGTTGTCACACAAACAGCGGTTCTTTTCTATAACATCATTGCCATAATACTGATCGCACTCCTCAGGATCGTTGATCACCTGCATGGCTATGGTATCCGTTGGCATTCCTGAAGGACTTACGGACATCCCGTAGTTGGCCAGCATGTTGTTTAAATCTCCCAGTACTGCTATACCGTTTGTAGGTGCAGCCGCATTGACAGGTCCTCCCTGAGCCAAGTTCCCTCCTGAGGTGGGGTGAGTTTCATAGTTGGGGTTTCCGGAGCCTATTTGCGAGGCCACACGCAGTGGACCGGCATAGTAGTGCTTGGTATAGCTCTCGGATGTTCCATCACTCTCATACACCAATCCCGCACTCACATACACGGTATACTCCACCGATGGGATGGTGTTTGTGGCTTGTAGTGATTGCGCGTTGACTGCACCGTGAGACATAGGAACCGAGCTTTTCATCAGACGCTGACCGTCTGCATCATAAATATAGTGATGCAAGCCCGCTAAGTTCCACAATCCCCGCAATTGATTCTGCTCGTCCCAGTAATTCTCCTGAATTAGATCAATAGGCCCAGAGGGGTTGGGTTGCCCTTGTTGCGGTGGAGCATACTGCTCGTGGGTAGTGGTCGGGTTCCCATTATTATCAAACCCATAGGTGTACTGCTTGTGGTTTCTACGGTCCCATACCTTACTGGTGGCATGTGGATGCGAGGTATTCCCTAGGGTATAGTAATAATTGTATTTCTCTCCTGGGTATCCGGGATAGTTTAACGAAGCCGTCTGATTCTTTTGAACAATACCGCCCATGTTATCATAGGTCATGCTAACGGAATAATTCTCAGGGCCTAAAATTACCAATGTTGGAATCAATTATAGTGCAAGCTATATGATGAAAGGTCAGTACGGTCGCTTTTTTGAACTTTCTCACAAAAAAGCGACCCAAAATCTCCTTACTAAAGTTGTATTTAGTCGAAAAAGCACTAAAAAAGTCAGAAAAACCTCCTTAATGCATCGAAAAACGCCTGAATAACCCCCGAAAAACGTCCGAATGTGCCGAATTTCATCTCATTTTCGTCCGAATTTGTTCTAAAAAGGTCTGAAAAACTACTTTTTTCCTACTTAAAAAGTGCTTTTAAAGCAGTTTAGCGATGTCTTTTCGCTTCTCATTGTCGATGGAATCGATGTAATTCATGGTAGTTTTCATAGAACTGTGCTTGAATTGGTCCATAATGACCTCCAATGAGGCACCGCCCATCAGTAATGCATAGGCATGTGAATGGCGCGCAGTGTATGTGGTTAGGTTTTTGGTCAAATTCAGCTCTTTGGCAATTTGTTTCAGGCCAATGTTGATGCGCCGAACAAACTCTTGGGTGTGCTTGTGCTGTTCTTCGGCGGTTTGGTTCGCGTCAATGATGGAAAACACATAGTTTTCAGGCTGAGAATCATCCACGCCTCTTCTTTGAATGACTTCGGTGATGTGCGGATGAATCACTGCGGTGATTTGAACTTGATTGGATTTGTTGGCACGTTCGGTTTTTTTGCGGACAAATTGAATTACACCTTCCTTCCAATCGATGTCTTTCCATTTAAGGTGCACAATGTCCTTGATGTTGCAGCCGTTGGCGTAGTAGGAGAAGAGCCAAAAGTCTCGAGCCAGTTCTTTTCGTGATCCGGGTTTTACTTCTAGCGCTTTTATAGCTTCCACCTCTTTCTTGCTTAACGCCCGCTTTTTGTTTTGAGCGGCAGGGATCTGGTACTTTCCGTGCGACTTACGCCCAAAGGGATAATACTCTTTGGCAAAGAGTCCATTGGCAATACCGTAGTTGATCACTGCCCGCAGCGAGCGCAAGTAGATGCCGATAGTGTTTTGAGACTTGCCTTCTTCGCGCATGTAGGCTTCATACTCCTCAAGGAACTCCGGGGTAAGGTCGTTCCAGGCTAAGTTTTTGGAGAAGGATAGAAGACTTTTAAGTGCCCACTTGTAGCTGTTGGAAGTAGAAACACGGCCATTGGTTTTTAGATCGGTGATATACTCATTAAAGACTGTTTTGAATGACTTAGTGGTAGAGGCCGGGGCAGTAGAATTCGCCCACCGTGAATCAAATGCATGAAAACTAAACGGATGCAACGTATCTGTAATTTCAATGGCTCTACCTTCGTATTCACGGATGGCATGAAAAACCTCACGTTGCGATTTAGACATGCGCTGTCCTGACTGAATCTTCTCCCAATCTGCCTTTGACACGGCACTTACATCAAGAGGGTAATAGCGTTGCTTACGAGCAAAAGTCACTCGAAGCTTAATGGGGTAGATAGGGTCCTTGGATCCCGCGTTTTTTATCAAAGCGCGACGCGTATCTAAAACAACCTTAACAGCTAATGTGCTCATAAATCAAAATTTGCATACAATTTGCATACAAATCTAACGCAAATGACCGTGACCAACAAAAACCAATAATTAGAAATAGATTATAAACTACTGAATATCAGTTGATAAATGTTGTTAATTTGAATTATCGTTAATCAATGGTAATGGCTATTTTATGACTGGCAGTCAAGAGGTCGTGGGTTCGAATCCCATCTTCTCCATCGTACAATGGTGGTGGGACTACAGG
>Ga0209557_1001754_pt1 | contig 11666 bp, 6 predicted proteins | sample SaaInlV_120m_DNA_4_FD_184672 | JGI IMG/M metagenome (GOLD analysis project Ga0209557, IMG submission 184672) | Marine microbial communities from expanding oxygen minimum zones in the Saanich Inlet - Saanich Inlet SI074_LV_10m_DNA (SPAdes) (version 2) | ecosystem: Environmental > Aquatic > Marine...
GAAAATTGGACTTGTGATGTTATAATATGGTAAGCCTGGTGTTACTGGATAGATACCCATAGAAGTGAATACTACAAAAGCAGTCATGCCGCCACCATCTTCATCCCCTGGAATTCCGAAAATGTTGTCTTTAAACCAAACGTCTAACAGGAAGCGTGTACGTTTTTGGGTTTTCCAAGGCGCGCCAAAATAGTTATATAAATATGGAATATGAAAAGAAGGCTCATTCCCCATTGAAAATTGTCCTACCATTCCCGTAGAATTAGAACCATTAACGAAAAAATCACTTTTTCTAATGCCCAAACTTTCTCTGAATAACTGATCTAATCTGTTTTGAGCGGCCAGTTTACCGCCTAACAAATTGGTGAGTCCTGCAATATCATGTTGTACACTCCACGCAAAGGTCCACCCATTATTTTCGTCATAGTACTCTCTATAGCCTTTTCCACCGTCTAGTTTTGGATTGATATTTACCCAATTTCCGTCGGCATCTTTTGGCATAAATAACCTTTTTTCTGAATGCCATAGATTTTTATAATCGTTTCCTTTTAGGGACAGTTTTGAATAATCGTCTGTGTTTCCTAATTCTTTTGCAAATTCGGACACTGCCCAAAAATCATAACTGACTCCTAAAGTTACAGCAACAGGTTGTCTTTTTTCAAAACCATCTACATTTGCAACTGTTTCTTGTTCTCCTTTTTTAAGTGATGGAAAATAGCCGTTTTCGTGATAGAAATCATCTAAAGCGCCTCTCGAATTTCCTTGCCTCCAAGGAATAAATGTGCCTTCCAATAAGTTTTTTTTGATGCCTTCATATGCTTTTTCTACATCATAGTTTTTCAACCCTTTTCTATAGCCATCAATAAAAATAGCAGAAGAATGGTAGGCATTCATACACAAATGATTTCCATATACTTGAGGGAATGTAGGCATCCAACCACTTTGTTCATACATTAAGGTATACGAGTTGAGCATTTCGTTTTCAAAGGCTGGGTTTAAAATAGTTCGTAACGGATGTTGTGCTAAATAAGTGTCCCATACCCAATCATCTACATAAAAAGGACGATTACTTTTATGCACTTGTTTGTCATAACCACTATAATAGTGTCCATATTCATTTACATCCACCATACGTTCATACGTTCTGTATAGTGATGTGTAAAACGTTCTTTTTTGAGCCGTTGTTCCACCTTCAACTTGAATTTGATTCGTTACCGTATCCCAAGCTTTTTTTCCTTCTTTTGCAATGTTATCAAAAGTTTTCTTTTTAATTTCTTTATTGAAGTTATCTTTCGCTTGTGCATCACTAACATAAGAAATAGCATACTTTATGATCAAGGTTGATGGTGCGTTTTTAGGTGCAGAAATTTGTAGTTTTGTTTTGCTATTTGTATAGCTAATATTTTTTATAGGTTTGTTATTCTCATCCACTACCTCCCCATACACAAATACCGAAATTGTATTTATAACCGCTTGTTCTCCTCTTGTAGCTTTGCTTCTTTTTTCTTGAATGGTAAATGAATTTTTACCTTCAGAAAACTGCATCTCTTTAGTTCCTTTTATTAGAAAGTTTTTTTGTGTTCCTTCTGGGAAATCAACTTTGTAAACTGCCGATTTTTTAGAGGGTGTAAAACTAACTTTAATATCATCTTCTATTAAATAGGTTGAATATAACCAAGGATGCACCACTTCTAAATCGTGATCTATGGGCATACTTTTATTCCAAGAATTGTTTTTTACTTCGCCTAAAGTGGTTTTCATTTCTAAAATACCTCTTCTTCTATGAGAGGTTACTTGAAAAGGAAATGCTTGGACCATATCTGAAATATAATCCTGTTTTACAGGAAACATTCGTAACATTTGATTTGGCAAATGAATGGTTGGATATGTGGGTACTAAAAACCTTGATACATTACCAATTGTTGGATCTATATATTTTGTATTGTCTTCTTGGGCGTAAGCGTTTTTAGTAATGCAAGCGGCCAGTAAAAAGAGAAAAAGTATTTTTTTCATTATTTCGATATCTATTGTGAAAAGTTTTATTAGTAGATTAGGAATCGTTTAGTTTTTTAAAAATTTAATGACTTTATGTTGATTTTTTGAATTTGTAATTCTTAAAAAATAAATACCATCATTTAAGTTTTGTAAATTTAGATTTGTATTAGATTCTTTTATCTTTTTAGAAAAACGTATTCTACCTAATAAATCAAAAACAGTTATTTTATTATTATTCTTTAAACCTTTAATAATCAGTTGGGTTTGAACAGGATTTGGATGGATAGTTATTTCGTTAAGTGAAATTATTTCCACACCTATAGTATTCCTTAAACTATCCCAATTAATAAATGGCCACGCTTTTATACACCAAACTAAAACTTCTTGTAAAATAGCAACATCTACTCCTAATTTATAAGCCTCATCAATAGACCAATACATATGGTCTGCATACAAAGGATCATCAGGGTTAAAACTCTCTGTAACGTCTCTAATAGAATTTTTACTTTTAGAATCTAAATTTTGAGAAAGGTTAGTTGTATATCCTGGCAAAGGACTATCAAATCTACCCCAGTTATTCAAATCGTTTTGTGGCTTATTTATCTCTTTTAAAAACTGTTTAAACTGGGCATTTAAAACCATTCTGGTTAAACCTTGTTGAACATTGTCTAAAGTTGTGGGCCAAAAACCAGGAGTAAAACTATGAAATTGAGACCTACCTGCATCTGCCTCTTTTCCTAAAAAATACCAAGGACCTTGTACTCGAATTCTAAACCCATTGCCATCGTTAGGATTTGTATCTCCAGACCAAGTTTTAGTTTGATACATTAAGTTTAGCGAGTTATAATATCTTAAAGGTTCGTAAATACCTGAAGATTTACCAGATTTTAAAATAAATTCTGCTTGATAATTATTATCCACAGGACCATTATGAGAATTTGCCCCATTTCCTGGAGCTAAAACTGATTGTACTTGATACCAGTTTGTAGATTCAAACTGACCAACATTTCTAGGTTGAGTAGTAAAAGACTGGCAATCACCATCTAAACAACCTGTAATATGTGCAGGAATTTCAAAAACGTGTTTTGCATCTGGATGATGAAACCATTGACGCACATTTGGTTGATCTTCTGGCAACATATAACTTGGTGCTTGGTCTTGCATATTGAATTCGTTCATAAATTCAAAATTTTTAACAGCCATTAATCTCGCTAAACTTGTAGCTGCAAAATCTACAGGAACATCTGTACTTAAAGAATTTAAACCTAAACCAGTTCTAGATCTCCAATGTTTATTTAAATCTCCACCTTGTGCTTGGTAAAATCTAAAATGCAATCTAAAAACTCTATGTTGTTCCTTTAAAATTTCTAATCGATTTTGCGACATAGAGGCAATATCTACTGTAACACCATCTGCTTTTTTTGGAGCATTTACTAAATATTGTCTAAATATTTCATATCCTTTTTCAGGATTCATTTTAGAGGAATTAAGATTTACATAAAGAGCTCTATCATCATATGATTGTTGATAAAAATTACCATTAGAATAAGCATCCATAGGATGAATCATAGGCAACCAATGTTTCCAATCTGGAAACTGAATTGCTATTGGCATTATAGTTCTATCATACATTTTATCAGAATCAAAACGATCATAAACCGTTTCTTGATTAACTCCATTAGGAAACATATAAGGCAACATTTCTTCATCTTTTTCTAAAACAGCGTCTAAACCGGCACCTGCAGCCCATTCTTTAATTGGCATATTTGCAACTTCTGGACCTGGTTGATAAGGAGGATTCCAAGGACGACCATATCTACCAACATTTTCGTGTTCATCTGATAAAGAACGGATGTAACTTGCGATATATTTGCCTTCTTCTTCTGTAAGTTTGTGAAATTTTGCTCTTTCAATAATAGAAATATTTGAATAACTAAAAATCTCTAAATCCCTACCGTCTTGTGTATGACAAGATGCACATTTAGCTTTAATAGGTTTAGCACCACTTAATTCTTGACTGTACCAAAAACCTTTTCTATTTACGGGTAAATAATTGCTTTCTAAATCAGCATTAAACCATAAATCTTTTCCTTTTGCTATACTTGTAGCATCTGAAAAAGGGAGTTTCCAAGTTGCAGGATCATCTTCTTCAAAATAACTATCATCTAAAATTTCTTGACTATTAGCATCTAATAAATTAAATTTTATAACTCTAAATCCGTTTGAGATTCCATCTGATTTATTGAATCGAAATCTTAAAATATTAATATCTCCTGTTCTAAAATTATTAATAGGAATTGTAAATCTTATGGTATTATAACCTCCATGAGACATACCACCTCTTTCTTTTTCTGGACTTAAAATAGAAACTGTTTGATGGTTTAATGTTTGCCATGAACCTGTATTAATTCGAATAGAAGCTTTATCTTCATAACTCAAATTATTTACTTGTAACCAAAGAACAGCGACTTTAGATAACTGATCTGCGGTTAAATTAAAACGTCTTTCTTCAGTTTTGTTTTCTGCACCTAAAATTTCTATTGGAAGTTTTATTTTTTGTGCAAAAGTTAATTGGACAAAACCAAGAATACAGAAGAATACAGTAAACTTATGTTTAAACAGTTTCATTGTTAAATAATATTTATGTAAACAAATAAAGCTTGAACTGCTTAATTATTCATTAATAAATATTTAATTCGGATAAATAATTGAATTTAAACAAAAGAATCACTAAAAAATTAATGATTCTTTATTATATGTAATGAAAAAAAAATTAATTTTTTGCCGCTCTTTGTGCTTTTCGATACGCAATTAAAAGCTTAAATTTTTCTTCACCAGCTAACTTTCTTAAATTTTTGTTATATGCTTTTTCTGCTTCCTTCGCTTTTACTTTAAATGTATCTTTATCATCTGAGTGTTCTTTTTTTAAAGCTGCTTTCTGTTTGTTTCTATCCAGAATTAACTCTAAAATTTTTTCTTTTTCGTCATCATCAACCTCCATTATTTTAGATAGCTTATCTGCAAGGACTAATGCTTTTTTATTTTTTTGCGCTTGTGTAATTGTTATTGTAAACAATAAGATTACTACTAATAATTTTTTCATAATATGATCTAATTTAAAATTGTTATTATATATTTAACAAATATGAAGTATCAATATTAATTTTTTACAAATATTCGATTAATAAATTATTATAATCTAAATGATTTATTAAAAATACACCTCTAACACTTTAGCATTGTCTGCTTTTAATTGAACATTGTTTATCGTAGCTGCCAATAATAATGTTTCACCATTGTTTATTGTATAGGTTCCTCCTTCAAAAATAACATTAACTGTACCTTCTACACACATATAAATTATAAACGAATCAATGGCAGAATATTCTTTTACTAAAGTTGTATTAATGTCTAAAATATTAGTTCTAAAATAGGGTGAATACACTAATGTATTGGAGACATTCTTTTTTAGAGAATAATCCGTTTTGTAATTCTTGTGCACTTTATAATCTATGACATCAATTGCCATTTCATTATGCAATTCTCTTTTTTCTCCTGTTTTAGAATCTACCCTATCATAATCATAAATACGGTATGTAATATTTGACGTTTGCTGTATTTCTGCTAACAAAACACCTGCTCCAATAGCATGTACCCGACCTGTAGGAATATAAAAAGTATCGCCCTTTTGCACATTTTCATGATGCATTACATTTAAAATGGTATTGTTTTCTAAATGTGTTTTATAATCATCAGTGTTTATTTCTTCATCAAAACCAACAATCAATTCTGCATCTTTATCCGCTTGCATTACATACCACATTTCATTTTTCCCAAATGAATTATGACGTTCTTTAGCCACTTCATTACTTGGATGCACCTGAATAGATAATGGTGTTTTTGCATCTATAAACTTAATTAATAGTGGAAATTCTTCTCCAAATTTTTCATAGACAGCATTTCCAACAAAGTCGCCCTTAAATTCTTTAATTAAATCCCTTAAAGATTGTCCTTTTAGAGCACCTTCCGCTACAACAGTTTCATCGCCAGAAACATCAGAAATTTCCCAAGATTCTCCAATATTTTCTTCTGTATATTGCTTATTTAATTCAGTTTTTAATTTTTCTCCACCCCAAATTCTGTATTTGTAAAGTGGTGTAAATTGTAAAGGGTATAATTTCATTTTGAAGGAATTAAATTAATTTTCGTTTTGACACACCATCGTAGTGTTTAGAGTTATTTTTTTTCAACCATTCTAGTAAATTGATCCTTAATTCTTCTGCTTTCTCATTATATTTTCTTCTGTCAGGGTTATTCCCTAATAAGTTATTCATCTCCTGAGAATCATCATTCAAATTATATAGAACATTTAATATTTTTGAATCTTCTGTGTATGGAATCATTAGTTTCCATCCGTCTTTAACAATCATATAATTTGGTTGAATAGGTCCTCTATAATCCCATTCAGTTACGACGTAGTTTCCATGATTTGTTTGTTTTTGTTCTATTAAATCACGTAAACTTTCGCCATCAGATTTATAATTTCCAATTTGTAAATAATCCATAATTGTGGCGAATAAATCTACATTAGAGACATAACCATTCACAGTAGTTTCCTTTTTAATTTCATGGGGCATTTTTATCACTAATGGGATGTGTGAAGATTCTTCATAAAACACGTTTTTTTCACGCATTCCGTGGGCTCCTAACATTTCTCCATGATCACTTGTGAAAATTACCATAGTATGTTCTGCGACACCTTCATCTTCTAGTGTTTTCATTATTTGTCCAATCCAATCATCTAACTCAGTAATTAAACCATAATAATTAGAAATCATATATTTTAATTTTTCCTCATCTGCAAAAACGGTCAACTTTTTTCTTCCATTTGCATTAATATATGGGGAATTTTGCATATCATCTTTAATACTTGAAGGGATTGGCATCTTATCAGGATCATACATGCTGTAATAAGGCTCGGATGGAATCATGGGTGCATGAGGAAAGTGAAAAGAGGTCGTTATGCTAAACGGTTTGTTTTTTAACCTCTTAATTGCATCAATGGTTTTGTTCGCATAATATGCAGTTATCGAATGTTCTTTAGGAATGCTCGATTTGCCATGATAATTTGGTTGAGAATGACGATGTTTTACTTCTTTTTTAACGTCATTGTATGTTTTTCCATAATCTATATCTAATGGATCTGGGGTGTAAGGTCTTTTAGTAAATCGATCTAAAAGCTGCCCTTTTTTAGGTTCCTCTCTAGGAAATACCTCGTTTAAATAATCGAGATACAAATGCCTTTGCCCTTGGGGTTTAAATATATATTTTCCGTTTTTAGCATATTTATTTGGATTTTTATAGACCTCTGCATGCGAAGTTAAGACATGCCATTTCCCATAATACTCTGCATGATATCCTTTTTCTGTGAGAATTTCATCAAAGGTTTTCATGGTCATTACTGGGGTATCGTTATAATCGTAGGTTTTATCATTTGTTGTTACTCGGTGTGTATTTATTGTTGTTCCAGTCAAAATTGAAGATCTTGCTGGTCCACAAACTGCAACAGGAGTATAGGCATTTTTAAAATAAGCTCCTTGTCTGGCTAACTTGTCTAAATTTGGAGTTTTCACAATTGGGTTTCCAGCAATACTTATGGCATCATAGCGTTGTTGATCTACAATAATAAAGAGTAGATTTTTATTGTTTGAGTTTACTAAAGTTGTATTTTTTGTAGGGTATGTTCTACACCCAAGTACGACCATCATTAGAAGAAAAAAATATGTATTTTTTTGAATCATAATTAATTAAGATTTTTGTTTTTTGTATAGAAATCTTCTGTGAATTCTGTTCCCCTCTTTGATATGTTCACAAATAAAATTTGTGTTCTTTTTTAGTTTAAATGTCTTAACTTTTGATGAATTATTTATGATTACTTTAATATCATCATTTGTGAAAGAATAGTTGAATTCATTACGTTTTTTGGTCTTTAAATTTTCTAAAAAACCGTTTCCATCATTTTTGAAAACTAATTTAGTATCCAGTCTTATCCAGGATCCAACTATTTTATTTTGATTAATTTCTGTTGATGAATATTGATTTTTTAATCGTTTGTCTAATAAAATTTTTAAAGAATCTAAATTTTTATCTAGTTCAAATTCGGTTACAAATAAAGTAGCGATTTCTAAAATACTTTCTTTAAACACATCTGGAATACTTGGGTTTAAAGTAGTATGATTAATCTCTTTGTATAATAATACTTTGGCTTTACCTCCTTGAGACTTGATTTTTTCTGCAAACTTTATACTTTGAGTGTAGTGACAAAGCACATCTGCATCTCCGTGCAACAATAAAGTACTCGGAGGGTTTTGACTTAAATTATAAAAGGCAGACGCTTTATTGCTCTCCTCTTCTGTGGCTAATCCGTATACTTCTCTTGCTTTTTGACTTGGAAACGTTGATCTTTCCTCTGAATGTTCTACTAAATTATACATGCCTTCTGCACCCACAAATAATTTGCAGTTTATATATTTTTGAGCCATCATAGCCGCTAATGTAGAACCTGCAGAAGCGCCTCCAAAACCAATTCTCGTGATGTCTGCATTGTATGTATCTGCATTGTCAAAAAACCATTGAACAGAGGCTTCTAAATCTTCTATAGCATCTGAAAATGTTGCATTATTGCCTTTACATCTGTATGCCAATCCCACGTATACAATCCCCAATTGGTTCCCTAGATAATTCGCGTCTGAGTGCAATTTTGCTGGTGGAACATTTGTTGCATTACCTCCATTCCAACCACCTCCATGTACAAAAAAATAGACAGGACTTTTAGCAGTAGATTTTTTTGGAACTATAATGCGAATAGGAATGTCATATCCACCTGCTTTTGTAGCTACAGTATCAGTAATTTTTTGAGCATTACTGATAAAAAAAGAACAGAACGCTAAAAGGAATAGTATTAATCTTATAGCTTTTTTCATATTAATTTACAAATTCAGCGTAAGGCCTGTTAGGAAATGACTTCAAACTTTTTGTCAATAGTATTTTAAGTTCTTCTGCTTTTTCTCTGTTGTCTTCAAAAATGTTTTCAGTCTCACGAGGATCCTTAACTAAATCAAATACTTGATCTGCATCAAAATAAAAAGCACTACTTTTTGATGCAATATTTCCCAAATGACCATTTCTTGTGTAATAGGGGAATTGAAGTTCGGCACCTTTCCATCCTCTAAATGTTAAGCCTTTATTTATTCTATTCTGTTTTTGTTTATCATATCTTACAGAAATATATTTCCAGTCTTTCGTTATCACACTTCTTGCATAACCAAGCTCAAAAAACAAATAATCGTGCACTGGTTTTTTATTTCCTTTTAACACCTTTTTTAAACTAACACCGTCTAATGTTGATTTTACATTCTTTAATTTAACCCCTGCTAGTTCTAAAAAAGTGGGTGTAAAATCAATATTTTGAACTAACTCATTATAGTCTTGGTTCGGCTTAATTCCATTTGGCCAATGCATCATCAAAGGAACTTTTGTTCCACTTTCATACAAGCTCGTTTTTCCTCCGTTGTAGTTCCCATGATCTGAAGTAATTATAATAATGGTGTTTTCATAAATTCCTTCTGCTTTTAGTTTATCTACCACGGCACCAACTGCATGATCAAACCAACGCAACCAAGCATGTGCTACTTTTTTATCGAAGTTTTTGACTTCTTCTTTGATTTCTTCTCTAGTGGGTAAATAGGAATAATCTGCATCTACTAGACCTTCTCCCGTAAATTTTGGATTTGAATCTAAACCTCTAAAATATTTTCCTTTCTTCATATTGTATGGTGCTGGACCATGAGGAACAGTTTCACTGTAATACAAAAAGAAAGGATTTTTTTTATTTTCATCGATGAATTCTAAAGCAGCTTTATTTTTCCACTCTATATTATGAACATTTAAAGAATCATTATAAAGTTCTCTTAAATTTCCTGCATAAACTCCATTGGCATAATCAAAACCATATTCTTTAATAATTGCTGTCCATTTTTGATGATTTTCATACATTTTTTTTGAAACAGCAGGATCATTTGGGTCTGCATTTTTTGCATAATTATGAAAACCATTTTTTGCCCAATTTTTTTTATTGTTTACAACATTATGTTCTACAATATGACTTTTACCAACAAAACCTGTTTTGTACCCCACTGTGTGTAAAAGTCTTGGTAAATTAGGTTTGTCTTTTTCTATTTCTGTGTTATTTTCTACTCTTGTCATTGTTCCTTCAGGATGCATTCTCATAAAAGCAGGACCTTCTGATCTTCCAGCATATCGACCCGTTAGCATCGTGTACCTACTTGGTACACATACAGAACTCGATACATATGCCCTGTTAAAAATCACTCCATTTTTTGCCAAATCATCTATAATAGGAGTATGTACTTGTTTATCTCCATTAAATCCAAAAGGACGGGATTGTATTCTCTTTTCTGAATCTAGAGGTACAACTGCACTTTGATCATCAGTCATAATAAAGATGATGTTTGGTTTTTTAATGTTTTGTGCTTTTATTTTTTTTGAATTAATAATCACTAATAAAAGAGCAAAAAAGATGATTTTAAAATTTGACATATTCATTATTTTTTTATTTTGTCTTGTATAGTTTCCTGTTTACCAATTCCTGGTATTTTCATTTTAAAATCTTCATAATAATTTCGGAGTTTAAGGATAGAGGCTTGGTTTTTTTCTTCCTTAATTCCATTTTTTAATTCTAAAGGATCTGTATTTCTATCAAAATACATGTCTCCATATTCTCTGTAATCTTGTCTAGGCTTTACTTTATTTTCTAACATAATACCTAATTTTGAGACTTTACCAATTACGGTTGCTTGAAACCAACTTTCTGAAACTATATAATCTCTATTTAAAGGTTTGTTTTCTATCAAAAGCTTAGCAAGGGACTGGCCTTCAAAATTATGTTTTAAGACTGGTACTTCTAAATCTAAAACGTCTACTAAAGTTGGTATAATATCTACTAGAGTAACTAACTCTGCAGTATGTTTTCCATTGGTTGTTTTTTCAGGGATTCTAATCATTAAAGGAATGTTTAAAATATCTTCATATACATTATGCCCGGCAGCAGCTTTTTCCACCATACCATGATTTCCTACAAAATCTCCATGATCTGTAGTGTAAATAATAATGGTTTCTTCTTTCATATTTGCTTTGTCTAAAGCTTCTAATATTTCACCAACATAATGATCTACTTCTGTAACTAAAGCGTAATAACCTCCTATAAAATCTCTCCAGATTTGCTCATCTTTAAAGGCTTTATCCATATTCCAAACTTTATTACCTCCATTTCTTTGAAATTGTAACAATGGGGGTAAATCTTTAGTTGGTTGATAAAAACTTGCTGGTATTTTTATACCGCTTTTTAATTTGGTTCCTTCACCCCATTCAGAAACATTATATAAATCTCTGAATTTTTTTAAAGGAGTATATGGCTGATGTGGTCTGTAAAAAGATGAAAAACAAAAGAATGGCTTGTCACTATGTTTTTGTTTTTTAATCATTTTTATGGTTTCTGCAGCTGTGTATGCTTCCATTGTATAACCAAAAGGTAATTTAGAAATTCTTGTTCCTAAATCAGCGATAGGTATTTTGGCGTGAGCATCGTAACT
>Ga0209557_1001760_pt1 | contig 11634 bp, 11 predicted proteins | sample SaaInlV_120m_DNA_4_FD_184672 | JGI IMG/M metagenome (GOLD analysis project Ga0209557, IMG submission 184672) | Marine microbial communities from expanding oxygen minimum zones in the Saanich Inlet - Saanich Inlet SI074_LV_10m_DNA (SPAdes) (version 2) | ecosystem: Environmental > Aquatic > Marine...
TTTCACAAGGCATATAATAAACAACACCTTCTACTTCGTGTTCGTGATAACCACCACATCCTTTTTCTTCTGCTACTTTTATAGCTTCTTCTTTTGTGTCATAAGCCTTTTGACCATCAATCATTTTAAGTTCTACCTTATTAAATTCATAGCCAGTTTCTTCTTCAATATCTTCCTTGTCTTGTATTGAACTATCAACCTCTGTAAATTCTAGTGGCTGTAAGGTCGTAAAGTAAAGGTTTAAGGCTATTTCATTGTAAGCTAGTATTTGGTCAAAGGAATCTATTAAAAGTTCCTGAAAAGGTCTAATAACAGTATTATCCATTAATAGTGATGCAGTTTTTATTTCTTCTGCATTATTTCCTAAACCAGAACTGTCTTTTATCCCTAATAACATAGGACTAACTATTCTGTGTGCTACCATTATTTTTTTAGTAGCTTCTTCTGAAAGAAACTGATATTGGTTATGTGCATCAGATAATTGAACTGGTGTTATTTCTGCTTGACTTTCTTTATTATCATTGAAAGCAAGAATAAATTTACCTGCATTACTTGTTCCTGAAAACTTTTGTGCAATCTTTGTTTCTATTAATTTTCGTTCTTCCTGATTTGGAGTACCATTATTAAAATTTATAAGCATTGAAGGTGCTAAACCATTCATAATGTTATTTAAATGATAATTAGATACTTCTTCTTCTAATTCTGCATATTGTAAACCACCTTGATAGTCCACAGGTGAATAGTAGTAAAAGCCAGATTTATAAGGTTTAATGTAATAAATCTCTATATTTTCATTAGACATACCAAAAGCAGGTATTCTTAGTGGAACATCACTTCTTTTTATGTTTGCCCAATCTTTAAAGTAGTAATATGCAGGTACATCACCTTCATCATTGCATTTTTCTGCCCTTAAAGTTTCTATTGGCATATGTTCTATTTGTGCTATTTTTTTTCTGTCTTTAGTATATATGACTTGTATGGCACATTGACCCATTAATTTAAGATCATAACACAATTTTCTAACAACATCCTTTTTAAACAAAGAAATCATTTGTGCATATTCATTTGGTTTTTTATTACCATTGGTAGCATTAAGACCCTTACCATAAATAGCTTGACTAATACCATTAATTGCTGCATTGTTTGTAGGACTTCCATTATATCTATCAATTAAATACTGAAAATAGTTATTATCTGCTCCATATTCAATCCATTCTTTACCATTTACTTCCTTTATTTCAGGACTTGTATATGTGCTTAAATTAACAAAGCCAAACTCTGATACTTTTGAAGCCTTCTTATATTGCCCTTTTTCGTTTCTTAATCGTGTTTTTCTCATCTTACTGTATAAGTATTATTGAAACCATTATAATGTGTATATTGACCTTTATTTAATTCGTAATGGTCATTTTTATTCAATTGATCTACATCTTGATCTGTGCAGAATATTCTATCTTTGTAAATATCATCTACTTCTTCAGTTTCAATATTCCAAATTTGTTCAGATAAATTCCAAAAACTATAATTTGTATTCCAATAATTGTAATCTATGTATAATCTTAAATCATAAAAATGATTTTCTACTAAGATAGGATTAAATGTTAAATTAAAGTTTAAATAATTACCAGAAGTTACTGCTGATGTTATATTATAGTATTTAGTTACGTTAGTGCTATCATCACGAATAGATACACTAAAAGCATCAGTATATTCTCTAGGAATAACTGACAATGCTTGGGCAGTTGCTGATGTAGTTAATATAATCATTACTTATATAACGTAATTATCTATGCAATTTGTACAATCATTTAAGCAAAAAAAAAGCACCCTAGATAGAGTGCTTGATTTTCAATTAAAAAAACTATTATTATGCAGTTGGATCAATTTGTGTTACATCTGGAGTAACTGCTGCATCTAAGAAATAAGGTGCAGTTTCTTCTAATCCTTCAAAAGTTAGAGTAAACCCACTTAAATCCCCTGCTGCTGCTCCTGTTACTACTGTACCACCTGTACAATCCATACCATTTTCAAATCCACATAGGAAATTGTTACCATAGTAATCTTCTACTACAATGTAAGGTCTGCCTACTGCAAGAACTTGAAGTTCTGCTTGAGTTTTAGCATCTAAATAAGTTAATGTTAAGTTTAAAGTTTGAGTGTAAAAAGTAGTACCATTTTCTCTAGAACTTGTTACAGTTGTTTCTAAAGATGAATTACCTTTTACATCGTATTCGTACCAAGTCGGAGCAGGAGAACCATTAGTTATTGTTGCTTCTTTTGTTGTTGAATCTACTGCAATTGATGCAATAGTTCCATAATCAGCAAAGTAAACAGTTTTTATCCCACCAAAGGCACTTTTACAAGGTACTTTTCTACCTGTGTTTAGTGTACAAGCCATATTATTATATTTATTTAAAAAAAAAGGGTAAGTAGATAATACTACCTACCCAATTTATTGGTTAATTTATTACTATGCGTATTCAACTAAGTCAGAAGCAATACCAAACTGAACAGCAGAAGTAAATCTCATTACCATTCTTACATTGTTTGATGCATCTAAGTCAGCCATATCTAAAACTTTCACTACGTTAGAATCATTTAAGATTCCTGTTCCAAAGTATAAGTTACTTCTTTGAGCAGCAAACATTTTGTTAGGTGACATTCCTGGACAAACAAATACTTTAACACCATTAATTGTTAATGATCCGTTGTTCCACCATTGTGTTCCTTGTGCGTTTACACCATTTGCTCCTAATCCGTTAGCTGCAAATCCACCTAATGCTTGTACATAATATTTAGCTGCTGCCGAACCTATGTAAACAAACAAATCTTCTTTACCATATAAAGAACCTGGAATAGCATCTACTACTTTAGATAATTCTGCAATAATGTTACCTGCATTTAATCCACCACCTACTGCTGCTACTTGCTGACCTGCTGGAATATCCCCTGCTGCGGCTGAAGCTGCAATTAGTTTTTCAAATCCATCAAAAGAATTAACTCCTGCTGCACCTGCTGTATCTCCTTGCCAAATACATATCTCAGTATTTTGTGCTACTTCTGCTGCAACGTGTGCAATCATAAAGTCAGAGAATTTTGGTGGTAAAGATTGACCTAAACCATATCCCATAGATTGTGCTTCCCAATCGTTTACGAAGTCATACTTACATAACTGTAGGTTTACTTGTAATTCTACTGGTTGAATAATTCTTTCTGTAAGTGTTACAGATGAATTAGGTGTGAAATCACAACTAGCAGGACTAACTAAAGAACCTGTTGCTAATTTTTTAATTACTTCTTTGTAAGCAATATTTGCTTTTACTGTTAATCCCCCATCATCAATTGTAGATGCTGAAAGAAGTGCTGCTGCAATATATTCTCCTGCGAACTCACCTGCATAAGTAGTAGTGATATTTACAGCAGTTGCTAAATTTACATTTTTTAGATTACTCATTTTTTTTATTATTTGTTTAATTTATTTAATACTCTGTCTAGTGTCGTGTTAAACTTGCCTTTTGCAAATTCTACTTTATTTACTTTTTTATTTCCTGATTCAGGATTGTGTTTAATAGGCTTTACTGCAGCTTCAGATAATTCTTCTTTACTGAATTCTTCTTTTACTGTACGAGATTTTAATCCTTTAGATTCTTCACCCATTTCTTCTTTATCACTTAATTTAGATTTAAGATCAGAAATAGCATCTTCAAGATTTTGGATTCTTTTTTCCATTCCTTCCCAATCTCCTACATCAGCCATTTTCTTTTCTTCTTCTTCATAGTCATCTTCTTTTAAATCAGAAGTGATTTCTTCTCCATCTTCTCCTTCTTTCTGTGGAACTTCATCAGATACTTCTCTAACATCTCCAATAATTCCTTCTTCTTCTACAACTACTAATCTGCCATCTTCTAAGATATATTCTCCTACAGGCATTGCTACTTTTTCATCATCAGTAACAATAAAGATTTCTTTTCCTTTTTCAAAAGATTCAGCACTAACTATAGTACCATTCTCTAACTTCATTTCCTCAAGTTTTACCTCGATGTTTAGAAGTGTTTTAATTTGATTTAACATTTCAGTTGATTTCATATTATATATATAACGATTATTTAATTTAATTTTGCATTTTTAAGTAATTCTAGTAATAACACCAATACCTTGTGCGTGTATTGAACCATCACAACATTCTATTGAATATGTATTGGAATCCCAACATAAACAGGCTCTAGAACTACCAGTAGGACTTGTTCTGCTAGGTATAAAAGGTTTTTTGTTTCTAGTGTTTCTCATTTATTTTAATTCATTGTTTAATGATTTAATTTCATTAACAAATTTTCTTGCTTTATTAGATTCTTCAGCTAAATCAAAAACAGCATCAAACAATTGATTGTATTCTTTTATTTCAGTTGGTTTAACACCTAAAGCATTTGCACCTTTTTGTATGTCTTTTAAAACTTTATCACCTTTAGAACTTATTTTTTCGATTTTATTAATGTCTGATTCAGCACCAATAACTGTTTTAAAAGTATCTTTTACTTTTTCAATCCTAATTTTAAGATTAACATATTCTTTAGATGCTTGTTTAGATGCTAATTCAACATCTGACAATATTTGTTTTGAATTTTTAACATTACTTAAAATTTGTTTAGCATCATCTATAAAACCTAATTCAACTTTATGATTACCTAATTCAGTTTTGTCTTTAGGTAATCTATTATAGATTTTTTTTAATTCGTTTGGTGTTTTCATTTTATATTAATTTTAATTATATTGAGATGCATTTAATTCTTTAATCCAATATTCAGCATCATTTTCTAAAGTGTTTGCTAAACTTTTAATTTTTTGTGCTTCTTTTGAATCGACACCTAATTCTTTAGCTGCATTGATATATTTATCTGACATTTCTATTGCATTTTCTGCTGCCCTTAATAAATTTGTAAAAGAACTATCTGCTTTTTGCACAGCTTTTCTTACTTCACTTAAACCTGTTCCATTAGCTTCTTGACTTAATTTTAATAATTCATTTTGTGCTTTTTGTAAATCTTGAATTAAATTTAATTCTACTTTTTCACCTTTGACAATACTTTCTATTTTACTAAGTAATTGCTCAGCTATTTTTTCTTCTGACATATCTTCTTTAATTTGTTCTTTAGGTCGTTCCATTTTATCTGCAAAATAGCCTTCAATAGAAAAACCTTTAACTTTACCTGATTTAACATACTCGTTCCATATTTCATCGTTATTAACTTTTACTGCTCCCATCCAAGTTCCTACTGGTACATTTAAACCATATTTTCTGGATTTATCATTTACTTCATCTTCAACTATCCAAGATTCAACTAGTGTAAGACCTTTTAATGTGTCTTTGTGTTCTAGTGTTGAATTATTTTGATAGCCATTTTTTAAGTACATCTGTGATGCCTTAACTATAGTTTCTTTAGAAAAGAAGATATAATAATCCCCTTCTTCTCCATTTCTATAAATAGGTTTATTAGGTATCAATAAAGCACCTAATAATATTTTTTTTTCTTTATCAACTTCTGCAAGTTTAATTTCTTGGTTGTTCAAAGCAACAAAATCAGATTCTATAGCAGGACTTTCTACAATTGATATTGCATCAATCCCACTTTCTTCTTGTTCTTCATCTAGTATTAATTCTACTATTTTCATAATTATATAACGTATTTAAAATTAAGTTTTGTATTTATCCTATCGTTGCACCCTCAATTGTATTTCTTTCTAATGCTTGTGCTGAGGTTACCTCACTAGCAACAACAAATGCCTGTACTGGTTCTTGTGTCTGTCCACCTATTGCTTCTGCTAATTGATTTGTGCTACTTGCTCCAACTATATTAAATGCAGGTGGTAATGATGCAGGTGTTGATGGAGTTGGAATACTAGGAACTGATGCTGATGCTGCACCTGCTTTAGCTTTAGTTTTAGAAACTGCTTTTTTCACAGAACGGATAATACCCACACCTTGTGCAATAGCACTAGCAATAGTAATAATGTTTTGTGGAAAACCAATCTTAGAACTTTCAGCTACGTTTTGTGCTGTTGAAACTCCTGCTGCACCTACTGCTTCAACTCCTTTGAATGTAATACGTTTCAAATCCATTATAGTTTCCTTCAATGCAAGTCCTTGTTTCATTATTAATAAGGCTTGACCTATCCCAGATTCAGCATCTGCAAATTGTGATATAGCATCTACAACAGCTTTTTTATCTGCTATCTTTTGTTTGTCTAATGCTTCTTCTGCTGCTAATATTTCTGTATTTCTAGTTAAATTTGTTTGTCTAGATTGTTCTGTGAATTCATCTAAAGCTATTTGTGCATCAATTTTAGCTTGTGTTCCTGCTGCTGCATTATCTACTATTGCCTGAAGCCTAACAGATTCTTGTTCTGCTTCTAATATATCTATTTCTTTTAAGGCTTGTAATCTTAATAATTCATCTTGTATTAATTCAGCATTAAACCTTTTTCTTTCTATAGATAATTTACTTTCACTTTCAATTTGTGAATTAGTTAATTCTATTAATTCTTTATCAAGTGCTAAATCATTAGATTTTTGTTCTGATCTGAATCCTTCTATTTGTGCAAGAACACCTAACTTTTCATTTCTAGCATCTAGTAGTGCTATATAATCTTCATCTTTGCCTGTTAGTTCAAATTGTGCTTCTGCTGCCTTTAATACTGTTTCAGCATTAGCTAACATTTGTTTTTCTTGTAACTCTAAAACCTTTTTTAATTCGTTGTTAGCATTTATTCTGTCTTCAATACTGTTTCTTTCTTCATCTCTAATCTGTCTTTGCTGTTCAGCCTGTCTGTCATATTGTTCAATAAGACCCCTAGATTCGGCAGCAGCAATTTCAGCAGATTTTTTTAGCTGTATATTAGTTTTTGCAGTTTCTATTGCAGCTTCTACACTAACTTCTTTTAATCCATCTACTACTTGTGTGCCTATTGCACCAACTTCAGTAACAGCTTCACCAAAATTAGTAACAATATCTGCACCTGCAACTACTGCTTCAACTGCTGTTTCTTTTAGGCTTTCTTTAGTTTCATCTATTGATTCATTTAGTCTTTTTATTGTTTCAGGATCACCATCACCAAAGAATGATTCTTCCCAAGCCAACTGTGCAGCCAATAAACCTAGTTTAATAGCATCAATTGTCAATTTTAGTGGTGTGAAGGCTATAGTAACAAGACCTTTAACTACTTTTCCTAATGCATCAAAGTTTTCTGTGGCACTAGATACGTTTTTATAAACATCAATAAAGACATTTGCTATTTGATTAAAAATAATTTGTGCAGTTTCAAACACAACATTAAGTGCATCCATTACTTGTTGGTTTTCTTGTATAGCACCTTTGACAAATTCAAATGCTTGTTGTAGAAGAAACACAACACCAGTAACTTTAGCAATATTTTTTAAAGATGCACCAACACTTTGCACACCTTTTGCACCATCTTTAGCACTTTTTTCTACTTTTTGTAATGCTTTAGCAGTTTCTTCATTTGCTTTGACTACTTGTTTTTCTAACTTAGTATATTCCTTTTGGAATTCATCTAAGTTTTTAACAGCTTCTTTATATTTTAACTGAAATTCTACTTCTAGTTTTGTTGCCATTTTAATTTATTTTTTGTTTGCTTTATTCCCTCTGAAAACGATTCTGCTAATTTATATTTACCTTGTGCAATTCTGATATTTTCAGTTTCACCATTTACTATTTTTAATAAGTCTAATATATTTTTAATCATAATTTTATTTTAAGGTTGCCCACAGAATATGTTAGTTATTATTCCGTTAGAATCTAAAGTCATTCCCATTATATATGAATTATCTATACAAACTGTATCATCTGCAGTTGAACCTATTTGAGAATAATTTCCAGAACTTGCTGTGCTAGTCAATGTTGCATTATTATACATTGTATCTCCAATTGATAAACTTGCTGCAACACCTACAGAATAATTATAATATAAAGTTCCAAGTGATCCTTGATACGATACACTAGGAAGCACTCTATAATATGGTGTTCCAACATTTAATAATTCTAATTGACTTTTGCCATTTGTAAGGTTTGTAGTGATTGAATTTATTTGATAGTTCTGTTGTCTGATTTGTATTAAGTCATTCAACTGTAAATTATGAAATATCTTTTGTGGTAAAATTGCATTAACTTTGATAAGCCTTCTACCAATATCAAAGACATTATTTATGTATGTACTATAATTAGTATTAAAAAGTGTTCCTAAATATTCAGAGCCATCATATTCATTTATTGCAGCAGTAAAATTAATATTAGTTTCATTTGTTGTTCCTACTTCTAAACTATTAGATGGTATAATATAATCATCCATAGCTTCTGTACCTGTGCCTGTTTGTAATGCTATTTCAGTTCCATTACTAACTTCTATTGCATAAAAAACTAAAGGCAGACCATAATAGGGTTCTTGATTATCATCAACAAAATATCCGTATTGTATTGTTGTTTCATTAGCAGGTGCTGATACTGCAGTATTAACATTAATTAATCTTTCATATAAAAGATGTTCAAAAGGTATTTCTACTTTATAAACATTATTCGGTGCATCAAAAGTTGCATTATTTAATGTGTATTTCAATGTTCCCCAACCAATATTATTAAGTTGATTATATTGTTTTGCTAAAAAAGTTCCTAGACCTTTATATTTAAATTCTATTTCTTTAAATGGTAAAGCAACATCTGTACTTGATTTTGTTACATCTAAATATTCATCTATCACAATAGGGGTTGCAGAACCTGATGCATAATAACTGTCTAAGGTCTTAACTACTATTGTACCTGAATTATCTATATAAGCAGTCAAATTAAACATTTTAAATAAAGATGTTAAGAAACTAATTATTGTCATTTCAGGTATTTGTTCAGGAATATTAAAAGGGGTTATTGTGCTACTCTGAAATGCAGTTGCATTTTTCCAAATATCAGTTCCACCACCACCACCTTGACCAGGAACAGCAACAGAAATAGTCCAAACTATATTATTTGCATTAAAAGTTATTCCATTAGAATCTAATGTTGCAACTTGAATACTATATTGACCTGCACCTAACATTGTTCCAGATGTGTTGAAAAATGTTTGAGAACCTGTTACATTAGTTCTTTGGTCATAAATAGAACCATTTTTTAAAATCTGTATATTATATACTGTTGAATTATTTGTTGGTGTTACTGTTAAATCAGTTTGTACAATTTGTGTTGGAGATGTTGGTGCTATTATTTCTAATATACCAAATATAGAAGCAGTATAACCTGTGTTACCTGAAACCTTATACAATTCTTCTAACGGAACAAAATTTAAAGCTAATTGTTGAGTTGGTTCTACACTACCTTTTTTTCTATGTAACCACATCCATAAATTATGAAATTGAGTATTACTAGAATTATTAAAAAAATCATCAGAAAAATTTATTGATGGGTATTGTAATTCTATTGCATCAATAATAGCTTGTAATCTTATGGCAAATTTTAATTGATTCCATTCAACCCCATTTGTTCCACTTGCATTATGCCAAAATAAATTTCCATTATCATTGTGTGTTGCAGAATCAGAATCATATTTTAACCTTTGAGTATGTGTTATAAGTGGAGTACAAATATTAGTTGTGCTAGTTAAATTAGCAGTCATTTTGCTTTTAATATTTGTTTTTGAATACTCCTGATTGTATGTTGATAAACTAGGTAATGCTCCTAATTGGTCATCTCCTAATACATCTTTTAAATTTATTGTATTGCCAAAGAATGTAATTCTATATGTATGAGGTATGTTTTTTTTTAAATCGACCCCTTCTAATTTTATGTAGCCTTCCTTAAATGGTAGTGTATTTAATTCAATATATCCTGCCACTTTATTTCTTGCATCAAAACCACCTTGTATATCAAAATTGTAATAATGTTTAAATATCTTGTTATTTACTTTAGATGCAGGTAAGGAAAATGTTTTAGAAAACTCAGTAAAGATTTTACTAATGTCTTTTACGTTTTGTATTGTTTGTGTAAAAGATACAGTTTCATCTTTAAATAAATCAACCCTTTCTGTTCCTATATATAATTGGAGTTTTTGCATTTATCTAATGTTGTTTATTAAGTCAAATGCTTCTTCAAAATCTATTGTGTATTCAATTAACCTATCATTGACTGATGTTTTGAATTTCATACTTGAAGTCTTAACAGTTACAGGTATAGTTTCATCAGCAGAAGGGTTTTCTTTTTGAGGTCTTGTCATCCATACATATTCACTTAATAATAATTGTTCAAAAAATTGATTTGTATATTCAGGATAATAACCTGAACTCAAATTATGTGTTTGTTTACCTTGTGTATTGAATAATTTATTAGGGGCATTATATATTTCGTATTGAGCATATTCATCATTAGGATATTGTATTGTATTAGACTGATATTTTTCATTAGTTCTATTTAATGATGTAACTTCTTTTAAGAAAAACCATAAATCTTGCTGAACTCCATATCGGTTTATAAATGTTATTTTTCTACCTGAACCATATTTAGTACAATCAATTCTATTTATATAGCAAATATTTGAACCTTGATTTACTACTTGTGTGTCAGTACCACTATAAGAACTAACAGAATAAACCCCTGCACCTGTCATATAATGAACATACCCTGAAACACCATAAGGCACATATATATTCCATACTGCTGTGCCTGATGAATAATTTGCTGCTAATAAGTATTTATGATTTACAGTAAATGGAACTTCAGGATTTGAAGATTCAGAAAAATATCCAAAGGCTTCCCATCCTACATCTGTATAATTAACAGTTGAACCTACTTGACTACCTGTTGCATTTAATCCTGAGTATTGTTTTAGGTTAGTTGATATTAATACTGTATCTACTGTATAAGTAGCTGAATAAGTTATATCTAAATAATCTCTGACAAGTTCTGAAATATCAAAATTGCAACCTGTACTTGGACTTACATTTTTAATAAGTGTATAACGTAAAACTGTATTTATTGTTATTGTGCATTCAACAGACTGAACTCCTGATGAGGGTACTTCTATAAATTTATATTGTGGGTTTCTTAATGCTATATTTGCCATTGCGTTTATTTTTCTCCGTATATTATTTGTTTTTCAACATCAAGAATAAATGAATCTAATAATTCATCTCCTAGTTTTTGTTGCGACCTTTCAAATGGTGTTGTAAAAAAGTTAGATGTTTTAATACCTCTGTTATATATATTAGAAGCAATTACATAAGCCATACTTCTATAATTACCTGCTTTAAATTGACCACCTTTTGAACTTCCTTTTTGTTCTCTGAATCTTACATTTTTACTTTTTGCCCAAACTTCTATTTTATCTAAGAAAGTTTTCCAAGTTCCTGCATAATTACCACTACCAAATCTGTATGGAGAGTTAGGTGCTTGTTGCCCTGTTATCTTAGCGTTAGGCGATACTTTACTTGGGTCTTTACCCTTTACACCTTTATCAACAAAAAGTCCGTAATCTTCCATTAAGAACTCTAATAGAAAGGCATCTACCTCAACATCAACATTATATTGTAAAGAATTATATAAAGAACCACCACCTTTGCCATCTTTAGTTAAGTTTGTTCTA
>Ga0209557_1001783_pt1 | contig 11557 bp, 20 predicted proteins | sample SaaInlV_120m_DNA_4_FD_184672 | JGI IMG/M metagenome (GOLD analysis project Ga0209557, IMG submission 184672) | Marine microbial communities from expanding oxygen minimum zones in the Saanich Inlet - Saanich Inlet SI074_LV_10m_DNA (SPAdes) (version 2) | ecosystem: Environmental > Aquatic > Marine...
CAGAAGATGATGACCTCTGTGATTCTAAGATAGCAGGATCGTTTGCACGATACTCAATTTCATATCCATCCTTACCTGCTTTGATAGTATAGGAAGAATAATCTCCTCTAGGAATATTGATAGTAGGAACTTCTCTCAATTTAGGAGTATTGTCCCTGACCACATATCCTAAAAGTCCAATATGAGAAATACCAACCAATGCTCCTAGTGCAAGTGCAATACCCTTGACGGGTGACTTGCTCGGTACATGCACGGTGACTTGCTCGGTCTCTTTTTTCTTAGGATTAAATATATCCATGATCAGAATGGCAATGCGCCACCAGTTGCAGATGGCAATTCTGGCACTTCAGGCATTGCAGCGTCTAGCATCCCTGGAAGGGCACTAGTAACTGCTTCTGTTGCTGCCTTTGTTGCTGCTGCTGTAGCACTCTCAATGAGCGCATCCTTTTGTGTATACAGATAAGCACCACCCCCTACGATAGCTAAAGAAACTAAACCAGATAATAACGCGACACCGTTAATCAATTTTTGCATCTTTCTTCTCCAGTGTAGGTGCTTGTTTTGGTTCGTCTTCCTTCTTTTTCTTAGAAGGCATGACACCGAACGTCGCGAGCGTTCCAGTGAAGACGCTGGCTATAAAAGTCGGATCAATATTTTTCTGAGGAACGCCAGGAACAGTTACATAATTAAGAGTCAGAATTGCTGCTGACCAACCAAGAATAATAACTCGGACGAGAGTTGATACACCCTCATCCGCCCACTCAAATTTGTTGTCCTTTTTGGCTTCCTCTTTCTTTGGATTTGACTCCATGAGTAAAGAGCGAGGCTCTTCTATTTAGGATTCTGTAGGTTGTCTTTTCTTACCAATATTATACTTGGATTCAAGCGTCCATTCAGTTTTTTCTTTATATGAAATTACTTTAATCTGACTAAGTGGTGCTGCATCTGTTACTGTATCTTCCTTTACGATTTCTACTAAACCCCAATCGGATAAAAGTTTGATAATACGATTGCGTCTTTGAACATCATTCTCGGACAAGTTTGCTTTCTTACCATCTAAAGCAAATAACTCCTTGAAGTGAACAATATAATATTGACCTTTCTTATGAAGAATATGGCAAGATTGATATAGTTTTTTTTCTTTCTTTGATGCGACACCAATACGAGTTAAAGTTTCTCGGACCTTAAGAAAATCATCAGGCTCCTTCAAAGAAACCTGAATCATATCCTCTTTTGACCAGACGATATCTTCGCTCATTTTTTCTTGCCCCCTTTATTCAGTTTATTTTTAATGACATTGAGTTGATCAGGAGTAAGAATGTTAAGAGCTTGTTTTGCTTTTTCGTTACTATATCCATAGTATTGCTTAACAGCATCCAAATCATTAATCTTCTGCTTCTTGTCCCAAGGAGAAAACCTTTTACGAGACCTGACGGTATTTATAAAGAAATCATACTGTAACTTATTATCAATATGCTGACACATATTCATCTCATTAGAATACATCACAGTATCCATGTGATGTGACATGCACTTGTTTACAATATATGCTGGATATTTCTTTTCCCATGCAGGATCATCAGACTGCATAACACTCTTCTTTGTGTAGTTGATAGAGTTAAGATAATCTTTTAGTGGATACCTTTCATCAAATGCCATAATTTAGAAGAAGCAATTCTTTTCGTTGTTTTTGATCACTCATATATGATCCGACAGATCTCATAGTATATGTCAAATCAAATTCCCCCGTTTGCCACCCATCAAATCTTTCTTTGATAAGTTGAGATGCATTATATGATATGAGTTGATGACCAACAAATCGGTCACACTTGATAGCAAAGTGGTCGTGATTAAATCCACTATGCATATTCCCTTTCTTACCATATAGATTAGATCCAATCTCATATGGTGGATCTAGATAAGTAAAAGTATTCTTATCATCAGTAAGGAGTTGCTCGTAACTAAGATTAGTAATCTTCCAACGTCTAATGATCTTTTGATACTCAGGAAGTTTATCTATTCCACGCATTGAGAAATTGGAATCAGACGCCTGCCTACTAAAGGATGAGGACTCAGTGAGACCAGAAAAAGAGCACTTGTTAACAACGTAAAAAGCAACAGCACGAGATAGGTTGGATGTTTGATCATTATTTAATATGTCCTTAGCATCTAAAAATAATTCTTTTGCAGATACTGGTTCTGGATGACGATACTTAAGTTGGACTAACTGATCACGGAGTTCTTGTCCTTGATCCTGAAGCACTCGCCAGAAGTTATAGAGTGGCACATACAAATCATTTACCCAGATGTCTAATTTAGGATATGTCTGAGTCATCCAAAGAGCAAAAGATCCACCACCAAGAAAAGATTCACGGTATTCAGTATAGTCATTCATGTCAGGCAAATACACTGCCATCTTTTTGATGGCACGAGACTTCCCACCAGGATAACGAAGAGGGGTTTTCAAAGAGGTCATAGAATGAGTTTCTTCTCGGGTGCTACAATGCGACTAAACATTTTATTATATTGCTCCACAAGGTTTGGTGCAGGTTGAGTAACATACATTACATGTGACATTGAAACTTCAATATCATCAACAGCAGGATCTTGAAGAGGTGCCCATGGGGCAAATCCAAGTTGTGTGCCATCTTCATTGACAGGCATTGCAACAATAGAATCTCTAATAATATAACTATTTGATTTTTCTTCTACTAGATCAGCAATTACATTCTCACCACTGATGAATCTAAAATACTTTACGGTCATTTGAAATTACACTCCAACATAATTTGAGTAAGGGCGGCAAGGAGATTGATCTCCTGGTCTGCAACAAAAGCAGACTTATATTGATACTCTGCAATGATTAACACTGCAGCAGCAACGCTAGGTTTGTCCATGATATCTGCAAGATTATCATAGACCTTGCGAAGAATAGCAGACGGATCACTATCAAGATTTTGAGTGACCCACTTCTTCACATCATTAAATTTCTTCTCCTTCAATGCGACTGTTAGGTCTTTAATATTAGCATCACCTAACGTCGCCAGAATACCAGTGTCGATAGACCCTGTGCTGGAATATCGCTGTAACTCATTGAGAGTTCTTCGGAAGTCTGGGAAGTATTTCTGGACGACTTCTGCCAAAACTCTAGGAGCGAAGGTGACCTTCTCGCGCCCGAGGATATCTTCACAGCGTTTAAAAAACTGAGCAGCAAGTTGTTGTTTCGTTTGCCCACGGACATTGAATTCTACAACCGTCGTCCTACTATGTAGGGGGTCAATAATTTTGTTTTTGAAATTACAAGTGAATATGAACCTACAGTTTTTTTGAAACTCTTCGATGCTGGCACGAAGTAGAAGTTGGACATCTGGTGTTGTGTTGTCTGCCTCATCGATGATAAGAACTTTGTGACGAGCAGAAGCAGTGAGAGACACAGTAGAGGCAAAGTTTTTTGCCTGATTGCGTACAGTGTCCAGGAATCTACCTTCATCCGATCCATTAATAACATAGTAGTCAGCACCCAATTCTTTACATAGTGCTTTAGCAATGGTAGTCTTACCAACGCCAGCAGTGCCAGAAAGGAGGAGATTAGGAATCTCTCCTTGATCAATGAAACTCTGGAAGGTTTCTTTCACATCGGCAGGAAGAATACATTCCTCAACAGTCTGAGGACGATACTTCTCTACCCATAAAAAATCATTCATAATAAAAGTGGTTATCAGTTGTTAGGCTCAAGTGCAATCAAATACTTCACGTTGTCTGCTTCAAAACGAGCAACGTTGTGCCTACTAATAGTAACATCATAACCCTGATTATAGAGTTTTAGATTCTCCATCTTAAAGCAATAGCAAAACTCATCATCAGTCTCACCAACTTCAATAGAGTAACTGTTAGAAGTTTCATTCTTCTTATCAGTCAGACAAAGATTCATAGTGCCTTCGTGACCGAAAAGACACAGATCAGGCACTCCACAAATAGACCATGCTTTACGAATCTGTTGAAGGACGGGTGCTTCAAGACGGAATCTCACATCTTCAGTAGGAAGATCAACATTCTTTTCAGGTGGTTGGACAATAATGTCAGGATCTGAATAGAAGAATTTTACCTTAGAGCGACCAGTAGGAGTGCTGATAACAAGATGCTGATCTGCATCGGTATCAATGACAGGTGTGCCTTCAAATAAATTGAAGACCTGAATCAATGATGGAAGATCATAGATTGCCATGTTGCGATCAAAGGTCTCTTCAACCTTTGCTTTGGCAAGAATATTCTTATTCAGACTCAGAGTCTGAATCTGATTGCCAGGTTTGATAACAATCGATTTGTTGATTGTTGAAAAATTTTGCAGGAGATCAATAGTCTCTTTAGAAATTACGGTCATTGAGGGTAGGTTTCGGTAACTTTAGTTTTGTCGGAAAAATGTAGGAGGAGTAATCCGTAGTGTAAGATCTTAATGATATCACGACGGGCAGTGCCCTTGCGATCATATCGTGAGGCATACTTTAAGATGTTGCTACGGCAGAATGCCTCAGCGTCTCCACATGCTTCGATCAAGTCTAGCGTTTGAATCTCATCGTTGCCAGCAGAATAGTGTTGTCCATAAGTGCCAGCAATATAGTCGCGCAACTCCTTGAGAAGCGCATCTTCATTGTACTTCATAATCAAATGGTTTCTTCTTCTTCATTATATTCGGAATCTTCTCCTGCGTCAACCTTTGTATAGAGATCCAGGAAAGATTGTTTTGTATCGTCATCAAAACGATTCACACACTTAGTGATAGCATCAAGACGATCACCAAAGATATCATATGCCTGCACAATATGCACTAAGCGGCGAGTGGTAATGATCTCATCACATCCACCATCAAAGAAAGTTTTACGAATTGCTCCTGCCCACTTAATCAGGTTGTCTGCAAAGTCTGGATCACAACCAGCATTTAGCAGGATCTTAGTTTCTGTCGCATTAGTAGGATACTCTTGCTCGAAGGTAATTGGGAAACGCTCAAGGAATGCTTCGTTGAGCATGTTTGTGCCGATGAAGCGACCATCATCAGATCCCTTACCTTTAGTATTTGCAGTTGCAATAACATTGAATCCAATAGCAGGACGGACATACTTACCAATCTTCTTAAGGAAGATACCTTTACCCTCTAGCACAGACTGGAGACACAAGATCTTATTAGATGCCAGGTCAATCTCATCTAGAAGCAACACAGCTCCCCGCTCCAGAGCTTCAACGACAGGACCATTATGCCAAGCAGTTTCGCCGTTAACAAGACGGAAACCACCAATAAGATCATCCTCGTCGGTTTCAATGGTAATGTTAACCCTAATCAACTCTCTATTTAGAGCAGCACATGCTTGCTCAACAGAAAGAGTCTTACCATTACCAGACAGACCAGTGATGAATGTGGGGTAGAAACGACGTGATTGAATGATCTTTTTGATATCCCCGAAGTTTCCATAGGAAACATAACTAGCATCTTTGTCTGGGATGAGACAAAGATCTACACTATCATTATCGTTTAATTGCTTTTCAAGTTTTTCAACAACAGTCAAATTCCACTTACCACGACCAATTTTATATTCTTCCAGTTTCTTACATGCAGTTGGGTATGAGATTTCTAAAACTTGCGCTGCAGCACGGACTTGATTAGTGTCAATCTCAGTGCCATACCCAGTCGTCAAGCAGTCGATCAGTTGATCAGTAGTGACGCGATGCATTGCTTTCCTCTTGATTACTTTGTAATTATAGCAGGTCTTGGGTTGGTTTGGGTCAAACCCAAGACGGTTTACGATGTGGCACACGCAGATAGTTGAAAGATGTTCATTGAAATACTGCTGTTACTCCCATGACAGTTGCTCCAGGGTTTCGTGCCAGAGCAACTTTTTTAGCATCGTTATAGTCTGTAGCAATCATAACCTCCTCAAAGATTGTGCCTGCTTTAAATAGTTTTACTTTACACTTCATGCGATTTGCTCAATAAATGCGTTAAGGATAGTTTTGTTTGTCATCTTTGACTTCATATGCTTTTTAAATGCACGAGTCAATTCTGCTTTGGTAACAACTTCTTTCTTTTGTTTTACCTCAAGATCATCAGTGCCTACACCAATATACTGGTTTGGCATGTAAAACTGTTTGGTAAATCCACTTTCGTCACCAACCTCAACAAACTTTTCTTTTGTCCACTGCTTTGAATACTTCTCAATGTCTACACCAAAGTGGTTGAGGCAGCGAGTCATATCAGATTTGGAGCAAAGACGAATACCAATCCAGTTATAATCGGTAATCTCTTTATAGAAAGATACAATCTCTTTTGTAGTATCATAAGGACAGGTATTTAGACGACGAGAATATCCAGTAACAGGATCTCTAAGGATAAAAATTTTGTTGCGATTATGGCAAAGATACTCTTTACGCATATCACCTTCACGATAAGATCCTTCAGGAAAGGTAGTCACAAATCCGAGCGGATTCGCTTCACCGTCAGTAAGTGAAATAACATTCACCTTCTCCACTCTGTCAATAGATTTTAATTGCTTGACTGCTTCTCGCATACACATAGTCGCTTCTCCTAAAGGAGTGCCACCAAGAGAATACTCTGTCAAAGATCGATGTCCAGTATAATTATTCTGATCCCATGCTTGTGCCCAAACATTTTTCATTTGTGTATCTAGTTGCTTTGCATTCATCCTAGATGAAAAGAATTCAAGCAATCGAAAATCTTCTCCAATGTGAAGAGTGTGGTCATCACCAGCACCAGTATCACACTCGGAGCGAATACTCATGTATCCACTTTGGAAAGCATAGACACGGAAAGCAATACCAACCTTACGACAAAACCAAATTAGATTATAAGTTTGTTTTAAAGTATCAATCAATACGTTTGCCATAGATCCAGACCAATCTATAAGTAGGATCAAACCATGATTCTTGCCATCAGGAATCACCGTTACTTTCTTGAAGATATCTTCATTGTAACGATAGGTGTGAAGTTTGTTAGTGTCAAGGACACCAGTGCGAGAAGTAGCAGCACGGGCATATTGATCTGCAGACTTCTTCATCTCAAACTGCTTGACCAGATAGTTTACAGATTTCTGAGCAGACTTTTTATATTCTTCACACTTACTGTATGTAAAATTTAAAGCATTTTGATAATATTCTGCGTCTTGACTAGTATTGAAATCTCTTTCATGGAAAAATTCATTAAATTTAGATTGAATAGTTTTCCAAGTGACAACATAATTTTGCAGATTTACCTTAGGAAGATCCAGATAAATCCACTCCTTTGCATCATCATCTATAAGAGTTTCTAATGCTTCTTGCAGTGCAGAATCCGTCATAGACAGGGTTTCATCAAAGGATGATCCGCCTTCATATGAAGGTGTATCTAGATCAGAATCATTTCTATCTGCATCAGAGTCATCCTCTCCTGCACTTTCTCCTTGATCGAATTCCGAATCGTAATTATATTCTTCTTGATCGCCAGAGTTATAGTCTCCCGATTGGGATTGAATTTGTGCTTCAACTTTCTTTTCTTGCAATTCTTTAGCATACTCATACAATTCTTCTGCAAGAGTAATGACCTCATCAAAAGTATTTGTATTAGAAGCACGAGTAACCCACACCATTTCTTCATCAGAAAAGGGCATATTAGGATTACCTTTAAAATATAAATTAATACGATCAATTAAAGGAAGATCTGATGGATCCGAATCTTTGACTCCAAAGAAATCATCTTGCCACAATTCACGATAACCATCAAAGAAAGATCTACGAAGACCAGGATAGGTGCGCTTCATCATCTTTTCGATACGAGCATCTTCTAAGACATTTACAAAATCTTTAGGAGCATTTCCAAAATCGACAGAGGGTGTATAAAGAGCATGTCCCACTTCATGTCCTACCAAAAGGTCATAGACAGTATTGGATGCAGTCTTCCAGATAGGAAGGATCAACACACGATTACTCACATCGAAACAAGCAGTGCTGACTCTACGATGCTCTACCTTAAGATTTTCCGTTGCGAGGAGACGAGCTAGATTACCTTTGACTTCTGTGTTGACAGTCATGTCTTCTCTGCGTTTACTCATTTATTATAGCACTGTCGTCAAGGTGTAGGGACACTACAGGGACACTTTGGTTACTGGACCAATGCGAGCATTCCCTTATCGCTCATAAAATGTAAGGTTTCTTTAAGAGTGCCACGATGGTGCATTCCCAAAGCAATCATAGGATACTGTGCTTCAGATCCAAATTCATCTTTAAACTGATTTTCTGTAAAGTCTTCATCAACTTTATAAATGATCGTGTCATCGATATGAATTGCATTCATAAGAGCTTCTGCTCTTTCACATTCCATATTACCATTACTGTAAATGATTGCTTTCATTTTGGTTTCGTGAGTAATCCCATGTTTATATAGTATCAATTATAGCAACTCATTTCACATTTGCAATAACCCAAGATCTCATACCGAATGGTTTGTCAGCAATCAAAGTCTGAGTTAGTTCTGCTACATCTGGTGGCACAACTAAACAGAATCCAATACCACAGTTGAATACATTACGCATCTCTTCCTCAGCAATATCTCCTGCCTTCTGGATCTTATTGAAGAGTTCTGGTCGTTCCCAAGCAGACCAATCAACATCAACGGTAAGACCTTTTGGAAGACACCTAGGAAGGTTCTCAGGGATACCACCACCAGTGATGTGTGCCATGCCTAAGATAGGAACTTCATCCAACAGATATTGAATGAGACGAGCATAGATGGTAGTTGGAACCAACAGCTCGGGCATCTCCTTATAGAAAATGTAATTTCTCCAGAGCATATCATTGATCAATGTATATCCATTGCTATGAACACCACTACTCTCAATACCGATGACTACATCACCAGGTCTGATGTTACTACCATCAACAATCTGATTCTTCTCTACAACACCAGTACAAAAACCAGCAAGATCATAATCATGTGCCCTGAAATGCTCTGCTGTTTCTCCACCAATCAGTTCTATCCCTGCCATTGTGCAACCAACATTAATCCCATACACAATGTCACTCACATTAGCATCAAGTGATTTGGTAGAAATATAATCTAGAAAATATAATGGTTTAGCACCAGAACATATAACGTCATTGACGCACATAGCAACGAGATCCTGACCAATAGTGGTGTAATCATTGGCAATCCTACAGATATTAATTTTAGTTCCGACACCATCAGCACCAGATACTAGCACAGGTTTCTCATATCCTGATGGCACTTCCATCATTCCACTGAAACCACCGTCAATCTTAGGTGCCAATACTTTTAGATACTCTACAAAGGATCTACCTTTGATAATGTCAACGCCAGAAGTTTTGTAATCCATCAATTCTCCATCTCTGAAATTGTGTTGTCAAGGGTATCAAGAAGACTATCAAAAGAATTTATACTTTCAACATCACTAATCAACTTAGCAATCTGTGTACAAACAATAGGACGCTCTTGTCTAGCAGCATATGCTAATGCATTGCGTAGTGCTGCTTGTGCTTCTTTAAGTGATTCTTCAACCGAATTAGATAGTGCCATTAGTCTCTTCCTAAACGAATGTATAATGTAATGAGTGATTGTGAGATTAGATCACAAGAATATGTGAATCCAATTTGGTCTTCTTTGTCCCAGTGTTCTCTTTGACTTTTAAGAAGTGTGGAAAACTCCTTAATTTTAGACCTCATCTCTTCTTTTGTCAACTTATCCAATGATTTCTCCTTTAGCAATTTGTTCACGACGTTTTAGTTTCCATACGATGTAATCCATTGTAGGGATACACATAGGATTCCAACCAACAAAGGTAGTTGATTCTCCACTAGGTATCTTCCAACAGGGAGCATCATCATTCTCAAGATCTAATGACTTACGATACTCATCCTCACCAAGAAGAACAACTGCTCTCTCAGCAGCATTCAAACTTCTAAAGCAATCGAAACCAAGTTTTCTAATCTCATCGGGGATGTAGTGTTTCATTGGACTGCCAGTGGTTGTAGTCGGTCAAGGATCTCACGATAGGCAGGAACAATATCACCTTCATCGTTTCTGAATAGATCCTTATCGAATCTTTCATCACCACCAATCTTCCACAATCTCATACTGTCAGGACTGATTTCATCAGCAAGTAGCAACTCACCATGTGCAGTATATCCATACTCAATCTTGAAATCAACCAGATCAATACCCATGATATAAAACATCTGACGGAGATAATCATTAACTCGTAATGTCATCTCAATGAAAGGTTCTGGATCATATCCCATTAGTTTTACACGGTCCTTTGTAAGTAGAGGATCATGCTTGCTATCATCCTTCAGAAAGAATTCAACAATTGGATGGGGTAGTGAGTAACCTTCTTGCAGAGTTGTCTCACGAACAATAGATCCAGCAGCACGATTACGACAGATAACTTCCAAGGGAACGATATCCACTTTTCTACAGATCATCTTATTAGCACCAACCATATTAATATAATGTGTTGGGATATTTTCTTTGGCAAGTTTCTCAAAGATGATAGATGAGATACTACAGCAGAGGGATCCCTTTCCTAAGGGATGGTCAACCATCTCACCATTACCAGCAGTTACCTTATCATGGTACTCAATGATGACACGATCAGCGTCGTCACCAGCGTACACAGTTTTGACCTTGCCTTCTACAATTACTTCCATTAGTCCTCCTGTTTGTATGTAATAGTAATCTGATTATATACTTCATCTCGGTTGTCGCTGTTGTATACATGGCAGCGTTTTACCTCGGCATTCAATAGACTCACAACATTATTGAGTTGCCATTCAGCAGCATACTTTTTAAATCCGTCGTCCATCCAAGTCTTATTAGATCCTGGTGTGTTAAAATCATCCATCATTCAATACCTTTAGGAAATTCTTCAATCTCAGTCAATTCATAATCCCAGTCTTCCATGACTGTATTAGCAAGAAATCTATCAGAAAGCATTTCTAACTCTTTCTCAGCATACTCTCTGCTCTCTGCTTCCAACCAAACGTCGATGACCTTACCCAATCTAAGTTTCTTGATATCTAACTCAGACAATCGCTTACAGGCGTCTCTCACGGCATTGCCAGGAGAGTCATCGACCTGTGACCTCAGACGGATGAATACTAATGCTTTAAATTTCATTTCTTAGATTTTATCCAGCATGGTTTACATAACGAATTTGTCCAACTACCATCAGGTGCTTGGTGCCCTACCTGAGGACACTGATTCGCTGGAATCATTTTACCACATCCAACGCATTTTGTCTCCCACATTTTCATAGTGTTCTCTCTAATCTTTCAGTTGGTTGGTCAGGGAAGTCTCTAGGACGACTATCCAAAGCATTATCAGTTCTAGGAGAACCTTCGTTTGCTTTCACAGTATGCTGAAAGTTTGCTCGTTTGTATCTTAATCCTAATGGATCAGGCATCCAATATGTTACCTGCCATTCTTGATCAGGACATAACTCAAGATGCTTCTCTACCGAGTGATTGAAGCTACCCATTTGAACATGTCCATCATGAGTGA
>Ga0209557_1001784_pt1 | contig 11555 bp, 12 predicted proteins | sample SaaInlV_120m_DNA_4_FD_184672 | JGI IMG/M metagenome (GOLD analysis project Ga0209557, IMG submission 184672) | Marine microbial communities from expanding oxygen minimum zones in the Saanich Inlet - Saanich Inlet SI074_LV_10m_DNA (SPAdes) (version 2) | ecosystem: Environmental > Aquatic > Marine...
CACCAGAAATCTGGGAGGTGCAACAGATGATGAGGGAAAGTTGACTGCAAAAGAAGCAGAGTGTCTCGTGGCGGACGCTGGGGCACGATCACAAGGTGCAATGGCAGGTAGTGCTATTGCTGCTGGAGTTGCTGTTCCTGCCCTTGCTAGCGTCCCCTACGTGGGTTGGTTGGCAGGTGGTTGGGCACTGTTGCTAGGACAAAAAGCAGGATCAGAATTAGGATCACAAGTTGGTAGTGTATTTAATGATTGCTAATGGATATTCCTATTATTAGTGGTGTTAGTATTGATATCAAAGATATTGATATCGGTGAATTGAGAACATACCAATACACTCCACCATCAGTTCCTACTGCTGCTCCAGTTACTGTAGATATTGGTGTGCCTATTGTTAATATCCCTGGATGTGTAGAGGCACATGAATCAAACAACCCAAAAAATAATCAGGTAAAGTCAGATGACAAAAGAGGACTGGTTACGTTTTGCGATTCTGGCGTTCCTAGTTTTAATGCTATTCAGTATGAACCAGAGCAGTTAATTTATACTAGTCCTGCTCCAATACCAAAGACTGATACACCAGACAAACCACCAGCACCAGAGACACCCGAGACACAAGCACCTAAGACTCCTGTTGCTACTGCTAAAGTAGATTGTCCTACACCAGGACAGCAAGCAAAGGAACCTGTTGGTACGTTAGTAGAAGGATTTAGAAAGAAAGTTATTGCTTACGAACTAGTAGGTAATGAATGTATTCAACGCACAGAAAAAGTCCCACTACCTCAACAGATAGTAGCGGGACTTCCAAGTGGCGGACAAGTTATGCAGGTTGGTGGTATCGCTGTTATCGCGACAAGTTCTGCGTTGCTCGCAAAACCTCTTGCTGATCTTTTGTTAAAAGCGGTGAAACCTGCCGTGAAGAAAGTGATGAAGAAGATTGCTGCCTTACGGGGTAAGAAGCCCCCAGTTTTGTCTGTAAAGGAGCGCCAAGATGAGCAGCGTCAGATGAATGCTGCTGTGAAAGCTCTTCGTTCTGTGTTCCCGAGGAAGAAGAAGGGATAGTATGAACGTGTGGATGCTTATGTCCTGGTGGATTGTTTACCACGACATCAGCACACACCTTATAGTAAGGACTCTTGGGGTGAAAACGAATGCCACGTAGCATCAAATCACCACAATTTTTTAGTCTCGCAATCTCAAAGTCTAATCTTTTATTGGCAGTAAGTTGTTCTGTCAATTCAATTTGAGTTCGTGCTGCTTTCTTACACAACTCTTGCAAGTTTTTATCTGTAGGTGTACTCCATGTCATAGAGAAACCTACGCCTAGACTATAGTTATCCTTCTGTCCTGTTCTTGTCTTCTTTCTGAAGAGAACACGTCCAGGACTATCAATAATTCCATCTCCAATATCATTACCGTCTTCATCGATGGCACCATAGTTATCACTCACATCATATACTGGGTCCATATAGTATGGTTCGTATGGTTTAGATGCTGAAGCAGAACCTGTTACATAAGGGGTGAAGTTTCTAGTGGGACCTTGACACTGGATACCTCCACCATAAGTGTTAGTAATATACGGTCCTTGTAAAACCTGAATAGCTTGATTAGTAACTGAGCCTGAGCTATTTGCTACAGGGGCAGCAGTCGCACTCACACCTCCTATCTCCGCACTTGCAGGTAGGGCATTCGCAATACTTGTTAGACATAAGATTACTGGGAAAAAATACTTGTTGTGTCGGTTATACTTTGAACCTCCGTGGTTCTCTGGATAATCGTTTGATTTGAAAGACCTGGACCTTGATAAGTTTCTGTGAACTGGAACGCTTGTCCTGGTGTTGTTTGTGTGAATTGAGGCTTGCTGTTGACGCCTGTCCATGTTGAAGTCACTCCATCGATTGTTACATTATTAGAACCTATCCCTGGAGACAGGTTTCCATTTGCTGTGATACCACTTCCTGTAGCAGAGTATTGATACCCTGTGTTATAATCCATCGAGTTGATGGTTTCAGTTATTTTCTGTGTCGTCTCCGTGTGGCTCGTCATGGAGCCCTGGGTGAAGTTTGGGACCACGGGGACCGCCTGGGCAGCGGCAGCAGTAACTAAGACTGCCACCGCACTTATTGCAGTAGATGTGATTGTCTTTCCAAAACGGATCATTACGTGGGTCCTCAGTCAATTACAGTGATCTCACTTACGAATTGTCCTGTTGCCGTAGTTCCAGCACCACCAGCCGTCACAGTTACAGCACCCGAAGTACCTATAGTACCTGCTAGAGAACCAGCAGTGCCAGCTGTATAACTTGTCACTGATGAGAAGTTAGGAACATCTCCTACAGTAGGAGCAGCAGTTGGGATTGCATCACCTTGAGTAAACGACTGACTGTAAGAGAAAGCATTTCCATCAGTTGCTTGAGTTGCTGTGATAGTACCAGGAGCAAGGATACCAGAGGTAATTGTTCCAGTAGAGACAGCACCTGATGTTGAACCATCAGTAGTATTGATACCACTACCACTGATTGAGTAGGTATTCCCAACTCTAGTTGCAGTAGATCTAGCAGCATCAACAGTCAGTTGGACACTGGAAGCATGTTTTGATACAATTCCGCCAGCATTTGCTGCACTTGCGGTCATCAGTAACATAACGAGAGGTAAGAATTTTTTCATGCCATCTCATAAGGTTGGATCCACATCTATTTAGCAACTTCGATATGTTCGCGGCAAACCGAAAATTTTAATACGGTTTACCACTATTAAAGTTTGAGGTATTATCTCTAAATAAGTGTGGTTGCCTTCGGGGACCACACAATCTAATCTCGCTTTTTAAGGAGAAGTAAAATGACTGGACTGCGTAAGTTTGGCAGCAAAGATCTTGGTGCGATCGTAGATGCTGCAGAAAGATATAGTGTCGGACTAGACGACATTTTTTACCGACTGCATTCCTATGGAATGGGATCAGTCAACGAAGCGTATCCCCCTTATAACCTCGTGAAAGAATCTGAGGTCAGGTGGAGGATCGAAATGGCACTTGCTGGTTGGGACAAGGATGAAATTGAAGTCTCTACTGAGAGTAACGTCCTCCTGGTCAGGTCTAAGGCAGCGAAGCCAAAGGGAGAGGAAGAGTATCTACACCGTGGGGTGTCTACTCGCACCTTCGCTAGAGGTTTTAACTTGTCAGATGATGTTGAGTTGGGGACAGTCTGCTTTACAAATGGAATGCTCGTGATAGAATTACGGAAGATCATTCCTGACCACCAGAAACTGAAAGTCTATGATATTTCTGAAGAAACTACTTCAGGTGATGATTCACCCAGTGAGTCTGTTTAATGGATTGACAGTAGGATTCCTAATTGTAATAGGTATGGTGCATAATCATGCCCATTATAGTATGGATCTCGATCCTGAATCTTATGTCAGAAAATGGTGTAAGAAAAACCAAGACGTTTGTCGAAGGTATACTACACCTGATGATTATTGATATATAGTATGCAACTGAAGAGACCTCAAGGGGTCTCTTTTTGTTTGGAGAATCCTATGAATCATTATGTAAACCTATGTCCCGCATACAGTGAGAATATTGAAACTCTTACCGTAGATCTCCCTCCAGAGTATATGGATGAGTTTATGCAGATGGTGCATATCCTTGCTGATACTAGAAATCAATCTGCTCGCCGTGCCTTTGTGGACATGGTAAAATACACATACAATAACCTGATGGAGAAGACTTATGATAAAAATCGCAAGAATGCAAAGCGGCGAGGACGTAATCGCTGACGTAAAAGAGATTCGTGCTAACCCCGAATCAACTCAGGCGTTGGGGTATGAGTTTGCAGATGCATTCACTGCGATGATTCAACGTCCCACTGAGAATATGTTTCTGACAGAAGAAACTCAAGAGGATTCTCTTGAGCAACTCAAGGATATGAAACTAGAATTCTTTCCTTGGGCACCTCTTGCCTCTGGTCGTAACATTGTTTCCCTCTTCTCTGTAGTATCGATGTCAGAGCCACATGAGAATGTGCTGGCAGGATATCAACAGGTGCTAGAGCAGTATAAAAACCTTCAAAAACCTAAAGATAATGCTGAAATTGATTATACTCAGACACCACCCGCAGACCTACTTATTGGGGAATCTGACGGAGTTGGATGAGGAGCCGAGTCTCCTTCTGGAGGACTGCTATAGCGTCACTCCAGAGGCAGAATTGCAGGCATACCCCCTTCATACTGATCAGCGATTTGTTTTCTTGACAACAGACGACGTGATGACTATACTGGATCCGTCAGATACTATCGTCAAGGCATACAAAGCACTGAATGAGTAATTTCTATACCAATCTCGTACTGCTGGGCGACGACATTCTCTATCGTGGATATGAGCACGGACAACCCGTGCAGTATCGAGAGAAGTCTCGCCCAGTTATGTTTATGGTGCCTCAGGCACAGTCACGTCCCACTGATTATCGCACCTTAGACGGTCGTAAGGCATACCCCAAACAGTTTTCTGGTGCTCGTGAAGCGAGAGACTTCATGAATCAGTATCAGAATGCTGCTGGAATGGAAGTGCATGGGTATGAGAGGTTTGTGTATCAACACATCGGTCAGAAATACCCTGGTGAGATCGACTATGACATGTCTCAGATGAAGATCTATACGATTGACATTGAGGTGGCATGTGAAAACGGTTTCCCTGATGTGCTGGCATCTGCTGAGGAGATGCTGTGTATCACGATCAAGGATTTCAACACGAAGAAGACTATCACCTGGGGCACACGAGAGTTTGCTCCTGCTGATACTGAGTATCGTGTTTTCTGGACCGAGCAGGAGATGCTCACTGACTTCCATAAGTGGTGGACAGAGAATACTCCTGACATTGTGACGGGTTGGAATTGCAACCTGTATGACATTCCATACATCTGTCGTCGCATTGAGCGTGTCCTTGGCGAGAAGTGGAAGAAGTCTCTGTCCCCCTGGAATCGTGTGATTGATCGTGAGATCAAGATCATGGGTAGGACTAACATCGCATACGAGTTGACAGGTATCAACATCCTTGACTACCTGGATCTTTATAAGAAGTTTACCTATACCAACCAGGAGTCCTATCGACTAGATCACATTGCAAATGTGGAGTTGGGTCAGCAGAAGTTGGATCACTCTCAGTTTGAAAACTTCAAGGACTTCTATACCTCAGACTGGCAACGCTTTGTTGAATACAACATCCAAGACGTTAATCTTGTTGACCGCATGGAAGACAAGATGAAGTTGATTGAGTTGGCAATCACTATGGCATTCGATGCTAAGGTCAACTTTGAGGATGTGTATTCACAGGTCCGTATGTGGGACACTCTTATCTACAATGATCTGGGTAAGAGGAATATTGTTGTCCCTCCCAAGCAGACATCCAAGAAAGATGAGAAGTATGCGGGTGCATATGTGAAAGAGCCTGTGCCTGGTCTCTATGACTGGGTAGTGTCTTTTGACCTTAACTCTCTATATCCTCACCTGATCATGCAATACAACATCTCACCTGAGACGTTGGTTGATCATCGCCACCCCACTGTCACAGTGGATAAGTTGTTGGACCAGGCGATAGATATTGATGGAGAGTATGCTGTGTGTGCTAACGGTGCTCAGTATCGTAAGGATATCCACGGTTTTCTCCCTGAAATCATGCAAAGGATTTACGATGAAAGGACCATTTACAAGAAGAGAATGCTTGCCGCTAAGCAAAATCTCGAAGATGCCACCACACCTGCAGAAACCTTGGCATTACAAAAGGATGTGTCCAAATTCAACAACATCCAGATGGCAAGAAAGATCCAACTCAACTCTGCCTATGGTGCCATTGGAAACCAATACTTCCGATATTACAATCTGGCAAATGCTGAGGCGATCACTCTCTCGGGTCAAGTCTCGATTCGTTGGATCGAGAATAAGATGAATGCATACCTAAACAAGATTCTTAAAACTGATGATACTGACTACGTTATTGCTTCTGATACTGATTCCATCTATCTCAATCTGGGTCCTTTTGTACACAAGGTATACAAGGAGCGAGAGGCGAGCGATGAGAGCATTGTTAGGTTCCTTGACAAGGTGTGTGAGGTGGAATTTGAGAAGTATATACGAAATTCTTATGAAACGTTGGCGTCCTATGTGAATGCCTACGAGCAGAAGATGTTTATGAAGCGAGAGAATATCGCTAACAAGGGCATCTGGACTGCTAAGAAGCGTTATATTCTCAATGTCTGGAATAGTGAGGGTGTGCAGTATGCTCAACCAAAACTGAAGATGATGGGTATTGAAGCAGTGAAGTCTTCGACTCCTGCTGCTTGCCGCACTGCAATTAAAGAAGCACTCAATGTGATCATGACTGGCAGTGAGGAAGCAACGCAGCAATACATCAAAGACTTCCGTGATAAGTTTGAGTCCCTCCCTCCTGAGGAGGTAGCATTCCCTCGTGGATGTAATAACATCGCTAAGAATTCTTCCCCTGCTACCATCTATGGCAAGGGATGTCCAATGCATGTGCGTGGAGCACTGCTATATAACTTCTGGATTAAGAAGAAGAAACTGTCCCACAAGTATCCTCTCATTCAGGAAGGTGAGAAGGTCAAGTATCTCCACTTGAGGACACCTAATAAGATCAACGAAAACGTTGTATCATTCTTCCAGACTCTTCCGACTGAATTTGGTCTTGACAGCAGCATCGATTACGACCTACAATTCACGAAGAGTTTCCTTGATCCTCTTAAAGCCATCCTCGATACTATTGGGTGGCAAGCAGAAAAAGTAAACACATTGGAGGCACTTTGGTCTTGAGTTTTCTAAATGACATTGTAAAAGAAATTGATAATGAGTATGCTGGTCTGGTGGCTGACGGTGTGGCAGCAGGCGATACTACTGCTTTCATTGATACTGGGTCCTATATCTTTAATGCTCTATGCAGTGGGTCCATCTTTGGTGGCATCCCGTCGAATAAAATTACAGCTATTGCTGGTGAATCTTCAACTGGTAAGACTTTCTATTGCCTCGGCATCGTTAAGCATTTTCTTGAAACTGATCCTGACGCAGGTGTAATCTACTTTGAATCTGAGTCTGCCATCTCTCGTGAGATGATTGAGTCACGAAACATTGACAGTCAGCGTATGGTGGTAGTCCCTGTTACCACTGTGCAGGAGTTTCGTTTGCAGGCAATTCGTATTCTGGATAAATATCTGGAGCAATCGCCTGACAAACGTAAACCAATGATGTTTGTCCTGGACTCCCTGGGCATGTTGTCTACAACTAAAGAGATTGAAGACAGCGAAGCAGGTAAGGAGACCCGTGACATGACTCGTGCTCAGGTAGTTAAGTCCATTTTCCGTGTCCTTACACTCAAACTGGGTAAAGCAAATGTACCTCTCATCGTTACCAATCATACATATGATGTCGTCGGAGCATACGTCCCGACCAAAGAAATGGGTGGTGGTAGCGGTCTTAAGTATGCTGCTTCTACTATCATCTATCTCTCAAAGTCTAAAGAGAAGGATGGTAAGGAAGTCATTGGCAACATCATCAAGGCCAAGGCAGCAAAGTCTCGACTCACCAAAGAGAATACTGTGGTGGAGACCCGTCTCTTTTATGATGAGCGAGGTCTAGATAAATACTATGGTCTCCTGGAGTTGGGTGAGAAGTATGGTGTCTTCCAACGTGTAGGCAACAGATATAAGGTTGGTGAATCTTCCATCTATCCGAAGCAGATCCTCAAAGAGCCTGAAAAATACTTCACTGATGAAGTGATGGCACAACTGGAGGAAGCAGCAAAGCAGGAGTTTAGTTATGGATCTTAAGCATTTCATTCGTGTATACGATGATGTGTTGGATGAAAATCTTTGCAAGCACATCATCAATAACTTTGATAAGCATAGTCAGAAAATTATCCTGGACCAGGATAATATCAAATTTTCTACTCTCAACATGACTGAGTTGGCAGAGAAGGAGCAAAACACTGAGTGGGGTTTGATTCAGAATCAGGTTGTGACTGCACTGCAGGCATGTGGTCAGCAATATATCATTGACCTGGATTGTGAAAAATATATGCCACAGAAGAATGCCCTAGAGCAGATCAAAGTAGTCCGCTACACTGCAGGAGAGGGTAGATTTGATGAGCATATTGATGTCGGTGACTATGCATCAGCACGTCGTTTTGTCACCTACTTCATTTACCTAAATGATGTAGAAGAAGGTGGGTCTACTTATTTTCGCAACAGTGACTATGAAGTGGAAGCAAAACGTGGTAGAATTGTCATGTTTCCTCCCACCTGGCAATACCCACATGCAGGTCTAGTCCCCAAGACTGAGGACAAGTATATCCTAACCACCTATTTGCACTATCAATGAGTCTAAAAATTGAGGAGGTTGCCCTCAGCAAACTCATCCTGGAAGAAGATTACTGCCGTAAGGTCCTACCCTTCCTTAAGGATGAGTATTTTGATGCGCTGTCTAATCGGACGCTATTCAATACGCTGACGGAGTATATCAATGAGTATGATAATACCCCAGAGCCTACTGCTCTTAAGATTGAGGTAGAGAAACGTCGTGATATCACTGAGGACATCTTCAAGGAGATCGTAACCTTCTTAGATAATCTGGATCACGACCAATATAATGAAGAATGGTTGCTCGATACCACTGAGAAGTGGTGTAAGGAGCGTGCTATATACTTAGCATTGATGGAGTCTGTCAAAATTGCTGATGGGCAAGATAAGACTCGCACTAAAGATGCCATCCCCTCTATCATGTCTGAGGCGTTGGGGGTGTGCTTTGATGACCATGTAGGTCACGACTATATCAATGACTCAACTGATCGTTATGACTTCTATCACCGTAAAGAGGAGAAAATTCCCTTTGATCTCAACTATTTCAACAAAATCACAAAAGGTGGTTTGCCTAACAAAACTCTTAACATCGCGCTTGCTGGTACAGGCGTCGGGAAGTCTTTATTCATGTGCCATGTGGCTAGCTCCATCCTGCTCCAAGGACGCAACGTTCTCTACATTACAATGGAGATGGCAGAAGAACGCATTGCTGAGAGAATTGATGCCAACCTCCTGGACCTCCCAATCCAACAACTGAGTGACCCCATCCTTACCAAGGATCGTTTCGTTGCTAAGATTGATAAAATAAAGAAGAAGACCCACGGTAGACTTGTCATCAAGGAATACCCCACAGCATCCGCACATGTGGGTCACTTTAAGGCACTCTTGAATGAGTTGTCACTGAAGAAAGGATTCCAACCTGATATTATCTTCGTTGATTATCTCAACATCTGTGCTAGTGCCCGATATAAGGGCAACATCGTTAACTCCTATACATATGTGAAAGCAATTGCTGAGGAGTTGCGTGGACTTGCTGGTGAGTTTAACGTCCCTATTGTTTCTGCTACTCAAACAACTCGTAGTGGTTACGGCAATAGTGATGTGGAGCTTACTGACACATCTGAGTCTTTTGGTTTGCCTGCTACTGCTGACCTTATGTTTGCTCTGATCTCTACTGAGGATATGGAGCAGATGGGTCAGATTATGGTGAAGCAGTTGAAGAATAGATATAATGACATCAACGTCTTCAAACGATTTGTCGTCGGTATTGACAGAGCGAAGATGAGACTGTATGATTGTGATCAGTCTGCTCAAGATAACATCATTGATGCAGGCAGCATACCCGATGCCCCTGTGGCATTCACTGAAACTAAAGAAAAGTTTACTGGATTCAAAATCTGATTATGGCACAAGACAAATTCACTAACGAAGCAAATGACAATGGGTCTGCTGACCAGGCGGCAGAAGCAATTAACTCTGCCGCTCGTGATAAGGTAGACGAGAATGTTGAGAACGCTCGTGAGGTGGCAGACACTGTGCCTCAAGATGCTGATGCGTTTACTTCTGATGAGCACCTGACTGGTGCCCCTCGCACGAAGCAGCGTCTTAAGGATAAAATCAAAGAGCGTGATGAAGTTAAGTCAAAGAAAGGTGGTCCTGAGAAGTTTACTGTTGACCTTGACAAGTACGCTGCCTTTGTTGACCGTGTAACCTCTGATCCTAGTAAGAATCTCAACACCCTCATCGAGCGGTATCGTGACCTGGAAAAGGCAAAGTGCAACATCGCACGTCTTGATACTGCTGCCTCTGGTATGTCTGCTGAGGCAGGTGAGTTTATGGAGATCGTCAAGAAACTCAAGTTTCAAGGCAAACCTTATGATGAGGCAAACAAAGAGCACTTGACCAAGGAGTTAGGTGATATCATGTGGTATGTTGCTCAGGCATGTCTTGCACTGGATGTCCGACTGGATGAAGTGCTCTACATTAACACTCTCAAACTGGCAGCACGATATCCTGAAGGTATGTTTGATGTTGGTTACTCTGAGAATCGAGCACCTGGGGACATCTGATCTAAATAGAGGGGTAAAGACCCCTCTTTTTTAATGGCAACAACTGGTATAAACAAGTGGGACAAGTATTTCAAGGGGCAGAATGTTGAGACGTTTGTAAAAGCAAACTCCAAAGCAACTGCCACCAAGAATAAAACTGACACAGGACTTACCTTGGCACATGGTGAGCCTATCATTGTGCAGGCTGGGAATTCATACCCTCCTACTGGCAGACTAGACATCCTGTATAAGAATAAACCCTATACATTTCATATTGATTGCATAGAGAAACCTGGACGTGGTGGATCTGCTGGCAAGATGAATATCGATGCCACTAAACTCATTGCACAGGGTGATATTGAGGTTGTCCCTGTCCTACAGGGACAGAAAGATGTCAGATGTAAGTGCTTCTATGACTCTAGGGAGTTGTATGATGCAGTCATCTACGGTCTAGACAATGAGCCATCTGTCCCTGAGGCAGTCACTGACCAGATGATAGACTATTTCAAGGATAATCTCAAAGGTGATTACAACATTATCTGGCAAGAGGGCATCACACCCTCACAAAAGACTGAGTTGGGTAAGTATTTTGGTGAGGTTTTGATCGGATATTTGGGTCTGAATAAAGTAACAGGTCATACATCTATCAGTCCATGGCAGCAGAGCAACATCAAATGTTTCATCGTCCCTGATGACCCATCATTTGCTGGTGTTGACTCAGCATTCCTATGCCATGACGGGACCATCATCCCCATCTCATCTAAGTTTGGTAAGGGTGCTCAGGCATCTATCTTTGCCAACATCATGCCTGTTGCCATTAAGAATATGAGCACACTTCCTAATGGTGTGCTGAAAGATCTAGCCGAGATCTCATCGAAGTATAGTAATCCTGCTCGCGAGGGTAAGAAGATTGTCTATGAGTATGGCATCAAACATATCCTGGAGTTGAAAGACATTAGTAACTCCTACGATGTCTATACAAACTTCAAGTCTGGCAAGATCAAACCAGAGTATGCACACGTTACAACTGCTGTCCGTACCTATGTGATGAAAGGTGGTGATGGTAAGGAGTCTTCTGCTAAGGAGTTGGTAAACAACCTACCCAAGTCCCTGTCTAGTTGCCTTGCAAGAGGCATCTCAGACCGTCTCAACGC
>Ga0209557_1001785_pt1 | contig 11555 bp, 15 predicted proteins | sample SaaInlV_120m_DNA_4_FD_184672 | JGI IMG/M metagenome (GOLD analysis project Ga0209557, IMG submission 184672) | Marine microbial communities from expanding oxygen minimum zones in the Saanich Inlet - Saanich Inlet SI074_LV_10m_DNA (SPAdes) (version 2) | ecosystem: Environmental > Aquatic > Marine...
CTTGGAAAGACTGGAGCCGATATTTCAAGAATTGCAACAAAAGCTGCGCCGTCTGATTATGGTACATTAAGGCAATCAATAAGGTATCAAAAACAAGGCAAAACTGTTGAGGTTATAGCGGGAGCAAAATATGCGCCTTATGTAGAATTTGGAACGGGTGCTTTTGTAACTTTTGACGATATGCTAGAACTTGGAATACCAAAGAGTTATGCGGCACAGTTTAAAGGCTCAAAGCCGGGTTATATGAAACCTCAGCCGTTTTTCTTTGGCTCTGCTAGAATAGGTCTAAAAAAATTATTAACTCGTTTAAATGGCGAAATTAAAAAAGCAATAAAATAATATGTTAGAGGCGATTCATTATGTAAGGAAAGCAATTATTGCAAAATTAAACGGCAATGTTTTAATTAACAATGTCGCCGTACCGGTTTACAATCGTATTCCAACTGATGCAACTTATCCATTAATTAGAGTTTATTCAGTTTCAACAGACGAAACAGACCAAAATCAACAATCATTTATAAGCGAAACAATAACACGAATTGAATGTATTTCAAAATTTTATTCAGATGATGGCGGACAATTAGATACTAATTTAATGGTATCGCAATGCTTACAAAAACTCAGAACTAGGTCTGCAAACTATATTGATTTAGCGCCAAACGGATTTAATGTTTATACAAGTGAAAACAACGGCGTAACTTATTTAGAGGATGATTTATCTGATTCAACTTATTTTAGAGGAATAATTGAATTGTCAAATAAAATTCAACAAACTGTTCCGGTAATTGTTTCATATACTGATCCTTTACAAAGTGAGTTGCAACTAGAATACAGAAACCAATATACAGATAGAATTGTAGCCGATGGAGGACAATACGAATCCATTGAATGTGCAACAGACGTATTATACAACCAATAAAATAATAAAAAAATGGCTAAAATAACCTATTCAGCAAAATTTGACAATGTAACTTCAGATTTACCGGCAATTAACAAAGTAACTGCTGCTGATATGAACGAAATAAAAGATTCAGTAAATGCTTTGTATGATTCGCAAGGCGGTTGGGTTGATTATGAAGATTCAGCAACTACGACAACACCAATAAATTTGACCGCAAATGTTTGGACAGATTTAACAAATGATAAGGCCGGAAGCGGAACAATAACAACTTATAAGCCTATTTTTGTAAGTGGCGAATTATGGAACTCAGCGTCTAACTCGTTAGATTTTTCTGAAGTTGGTTCCGGTAGAGTTATTATTGTTAGAAACGATTTCGATATAACCGCCGGAGCATCAAATACAAGACTAGACGCACGTTTATATTTTCCTGATACCGGAAAAACTGTTGAGTTTATGCACGATAATATTGCAAATAATAATGATTTGGTAAGGTATTCAAGAACTACCCAATTATTTACGCATACAGATATTTTAACAAGTGGTTGTAAAATTCAGGTTAGAGTTGATAAATCAGGAGCAACGGCAACAGTTGAGAACTTTTTAATTACAGTTATATCACATTTCTAAAACAAAACAATGCGACAAATAAACAAAATTATCATTCATTGTAGCGCTACGCCAGAGGGTAGAAAAACAAGCGCCGAAGAAATAAAGAATTGGCATTTAAAAAGAGGTTTTTCTGATATTGGTTATCATTATATTGTACATTTAGACGGCTCAATTTCCTATGGTAGAAACATAGATAAAATAGGCGCACATTCTAAAGGTCAAAATAAAATGTCGATAGGCGTTTGTTATATTGGAGGTTTAGATGAATGTTTAGATCCTAAAGATACAAGAACGCCACAACAAAAAGAAAGTCTTTTAATATTGCTAAAAACACTAAAAAAATTACATTCTAAAGCGGTTATTTACGGCCATAGAGATTTTAGCGAAAAGGCTTGTCCAAGTTTTAATGCGTTTGACGAATATAAATTTATTGAGTAATGGCAAAGAAAAAATTTAAAGACACAAAAGTTGGTCAGTTTATACTTAAAAAAATACCGGGTTTTGTTGGCGATATACTTCCACAAAAAGGAGTTTTAGGAGTTGTTAAAAATTTAATTGACAACGAGCCTGAATTGACAAGTCAAGATAAAATACAGTTGCACAATGAACTGATTGAGTTATATGAGTTAGAGGTTGCTGATAGGGATTCTGCTAGAAAACGAGAGGTTGAAAAGGCTAAATCAGGAGGCTTTGACTTTATGTTTAATTTAACTGGTATTATTGGATTAGGCGCTTTTGCTTTTATTATTTATGCGATTGTATATTTACAAATCCCGGAATCTAACAAAGAAGTTTGGATTCATTTGATTGGAATTTGTGAGGGAATTGTATTATCTATTTTCGGTTATTTCTTTGGCTCTGCGGTTAGAAAAAACAACTAACTAATAAAGTGTTTTAATTTTTGTATTTTTGTTTTTAAATTACAAAAATATGTCGTTAGCGGATAAAGCAAGTCTTTTACTTATACCAACCGGTTACAAATCACAAAAAGTTTATTCTATTTTTCCTACTGATGGAGTTGGGGATTTTGATTTTTCACGATCAAGTAGCGCCACAAGAATAGCAAAAAACGGATTAATAACAACTGTTGCTGCAAATGTTCCTAGACTTGAATACCCAATGATTGATGGTGTAGTAAGTGGATGTCCTAGTTTGTTATTAGAGCCACAGAGGACTAATTTGATTGCTTATAGTGAAGATTTTAATACTTGGTCTAAAGAAGCAACAGTTACTTTAACGTCTAATTATGGAATATCTCCAAATGGCACTCAAAATTCTACAAGAGTTCAAATGGATATTGACGATAGTATTTACATTAGTGCAACAAGTGGCAATAATTTTAGCATATATATTAAAGGTGTACAAGATGAAACTATAAGAATTGTTAATGGGGGAAGTTTAACACATACCTTAACAGGTAAATGGGATAGAATAAGCATCTATGATACAGGTAATTCTTCTTCTTTAATTTCAATAAATACTTATAGTGGTGCAACAGTAAGAGATATAGAAATATGGGGAGCACAACTAGAACAAGGCAGTTACGCTACATCGTATATTCCTACATCTGGAAGTGCAGTAACGAGGTTGGCTGATGCTTGTAATAACGCTGGTAATGCTTCTACGTTTAATGATTCAGAAGGTGTTTTGTTTGCGGAGATAAGTGCGTTGAGTAATGACATAACAAATAGAATTATAAGTGTTTCAGATGGTAGTGGTTCTAATAGAGTTTTAGTAAAATTTGATAATAGTAGTAATTTAATACAAGGTACTTGTACAGTAGGAACAGACCAAGCAGAGTTGTCTTTTAGTACAGATATAACATTAAATAATAAAATAGCTTTTAAATATAAGGCAAATGATTTTGCTTTATGGGTTAATGGTACTAAAGTAGCAACTGATTTAGTAGGTGTAACTCCAAGTGGTTTAGATACATTAAATTTTGACAATGGTAGTGGGGGTTCTCCCTTCTACGGAAACGTAAAAGATGTAAGAGTTTACAACACCGCATTAACAGATGCAGAATTACAAGCATTAACACAATAACAAGAGTAACAAATACACATATTAAACTAACAAGAGTAAATTAATAAATTATGAAAATCGGTAAATACGAATTTGATTCAAGAGAACAAGCACAAACAAAGATTGATGCTCTTGGAACTGCAACTGATGAAGATGGAAACGAATATCCAACTCACAAAAGTACTATTGTACAACTAGGAAATATTGTTCTTGAACAAGGGGAATATGACGAAGAAGGAGAAGAAATAACTGCTCCAGTATTATCACAAGGTTGGCATATTGATGTTTGTTGGGATGATTCAGATATTACAGATGAAGATGGAGAAATCGACCATCCTTATGGTTGGAAAACCTATGCAGTAAATATTGAAGGGGAAGGTAAACATTCTTTCTATGGTTTAAACTACAATTCGCATAAATTTTAATAAAGTAAATTTACTATAAATATACCCTGATATGTTAAAAGAAATAATAAATAACATTGCACAAGATAAAAAAGATCACGTTCTTTTAGGTATGTTTATAGGTTACCCTTTAATATCTTTAGGGTTTATAATTGACCAAATATTTAGCGTAGATTTTGCGCTAGTGTTTGGAGGCGTTATTGCAATTATCCTAGTAGGTTTAAAAGAGCTAATACACGATTGGTACCAAAACAAAGGCAATCCTGAATTGGCTGACTTTCTTTATAGTGCGTTTCCTATATTGTTTCCTTTAATGACTTATTTTATTTAATATGCCTGATTTAACAAATAAAGAACTTTTAAACGCTATCGCTAAAAAACAACTGCAAACTGCTGCGCAACTATCTAGTTTTATAAATAAACAAGAAGGTATAAATGAAAAACTTTTAGGATATTTAGAGAACAATGACAAAACAAATCAAGTTGGCGTTGTACAAAAGCAACAAGAATTAAATAGTAGAGTTGAAACTTTAGAAACTCATAAAAAAATAATTGTAGGGGTTTCAGCAGCATTATTTAGTTTTTTCGCTTGGATTATATCACTTATTAGATAACTGAATTTTATAAATAAATATTTTCGTATATTTACACAAAATTAATAATATTAAAAATTACATAAATGGCTACAACCGGAGTATTTAACGGAACTAACTTAATTTTAACAGTGGAAGGTGCCACAGTTGGACATACTACAAGTTGTTCAATGTCTTTATCAATGGACACACCGGAAGCTACAACTAAAGATTCAAACGGATTTTCTGAGTATATCGGAGGCGTAAAAGGAGGAGAGATTTCTTTCGAGGGGTTAGTAGTATATGACGATGCGTCAAATGCTATTGAGATGGCTGATTTTCTTTTAGCTAGAACTCAATTAACTTGCGTATTTGGAACTGCTGAAACTGGAGATGCAGTCTATACTGCTGAAGCATTTTTATCAAGTGTTGAAATGTCTGCTGAAATGGAAGCTGCCGTAACTTATAGCGGGTCTTTAACTATCACCGGAGCAATCACAAAATCAACTAACTAATAATAATTAGTTTTTATTATATAGGCCGCCGTCAATATTTGGCGACGGCTTTTTTACATTAATTTTAAACCTTAAAAAATGACAAACAAAAAAAGAGGTTACATTGACATCAAAGTTGGTAACAAAAACAGAACTCTACATTTTTCAATGAATTTTTGGTCGGAATTTACCGAGCAATTAGGAATCAGTTTAGCCGATATTGGCGGAGCATTTCAAGACGGAATATCAATAAAAGGATTAAGAGCCTTAGTTTATTCTGCAATCTTAGCGAACGACCAAGAAAACGGAAACGAAATAGATTATAATTTATTTACTGTTGGCGCTTGGTTGGATGAATTAGACGCTGAAAAAATAAATGAGATTGTTGAGGTAATGCTACAATCTAAAATTTTAGGTAATAGTTTAAATGGCGAAACTGAAACTAAGGGAAAGCGTCAGCCGTCAAAGAAGAAGTAAATTTTGAAAGCCTAACTGACCATTATATTGGATTAGTTGGAATTAAGCCTGACGATTTTTGGCGGCAAACTTGGAGGGAAAATGCTTTAATCGCCCAACACTATCATAACAATATCAATTTAAATTGGGAGCAAACTCGTTACATTGCCGTAATGATTCACAACGTGCAATGTGAGAAAAAATCACAGATGTTAAAGCCTGAAGATTTATTTCAATTACCAAGCGATATTGCAAGAAAAAAGAAAAGGGCAGAGCCTAAATCTACAAAAGAGCAAATGGATGCTTTTATGGTAAAATATCAATCAATGACTAATAAAAAGACGTTAAAATAAAAGCGTCTTTTTTTTTGTATTTTTGTTTCAACTTATTTAATACTATGGCCGAACAGAATTTAAAAATAAATATTACCGGAGATTCTTCCAAGTTAAAAAATGCGCTAAGTTCTGCGAGTTCTAAATTATCAAGTTTTGGATCAAAGATGCAAGGTGTTGGAAAGTCTTTAACAACTAGACTTACATTACCTTTAGCAGTTGCCGGTGGCGCAGCAGTTAAGTTTGCAAGTGATTTTCAGGAATCAATGAACAAAGTAGATGTTGCCTTTGGTAAATCTAAAAAAGAGGTTAAAGACTTTGCAAAAACTACTTTAAAACAATTTGGTATTGCGGAGGGTAGCGCTTTAGATATGGCCGCCTTGTTTGGCGATATGGCAACTTCAATGGGTTTAAATCAAAGTGCTGCATCTGATATGAGTACGTCTTTGGTTGGTTTAGCCGGAGACTTAGCATCATTCAAAAATATAGGAATTGACCAAGCGACAACTGCATTGGCGGGAGTTTTTACCGGAGAAACCGAATCTTTAAAAAGGTTAGGTATTGTTATGACTCAGACAAATTTAGAGAGTTTTGCAATGGAAAGGGGTATGAACGCCAATATAAAAACAATGACACAAGCGCAAAAAGTTGCGTTACGTTATAAGTTTATAATGGAATCAACCTCAAATGCTCAGGGCGATTTTAGTAAAACAAGCGGAGGTGCTGCAAACCAAATGAGAATATTTCAAGAGTCTTTAAAAGAATTATCTGCGAAGTTTGGTCAAGTTATATTGCCGGTATTTACTAAATTAGTATCATTTGCAAACGGCTTACTGCAAAAATTTTCAGAATTAAGTCCAACAACAAAAAAACTAATAGTAGTATTTGCGGGTATTGCTGCGGCTTTAGGCCCAGTACTTTATATTTTAGGAACATTAGTTACTTTGGCACCGGCTATCGGAACTGCTTTAACAGTTATGATGGGCCCGATTGGTTTAATTATCGCCGGATTAACTGCGATTTCAGTTGTCATTTATAAAAATTGGGCGGGTATAAAATCCGCTTTAGTAAAAATAGGAAACTATTTTATTGACTTATACAACAATTCATTGCCTATTCAATTAGCGGTAAATTCATTAATAGCTAATTTTAAAAATATGTTAGCCGTTGGAAAGTTTGTCTTTTCTACTTTTTCAACAATAATAAAAACATTTGCAAATAATTTTATAACACTATTCAAGGGAATTGGCGATATTATTATGGGCGTTTTTACCTTTGACAAAGATAAAATTGTTCAAGGGTTTATAGATTTAGCAAATGGATTAAAAAATAATGTTACCGCTGCATTTGATGCAATTAAAACAGACGCATCAATTTTAGGTAGTTCTGTCGTAGATAATTTTAATGAAGCGCTACAACAAAAAACAATCGCAAAAATTGTTGTTCCAGTTGAAATGGCGGTTAGTGGTGGCGGAACTGATACCGCAACAGATGTTGGAGGTGGAGGTGGTATTGCAACAAGACCAATGGCAACCTCTGCAATGGAAGGAATTAACGGTGCGGGAATACAGACACCAATTAGCAATATGATTGAGGCTGATACTGAAAGGATGCCAAAAGCATTTGCAGAGCAACAAGCCGTTTTTGCACAAGGAAAATTGGATGCTTTACAAAAAGCGGAAGCATTTAATCAAAGAATTGGTCAAATTATGACCGGAGGATTAAATAATTTAGCGCAAGGTATTGGATCGGCATTAGGAAATGCTATTTCAACCGGCGGTAATTTAGTTAATGCTTTAGGTGGTTTATTACTTGGAACTATTGGGAGCATCGCCATACAGTTAGGAAAAGCCGCAATACAGATAGGTATTGCAATGAAAGCTATAAAATTATCTTTTAAAAATCCTTTTACGGCAATCGCAGCGGGTATTGCTTTGGTTGCGGTTGGTACTATGATAAGAAATACTGCCGGAATAGTTCAAGGCGGAGGCGGTGGCGGAGGTCGTAGAGCAATGGGATCGTCTGTCGGTGGTTATACCGGAGGTAATTCAGGAGGTGGATTTACTGCCTTTGCAAATGGTGGAATTATAAGCGGCCCGACAATGGGATTAGTTGGCGAATATCCAGGTGCAAGACAAAATCCTGAAGTTATAGCGCCACTAAATAAATTACAATCTATTATTGGTAAATCTAGTAATGGCGGAAATATAAACGTAACGGGAGAGGTTAGAGTTGATGGACAAGATTTATTGATTGCAATAGAAAGAGCAAACGAAACTGCGGGAAGAGTTTACTAAAATAAAACAATGGCATACGGCGTAAAATACAGATTAGAATTTTCCGATGTTTTAGGATATGGAAAAAAAGTTGAAATATTAAAAAAAGATTATACCGGCGATGTTCTTCCAATGATTGGAGGCGCAAATCCGATTTCAATATCTTGGCAATCGACTAACGATTTTTACAATCCAATTATAGGCTCAAAATGTCAATTAAATTTATTTGTTACCGACGACGTTTCTTATGATGATTTTTATAAGTTCGATGAACGAGAATACAAAGTAGTTGTTTATTATAATCAAACACAAAGCGGTTTATACTCTAATAGGGTTACAGATGACGGAGGAAATATTGAATCCATTGAGTGCGTAGATAATGCTATTGATTCAACACTAACAACCTCAACAAGTTTTAGGCGTAAGGTTTTAGATGATGGCGGTTTTTTTGAATCAATAGATTGTATTACTGAAAAAATAACTGATTATGATGTTGATTGGGCAGAATATTGGTCAGGTTTTTTAGTTGTAGATAGATACAAAGAAAAAATGATTTCTACGCCTTTTGCGGTAAGTTTTAACGCTTTTGATGGCTTAGGTACATTAAACAATTTTAATAGCGTAATAGGCTATAATAACAACAATGTGCCAGTAAATAAAACAAATCTTCAACGTATTTCTGAAATACTGCAAAATTTAGATTTAGATTTAGATATTTACATTGCATCTGATATAAAATACAGAACTTTTAGCCCGGTAACAACTAGCAATTTTGAAGAAATTACAACGCTAGATGTTGGATTTGATGAAATGACCGGAGAGTATGGGTTGCTAAACGCAAAACAACAACTTGAACTTTTACTAAAACAATTCAATTTAAGGATATACCAATCTTACAATAAATGGTATATCGTTGAGGTAACAAATATTTTTGATTATTACGTTAAAGATATGATTTACAATGAAGTTCAATCAGGAACAACTCCTACTGCAATAAGAGATAAAATAACTACTCAATTACAAAGTACATATGAGGAATATATTGATTATAGAAAATATAACTATTTAGGTGCTACTATTGGAACAGAAAGAAAACAAGTTCTTTATAGCAATAAAAGCGATTTAAAAGAAACCGGAAACACATTAACAAGAGATTTTTTACAACCGGCATCTGAAGTTCATATTATTGGAAGTTATTTAAAGACTAAAAACGCCTTTTACAATTCAGGTTTTGAGTATGGTAAATATGGCTTTGATGTCATAGAGGATTCTGCAACGTCTCCAGGTTTTACATTAACAAATACTGGTAGTGGTTTTTTTCCTGATGGCAGAAGAAACTATAACACAACCGGAGGAAGTGGAACGGGTATGATAGTAGATGCAATTATTAGCGGTGGAGGTGTTCAATCTTTAACTATTGTAAATAATGGACAAAATTATTTAGTTGGCGATATTATTAACATTCCTTTTGATGATGCTTTTGGAGTTAATGCAACTTTTGAAATAACTTCTATTCCATACTTTTCAGAAATAGCAACTGATGAAATTTCTTTTAAAGGTAGGCGTTCAATGAAATTAACAGACATTGCTCCGACTACCGGATTTACTCAAATGTTTAGTTTTGAAACAGAGGTATTTAATCCGCAAGAGGTTAAATATGCAGATTTTACTTGTAAATTAAAATACTACATAAGTGTTTTAAATTCACAAAATACAAGCGTTTCGTCATCTTTTAGTTACTCTATAAACACAGTTTTAGGCAGTACCGGATATTTTTGGGATGCTAGTATTAGAAAATTTAGTTCAACTTTTGGAGGCGTTAATACAATTACAACAACATCGCCAAATAAATGGCTTGATTTAAATATTGCTTTAAATGATACTGATTTAAACGTTGGCTCTGATACAACTGCAACAATAAAATTTACTATTTACAATACACAATGTTCAGACGCTGATTATGATACAACGTATTATGACAATATGCAAATATTAGAATCTAAAACGTCAGTAGACCAATCAGACCAAACCTTTATTTCTAAACTTACTAATGTAGGCGTAAATACTAACATTAAAAAAGTTAATAGAATACCTGACCAAAAAGCGGGATATTATAGAACTAGAGAGGCAAATCCTTCGGGTACTTTTAAACCAAATAGTATTGATTTAATGACTGTTTTAGGTAGAAATATAGCAAACGATTACAGAAATTTTGTTACAAGATATACCGGAACTTTTAGAAATTTAAAAAGAGAGCCGATGTCTATTCATAATAAACTATGGTGTTACTTTTCAACAGATGAGTTTGATCCACAAACTACAATAATTGACGGCCTTACTTATAACGTAAAAAATGCAGAGTTTAAAGTTGTATCACATTTACCAAACAATGATGACGATACGCCAACAACTAGCATAATAAATTAAACTTTTTTCTTTTGTTTTGTTTGTCAGCCGTCGTTTAACAACTTTGTTATTCGGCGGTTTTTTTAAAAATAATTTTTTTATTTGAAAGTTTTTTTTTATTTTTGCTAATAATAAAACGAAAAGAAATATGTTTGAAAACAACTTTAAAGCCGAAATGAAACGGCTAAATTTAAAACGTTATGATGTTTGCCAATTGCTAAATTGCACAATGCCAACATTAAAATCACGTTTACAAAATCCGAAATCCTTTACAATTAATGAAGTGGCAATATTACAAGGCGCTGAATTTAATTTGAATGGAATAGAATTAACCTTAAATTTTTAAATTTTATGAAAACATTTAAAGAAATTCAACAAGAATTAAAAAAAGAAATACCCTATAAATGGAGGGTGCAAAGTTTTAGTAAACAAAAACCTCAAGCAACTTGTGTTGCTTACATTGATAGCAGAGATGTTCAAGATGTTCTTGATAAATACTGTAATTGGTCGGATAGATATTATTCTGTTAATGGAATGCTTTTTTGTGAAATTACAATTTACGCTGATGGTATTGAATATAAAAGATCTGATGCCGGAAGTGAAAGCAATGTTGAAGCACAAAAAGGTCAAAGTTCAGACGCTTTTAAAAGGGCGGCAGTTAAATTTGGAATTGGTAGATTTTTATATTCTAAAAAAATGGTTTACTTGAAAGCGGATGCAGTAAAAACCTCAAATAATTATCCAAATGTAGTTGATGACAATGGCAAAAAGGTTTGGGATATTACTAAACACATAAACCAATCAGCTAACCAATCAGCTAACCAACCAACTACAAAAGCGCCAACAGACGACAGACAATGGCTAACTGAATCACAACTAAACGCAACTTTAAAGGCAACAAAAGACCAAGCGCAAAATGTTTTAGAATCGTTTAGAATGAAAAAAGTTTATAAAGAACAAATAGTAAATAAGTTTAATTTAAAATAGTAAAACAATGAGTAAAGAGACAATCTACTGCGGAGGCGGTAAGCAAGTAAAAGGAGAGTACGGAACTTTTAGAGCCGTAACAATTAATCTGTC
>Ga0209557_1001786_pt1 | contig 11552 bp, 4 predicted proteins | sample SaaInlV_120m_DNA_4_FD_184672 | JGI IMG/M metagenome (GOLD analysis project Ga0209557, IMG submission 184672) | Marine microbial communities from expanding oxygen minimum zones in the Saanich Inlet - Saanich Inlet SI074_LV_10m_DNA (SPAdes) (version 2) | ecosystem: Environmental > Aquatic > Marine...
CCTACATTTTCTTTACTTGTTAACATTATTTTCCCTTTGTGAAGATCTATAAAACTTTTTACTAATTCTAAACCTATTCCGGTTCCTCCATAATATTGTTCATTCATTTCATTTGCTTGATAAAAACGATCAAATACTTTATTAATATTTTCTCTCTTTATTCCAAGTCCTGTATCTTTTATTATAATTTCGAGGGCTTTTACAGGTTCGGTTTCGTTCACCAAAGGGAGTGAAATTAAATCTGTTGGATTATTTATTTGAACTGTTATTAAGCCTTCAGCTTCTGTTGCTTTAAAGGCATTAGACAATAAGTTGAAAATAATTTTTTCTAGCATCGAAGGATCAGACCAAATAATAAAATCATCTTGATCATATTCTACTGATAGAATAATGTTTTTCAATGAAGCTTCTTCTTCAAAATGACTAACGACCTCTTCAATAAAAGGCACAATATTAATTTGTGAAGCATTAATTACCATTTTATTAAATTGTAGCTTTCTAAAATCCATTAGCTCATTAATAAGTCTAGAAAGACGTTTTGCGTTCTTAAAAATAGTATTATGTTTTTCTTTCGTCTCTTCCGAAAACTCATGATTATGACTATCAATAATATCTTCTAAAGGGGTTAAAATAAGTGTTAAAGGTGTTCTAAACTCATGAGAGATATTTGTAAAAAATTGAATTTTTTTAGCATTTAGGGCCTCAAATTGCTTGTATTGTTGCCTTTCCACACTTAAAACTCTTTTTTCATGTACTCGAATGCTTACATACTTATAAAGCACATAGAATAGTAATATTAAAGAAATTAAATACAACGAAATTGCAGTTTTAGTTGCCCACCAGGGAGGAAGAACCTGAATTTCAAGGGTTGTTGGAGTGTCATTCCATATGCCATCATTATTTGAAGCTTTTATCATAAATGTATACTCTCCTTGAGGAATGTTCTTGTATGTGGCATTTCTACTTGCTCCTACATAATTCCAATCTTTGTCAAATCCTTTTAAAATATATGCATATTGATTATTTTCACTTCTTGTATAATTTATTCCAAAATATTCCAATGAAAAAGTATTCTGTTGATGTGTTAAAACGAGCTCCTTTGTTTTTGAAATTATTTTTTTTAATGGTGAATTTTCTTTTTCTGGTTGAATTAATTCGTTAGAAATTTTAAGGTTCGATAAATACACAATTGGTTTTTCTTTATTGTATAAAATTTTATCAGGATTGAAATAATTTATTCCTTTTGGATTTCCAAAAAACAAAACATTATTTTCATCTTTATACACGGCGTTGTAATTGAAAGTATTTGATAGTAACCCATCTTTTTTGTTAAAGTTAATAAACAAATTAGTGTCACTATTAAATTTAGAGAGTCCTTTGTTACCTCCAATCCAAAGATCCCCTGAATTTCCTTGGGTTAGTGAAAATACAGTTTCATGGATTAATCCACTATTAATAGTAAACCTTTTAAAAACATCCTGTTTGGAGTTGTATTTATAAAGACCATTCCCCAAAGTTCCAATCCATAAACTTTTATCGACATCTTCAAATAGGCTAAAAACAATATTTGGCATGATTGAATTCGTCTTGTTAGACCCTAAATAATCGTTCATTTTTTTATTTAGAGAACTCACATTAAAGACTTTTGTTTTTGTGCTTTCTACTTTAAATAAACCTGCTCTTGTTCCAAGCCAAACAGCATCATTATAATCTACTAATACTTTTCTAATATTACTTGAATTTATATTATGTTTTACAAATTCTGAAGTATTATGATGGGTAAATATTCCTTTTGAGGGAGAATAAGAATACAACCCACTTAAAAATGTTCCAATCCAAATAGTTCCGTTTGAATCTTCATCAAAACTCATTATTCTGTTAGATTTAAATACGCTATTAAGAGAGGTTGTATTTATATTAACAAACTTTTTACTTTTATTTTTCAAAAAAAACAATCCAGAATTCCAAGTCCCAACCCATACATTATTTTTACTATCAATAAAAATTGTTGGAATGTCTAAGCGATTTAACCCTTTTGCAATTCCATTCTTTTGGTCAAAAAGATTGGTGAAAGTTTTTGATTTTGTATCATAAACATCAACACCACCATCAAACATACTAATCCATAGATTTCCTTTATTGTCTTTTGAAATTCCAGTTACCGAATTTGAATTTAATGAGTTTGATAAGTATGGGAAACTTTTAAACGAGTTAAATTTATTATAATTATAGTCGTGTACATCAATTCCATTGTTATAATAACCCAACCAAATTCTATTTTTATCGTCTGTATAAACGGTCCAAATCGAATTCGATTTAATTCCTTTTTGATTTAATTTATCTTGTTGGTAGTTTTTAATATTTTTTGTTTTGTAATTTATTTCAAAAAGCCCATCATTCTCTGAACCACATAAAATATTAGAATTTGCCTTTTGTGCCAAAGACATAATTCTCTTTTTAGTTATCTTAAAATTCTCTATGGCATAAACCCCACCAAGTTTGTCATCTATTCTAATGAGTCCAGAAGAAAAAGTTCCAATCCAAATAGAATTATCAGCTGCAACCATCATAGATTCAATAGACTTTTTTATTGTATCATATCCGGTTTTTGTGTTAAATTTTGCGAGTCGAAGTACTTCATTGTAAGGATCAAAAGTCATTAATCCTTGATTTGTTCCTATTAAAAAACGTCCATTTTTAGATTTTACAATTGCATTAATTTGAAGGTTAATTGTAGATTCGTTTTCTTTGTACTTAATTAATTTAGAGGAAAGCGTTTTCTTATCTAACTTATACAACCCTTGCTGATCTGTCCCATATAGTAAAGTATTTTCATCAAAATCAGTAATTGCATGAACTGCAAATTTTATTTTTCTTCCATTTTTTAGGAGGTGTATCTCATCAAAGTTATCATTCGCTTTATTGTATACGTTAAGACCTAGTTCAGTTCCCACCCAAATATTGTATTGAGAATCTTGAAATGTTGAATACACAATAGAACTATTTAAAGAACCTTTTTTAGAATTTAGCTCTTGTTTATAACTCTTAAAATCGATACTATTATACTTAAACAATCCATCACTATAAGTTCCAATCCATGTAAACCCCTCATTGTCTTTTAAAATAGATGTAATGGCACTTTGAGTAAAACCATCATCGATAGGTACAAAATTATACTCATTTTGATTTTCTTGACCAATTATTGAATTAAAGAACATAAAAAGAAAGAAAGTATGTATAAGCTTACTGCTACTCATGACGAATGAAATTACAAATTAAAAAACATATTTAGTAAAAGAATATAAATATAATTGTTTGATCTTAATTAGATCTTAAATTTACTAACTTGCTTCAAATATGTTATTTTTTTCCTCAAATATTACAAACACAACAAACATTATACTTTTAAATTTGTGGAAACAATTAATTAGTTATTTTATTTTCGAGGGTTTTAAATTCTAAAAAATATCATGACTTTAAAAACAAACAAATACTAACAAATACTAACAAATACTAACAAATAATTACACAAATAATTATGAAGAGACTACTCTATATATTGCTTTTTTTACCAGTAATAATTTATGCTCAATCAACAACAATTTCAGGAATTGTAAAAGACGAAACTGGCAACTTATTACCTGGTGTAACAATTCAAATTAAAAATACAGAAAGTTTGGGAGCTGTGTCAGATTTTGATGGAAACTTTATGATTTCAGTTCCTAAAAATAGTTCACAAATCTTAATATTTTCATATTTAGGATACAAAACTGAAGCGGTTAAAATCAAAAACAAAACCACAATTAATGTACAATTAGAAGCAGATGCAACCCAATTAGATGAAATTGTAGTTGTTGGTTATGGAAGCCAGCGGAAAAGTGATATTACAGGCTCAGTAACTTCTGTAACCGTAGATAATGTTGCAGCGGCACAAAACAGCACTGTTGATGCCTTGTTACAAGGTCGTGCAGCTGGAGTTCAAGTTACTCAAAATGCAGGAAGCCCAGGTTCTGGAGTTTCTGTAAAAATTAGAGGGGCGAGTAGTTTAAGAGGTAATAATGAACCTTTGTATGTAATTGATGGAGTGATAATCTCGTCGGCGGGTGAAGATGCCGCGAATGCTTCTTCAGACGATAATAGTTTGGAAGAAACTCAAAATGGATTAAATGGTATAAATCCTCGCGATATTGAAAATATTGAAGTGCTTAAAGATGCATCAGCCACAGCTATTTATGGTTCTAGGGGGGCAAACGGAGTTATTTTGATAACCACTAAAAAAGGTAAAAGCGGCAAAACATCAATAAAAGCTTATGTAAATACAAGTGTATCGGAGATTAGTGAACGATATGATGTTTTGGATGCTTTAGGATATGCGAACTATCAAAATGAAACTTTATTAGTTAATGGTGGAGATCCTCGTTTTAGTATTAGTGGAGGAACAATTTATCCAATTGGATCAGAGGGGGGTGTTAGCGACACGCCTGCAGAGCAACATAACTGGCACAATGAAACATATAAACCAGGTTTTTCTAAAAGCGCAGGAGCTTCATTTAGTGGAGGAACAGAAAAGGGAAATTATTATGTCTCAGTTGGTTACAATGATCAGGGAGGTATTGTAGAAAATTCAAGACTTCAAAACGGTAATTTTAGTATTAACTTAAATCAAAATTTGTCTGATAAAATTACTATCAATGCAAAACTGAACGCTTTTTATTCAAATGGAAATTTTGCCCAAGATGGAGATAGAGCTGGAGGGCAACGTAGTTTTGTTGGAAATATTTTACGCTATTCTCCTTTAATTAATAGGGACTCTAGTTTTGATGAGGAAGATGGTATTTCAAGCCCTTATTCGTGGATTAATGATTTTCAAGACACCTCTGAAGAAAGTCGATTTATTGGGTCTTTGGCTTTAACCTATAAATTCAATACAAAAGGATTGAATTACAAGCTACAGGCAGGTGGTAATATGCGAAATAAAGAGCGTAGACGGTTTTATGGTTTAACTACGTTTCAAGGAAGCTCTACCAACGGTAGCCTTTCAATTTCAAATTTAGAGACAAAGTCATATCAGATTAATAACTTATTAACCTACAGGAGAACCTTTAAGAAAAAGCACAGAATTAATGCCGTTATCGGTATGACATTCGATGTTAGAGACGTTAAAAACACTTTGTATGCAGTTAATGATTTTTCTACAACTGAATTTGGTGTTGACCAACCCATTTATGGGCAACAGATTTCTCGTCCTTTAAATGTTTTACCTTTAAAGAGTCAACTCTTATCTTACTTATCGCGTGTAAATTATTCGTTCGACAATAAATATATTGTAACAGGAACATTTAGAGCAGATGGATCTTCTAAATTCTCAAAAAAAAATAGATTCAGTTATTTTCCATCATTCTCTTTGGCATGGAGAGCCAATAATGAAAAATTCCTTGAGAATTCGGAAACAATTAACGATTTAAAATTTAGAATTGGTTGGGGTATGACTGGTAATCAAGGGATATCTGCATACCAAACCTTTGCAAATTATGGGCCAATATTGTATGGTAATTCCGATGAAGGCACCAGTATTGGCTTTGTACCGTTAAATGTGAGTAATCCTAATCTTAAATGGGAAACGACTGAGCAGTTAAACGTTGGGTTGGATTTTGGACTTTGGAGGAATAGAGTAACTGGAAGCATAGATGTATATGATAAACAAACGGATGATTTACTATTAGATCAACCCTTAGGACCCTCTTCAGGTTTTACGTCGTTGCTGGTTAATAGAGGAAGTATTAGCAATAAAGGAGCAGAATTTACTTTAAGCGGAACACTTATTAATAAAAATGATTTTAGTATTGATATCGGCGGGAATATAGCCTTTAATAAAAATGAAATTCAAAAATTAGGAGGTGGTTCAGAAGACATTTATATAAATGGTACGTTAGAAAATCGTGTTTTTTATAGAGGTGAAAATATATCAACAGGTAACTATTTTAGAGCGCCAGCAAATATCTTTATGGAAGGCGAACAAATAGGGTTGTTTTATGGGTTTGAAACCGATGGTATTTATCAAACCGAAGATAATATTACAGTATCTGGCGCACAAGCAGGCGATGTTCGTATCGTAGATCAAAATGGAGATGGCGCTATTACTGAAGCAGATAGAACAATTATTGGAAACCCAAATCCAGATTTCGTTTATGGGGGGTATTTAAACATGAACTATAAACGATTGAGTTTAAGTGTTCAGGTTAATGGTGTTTATGGGAATGAAATTGCTAATGGTAATTTAATTCAATTGGGAACCGCAGAAGGCAGATCGGTAAATATATTGTCTCAGGCTTATGAAAATGCTTGGAGACCCGATGCGCAGTCAAATACCTACCCGAGAGTAGGGTATTTAGCAGAATCTGGATCACCAGCAATCACAGATAGAATAATTGAGGACGGCAGTTTCTTAAGAATAAGCAATATTACATTAGGATATGATATTCCAGTGGAAAAAACAAATGTTTTTAGCAGTGCTAATGTATACGTAACAGGCTTGAATTTAGTTACGCTTACAGACTATTCGGGATATAATCCAGAAATAACTAATTTCATGAATAACGGAAATATTATAGGAGTAGATTGGAATGGGTTTCCAAATGCACAAACAATCATGTTAGGTTTAAACCTTAAATTTTAATTTTAAAAACTATAAAAATGAAAAATTATAAATTCACTTTTTTAATCATATTGGGCATACTATTCACGAGTTGTAGTTTGGAAGAAGAACCTCCTTTTTTAGCCAATGAAAATGTATACAGTTCGGCAAGCAACGCTACGTCTGCATTATTTGGGGTCTATGAAGCCATGGTGCAATACGAATACTACGGAAACGAATTTTTGTTTTTAACAAATGTAAATTCGGGTTTAATGGTAACTAGGCGCACAGGGAATAATAATAATAATAGTTACAATAGAACCCTATCATCTTTAAGCCCTACTAGTGGTTTAGTTGCAATTGAAAATTCTTGGACAGGTATTTATCAAACTATTGGACGTGCAAATGACGCTATTAATTCGGCAACAGTATTTGACAGTCCAAGTTCGCCCGATGAGCTAGTTATAAACGATGTTATTGGACAAGCCTATTTTGTAAGAGCTTTTAATTATTTTAATTTGGTTAGACTATGGGGAGAAGTTCCATTAAGGATATCTCCAACCACAACAGAAACTATCCATCTTGCCAAAGCGCCCATTAAAGATATTTATGCACAAATTATAGAGGATGTAAAAACTGCACAGCAATTAATGAATGGAGAGGTTGCAAGTGGAACTCCAAAACCACAAGCGGCAGACATGCTACTTTCAAAAATTTATATGACCTTGGCAACGGCGCCAAGCGCTATTCAAGATACAAGTCTAAACTATTGGCAATTGGCGTATGATGAAGCCATCAAAGCGTATGGCGCTTATAGTCCTTATAGACTTCTTCCTAGCTATGATAATTTGTTTTTAGGGACTAATGGAAATAATATGGAAGAATCTATTTTTGAACTTCAATCTGTAGTAGGCGCTTCATTAGATCATACACGAGCATTTACACCAAACTGGTATACGAAGGCAGCTACATTTGGTTGGTTTAAAATAAACATCGAAAATTATGATTTACATGCTACAACCTATCCAAATGACCCACGTTTGGCGACTACCTATGTAAGTACCTGGACCCGCGGAAATAATGGGAGTACAGAAAGGTCTTATCCAACAAATACAGCTAGGTCTAACTTTGGAAACTCCTTTCCTTATTTGTTTAAGCTAGGATCAAGAGATCCTAATAACGCAGTGAGAGAGACAAATAAGAACTTTAAAATTTATAGATATGCTGACTTACTATTAATGCTTTCAGAAATTTCCAATGAGTTACAAAATGGCGAAGAAATGACCTATGTCAAAGAGGTGCTTGGAAGAGTTGGTCTTACCCCGCACATTGGATATTCTGGTGGACAAGATTCCTTTAGAGCAGCCATTATGAAAGAGTATCAGTTTGAATTACTAGGAGAAGGGCATGACTGGTTTAATAATAGACGTCGGGGATATAATTATTTTTTAAATACTATAATTATTCCACATAATACAGCGGCATCATTTAAAGGAAGCGTAGATGTAGCCCATGCAACAGAGGAAACACTCGTAATGTCTATACCCATCGCAGTTGCTGAAATAAATGCAAATAACGAAATCTCCAATTAGCAATAAACACAACCAAAAACAATAAATTAATTTTTTAAATTCTTAAATTATAGAGTTATGTAATAAAGTGGATAGCTCTATAATTTACGAATTCAGAAAAATAATAACTATAGATTAATGAAACTACTACTTTTCATAGTACCTATTTTCTTCGTTGTTATAAATATACCCGCACAAGGTAAGAAAGACACAAGAAAACCGAATGTCATCTTAATAGCAATTGATGATTTAAAACCAACAATTGGCGCATTTGGAGATGAATTTGCAAAAACTCCAATATTAGATAAATTGGCTAAAAAAGCCACTATTTTCACAAATAATCATACACAACAAGCTGTTTGTGGGCCATCCAGAGCTAGCTTACTTACAGGTAAAAGACCTGATTATACAAAGGTTAGAGATTTGAAAACAAAAATGCGGGATATAAATCCTAATATTTTAACCATCCCACAATATTTCAAGGACAATGGTTATATAACTGCCGGAGTAGGTAAAATTTATGATCCTCGTTGTGTTGATGAATTTAGAGATAAACCGTCATGGAGTCTTCCATTTATTAAGGAAGCAGATTTAAATTATCCTCAAAAATATGGTCAACCTGAACTTGGGTATTATCAAAACAAGGAAATCAAAAAAAAAATTACAACTTTAAGAAAACTAGCTGAAGATAAGGGAGTTTCTAATAGTAATAAATATGTTAGAGATCGATACAAACCGCCCTTTGAAATTAGTACCGTACCAGATGAAGCTTACACCGATGGGGCTATTAAAGTTAGTGCTTTATCTTTATTGGATGAAGTTAGTAATGATAGTAACAAACCGTTCTTTTTAGCCGTTGGTTTTAAAAGACCTCACTTACCTTTTGTTGCACCTAAAAAATATTGGGACCTGTATGATAAAGATGCCATACAATTGGCAGCGTTTCAGAAAAAATCTAAAAATGGCACTGATTTGGCCTACCACAATTCTGGCGAAATGAGAAGTTACCAGTCACCTGAAGTTGAGTACAAACTTGATGAAAAGAATCTTTTGAAGATGGATGAAAAACTTCAAAAAAAACTCATTCACGGTTATTATGCATGTGTCAGTTTTGTTGATAATCAAATTGGAGAAATCATTGAAAAGTTAAAAGAAAAAAAATTAGATAAAAACACCATTATTGTTGTATTCGGAGATCATGGTTGGCATTTAGGAGACCATAGTTTATGGAACAAACATTCTAATTTTGAGCAAGCAACTCGTTCTCCTTTAATTATCTATGACCCAACTGTAAATAAAGGATATAAAGTAGATTCTCCTACAGAATTTGTAGATATATTTCCAACGTTAAGTGATTTAGCAAACATCGGAATCCCCAAAAATTTAGACGGTATCAGTTTAAAATCACAAATAAAGGGTGGCAAAAATACCTCGAAAATATATGCTGTAAGCCAATATCCTAGAGGGAATAAAATGGGCTATAGTTTTAGAACAAAAAACCTGAGATATACGGTATGGATTAATAATAAAAAAAGTACCGTACCTATTTACAAAGAAGACATCTTTGCCGAGGAATTATATGATTATGAAAACGACCCATTAGAAACAGAAAATAAAATTGATGTTGAAAGTTATCAAAAAAAGAAAACAACTTTTCAAATGTTAGCGGCACGCTACTTTAAAGAGCAACTGGCTCCTGTTAAAAGTACTAAAAAAAAAGCCACAGCTAAAAACATGTATATTAATAAACGTGCACAAGTTATTTCAAGTTATATCATTAACACCCTAAAATTATCAGACAAAAAAGGTCAGTTTTTACTAAGAATACTATCTGAAAAATATAATTACAATACAGCCCAAATTAAGGGTAAAAATCTTTCTCAAGCTGAAAAAAAATTAATATACAAAACTTCATTTTCAGAAACAAGAAAAAAACTTTCAACACAGTTTACAAATAGAGAAGTTGCTGAAATTCAGAAATTAGAACGTAGCAAACAAAAAAATATAAATAACCATTAAGATCCTTTTTGATTTAAGTCATGAAATTAATTACAAAAATATTTTTAATACTAATCTTTGGTCTCATTTCACTTTCATGTGTAAATTCTAAAGCTCTAGTTCAAACGAATACCCCCACTAATATTGTTGTTGGTGCTACTTTAAATTACCAAGAATTAAAGACAACCAAAAAACAACTTTTCTTAAAAGACTTTACCTATCTAACCCCAGCAAATTCAGCAAAACAATCAAGAGTTCATCCAAAACCAACTATTTGGAAATGGAAACAAATAGACGATTTTATTGCTTTTTCTAAAAAACACAATTTACAAGTTCGGTTACATGGACCAATATCACCACAAGCATCAAAATGGGCAAAAGAAGATTTTAGAACACCCAAAGAACTGGAAACCAACATGATTGAATTTGCAACTGCTTTTGCTAAAAAATTCAATAATGAACCTACCGTAAAATGGATGGATGTTGTTAATGAAACCATTCTTCCCAGCGGAAAGTGGTTTGGACCGAAAAAAGGAACTGATAAATGGGAAAATCCATGGTTAAAAATGGGATTAGATGAAAACGGTTATCCTCTTTATATTTTAAAAGCCTTTGAAATTGCTACAAAGTATGCTTCTAATATTAAACTAGTTTACAATCATAATGCCGGAATGCAAACTGAAATGTGGGATAAAGTTAAAGAGACTTTATTGTATGTGAGATCTAAAGGCTATCGAGTAGATGGCATAGGATGGCAAGGACATATCGGTTTAAGTCCAACAACAAAAGCATTGAAAGAAAATACGGAGGTAGCACTAAAAAAACTATCTAATTTAATTGATTGGGCACATCAAAACAATTTAGAGTTTCATGTTACAGAGCTAGACTATTTTATAGATGACCTCAGTGAATTAGAGGAAGGTTATAAAAAACAAGCTGAATTTTATAAAAAACTCGTCAGCGTTTTAAAAGAAAAATCAAAAACAGGCGTGGTAACATTAAACCTCTGGGACCTTGGTGTTCGAACAAAAAAGGGAAAAAAAGGGGCTTTTCAATCAATTTATGATTCCAATTTAAAACCAACACCAGCATATAAAATTATCAAACAACTATCAAACAACTAAAAATGAATAAAAAAACTTTTATAGGATCCATACTAATCTCATGTTATATCCTAATATTTATTTCTTGTAACAAATCAGAAAACACAGAGTCTCTGATTTATTTAGATCCCTCACAACCTATTGAAAATCGAATAAATGATTTAATGGGTAGAATGACTTTGGAAGATAAGGTTTCTCAAATGAACCAATTTGTTGGCTTGGATCATATGAAACAAGGAAATCCGG
>Ga0209557_1001789_pt1 | contig 11540 bp, 5 predicted proteins | sample SaaInlV_120m_DNA_4_FD_184672 | JGI IMG/M metagenome (GOLD analysis project Ga0209557, IMG submission 184672) | Marine microbial communities from expanding oxygen minimum zones in the Saanich Inlet - Saanich Inlet SI074_LV_10m_DNA (SPAdes) (version 2) | ecosystem: Environmental > Aquatic > Marine...
CTGGAATACGGCAACAGTACATAGATCAAGCTGTAAGTTTAAACTTAGCTTTTCCATCTGAAGCTACTCCAAAGTGGTTAAATAAAGTTCATTTCGATGCTTGGAAAAAAGGTGTTAAAACTTTATATTATACACGTACTGAATCTGTGTTACGTGGAGATATAGCTCAACAAGCAATGAATGAAGATTGTCTAGCTTGCGATGGATAGTAAGCATATACGTTTACAATGTAAAGCAAAAGTAAGCATATGTGTTTACTAAAGGCTAAAAGTTATAACTTTTTTATATGTATAAATATTAATAAGCATTATGCTATACACGTTAGTGTATGTAATTAAAAAAGGGCTCTCATATCGAGGGCCCTTTCTTGGTTACAGGAATTTTGGGTATGGTACGCCCATTATATTTATTCCTTTTATTTTCCACAGGGTTCACCTGTTCTTACATTTATCCAGTTTTCTTTTTCAAACCAATCACGTAGTGTAGCTCCTTTTTTACGAGCACCTTTTACGTTTGATTTACTAGATCTTTTATACTTACCTGATTTAGCAGCTGTTTGTTTAGCTCTAATAACTTTTTCCTTTTCAGCCTTACTCATTGATCTTACTTTTGAAGCAGGTAGACAAACTTTTTTAGTACCTCCTCCTTTTACTTTACCTGTTTTATAAAATGGAGACTCCATTATTTCTTTTTCTTTTTATTACCAAACTTACTTGGACCTCCAGCATCGGTGCATCTCACACCCCAACCAGAAGCATAAGCGCTAGGCCAAACTTTAAACTTCTTCTTTGCAGCTGCTTTACAAGCTCCACTGATCTTTGCATACAATGGTGTATTCATATTATTTTGTATTTAGTTTTACCGTTTTCTTTATATGCTTTTAAACATCTTTTTCTGTTTTCATCAGAAGAACAATAGCTTACGTGGATCCAGTCTGGTTCCTCATCATCTCCAAACTCCCATATTAATTGGTCAAAATCTAACTTTTCTTTAATGTAATTGAACATCTCAGAATTAGTCTTGTGACCATAAACGTCATCTATATCCATAGCTCTTCCCTCACAATGCTGTGACTTGGAACTTCCACCTATAGCTTTGTTAAGTTCAGTTGATCTAAAAAAAGAATTTATTTTTATAGGTCCACCAACCCACTTACGTAAAGGCTCAAATACTTTGTGAGCTAATATATACATGTTAGTTATCTGGTACTCATCAGGTACATTTTCTATACCCTTTCTTTTAGCAGTGAAAGAGTTTATACTTTCTTTAAAAGTTATATGATCGCTTATATTATCCATTTACTTTCTTATTACTTTTTTTCTTGTTACTCCTGATTTTCTTACAATTGTATCTGATTTAGGTTTATTTTCTTTATCTAATTTTTTATCAATACCTAATTCCCAGTCTTGCCAACCTCCAAGCAAACTTATACGTTCCCAAGTTTCAAGATCTTGTGATGTAGCTGAAACAACGTTGTTAGCTTTTTTAATAGCTCTATCAAGAGGTATATTTGTAAAAGCAGTAACAACATTAGCACCAGCTAGGAAAGCAGGGTTCTCTAAGCTTAAACCTTTTGTCCTCATTTCTTCTTTGTTCCAGTCATAAGATCTACCCGCTTGTTGCAACCTAGATAACTTTGCTGATACAGGAGGAGATATCTTAGCTACTTCAAGAGCTATGTTTTTAAGTTGAGGCCTGTCTTTCTTAAGTTCTTTTGCCATTTTAATAAGCGTGTTCTTACCAACAGTAACAATAGCTCCACCAATACCAGTACCTCTAAGTATTGAATCTAACATACCGTTAGCTATATTTAAGTACTTCTCCTCTTTTTTCTCATCTTCAGGTTCTTCATCGCTAAAAGCAAGAGCAAATAAAGCCTGTTGCAAAGCGTTAAATATAAGGTTTTGAGCTACTCCGTAATAAATTATCTTAGATATATTTTCCTTACGATCTCCTCGGCCATTCTTAAGATCACTAGCAGCTTTTTTTATGATTCTAGCATACTGAGCTGGTGTGTTAGCAAAAGCCAATACAGTACGTCCTAATGGACTTGCTTGCTGCATAGATATTCTATCAGCTCTAGATGATTGTTGTGACTCTTCAGCTGTTTCTCTAAAATCTTCAAAAGCTTTCTTTTCTGCTTGTTTATCAGTTAATCCTTGTTTCTTATAAGTATCTATTCTATTTCTATAAAAAGTAGATCCACCAGAAGCAATAGCGAAACTATCTGCTATTTGTGTAGGTAAAAAACCTAATTCTAGCAACTTACTTATAGCTCCTCTAACTCCACCTTTCTTAGCCATATCAGCAATGTCTGCTTCATTTACATTAATACGTAAACCTCCACGTCTTTCTTTTAAGAAGTCAGAGTTCATTAGTGTCATAAAATCAGCCCAATATTGCTTTTGATTAGCAAATGCTTTAGCAGCTGCAAATATATTGTTATCTTTAAAATTTATAAAGTTTATAGCTGATATTGTTTGTAGCACTGCTGATCTAGTATTAAAGAACATTATAGCACCAATACTACCAGTTAGCCAGTCAGTAAACCTACCAGTCATGCTATCACCTGAGAAGTTTCTATTTCTACCAGTCTTCATTCTTTTTAGCATGTTCTCTAATGCTTTTCTATAGTTTAATCCGTATACAGCTTGTAGCTTGTTTAAGTTTTCTTCACTGAATATAGCGTCTACATTTGATTGCCACGTTTTTAAATACTTAGCTCTTTTAGTAGTATTTAATCCTTCGAGTATATCTGTCGTTATAGTTCCAGCAGGCCAACCTTCTTTTGGTTTTGCATAACCATCACCTAACTGCATATTTATTAATTGATCAGCAAATGTCTGTAAATTAGCATCATCCGCTACAAACTTATTTAATTTATTAACATCTCTTTTACTGATACCAGGAATATCCATTTTTTGCTTATTCCATATATATACCCTAACAGCTTGCTCTTTAGTATAGTCTGTTCCTTCTATTTTTTTAGCTAAATCTTTAGGTACGACACCTAATTGTTTTTTAAGTTGATTGTAAGTATTTGTTAGGTACACACGAGCTTTACTAAGCTTGTTAACAGCCTCAGCATACGGATCTATTAAGTTAGCCTTATACCAAGCCATTTGCTCATCACCAACTTTACCTTTACCAAGAGTAGGATATAATAAACCAACAAAATCTTCTGCTGACGGTGGTATAAAGAAGTTGAATCTACCTTTACTAGCGCCTTTTGTTATAGCCTCAACAATACCGTATTTTTTTCTACTTGGTATACCTGATTTATTTTCTAATATATTATTGAATTCTTTATTTAGCTTAAGATCAGATGCTTTAGAAAACTTTAATCCGTTCTCAGGCTTTTTACTGAATTGGTATTGACCTGTTAAAGTGTAAGAGTCTACAAAGTCTTTGGCAGTTTTTCTGAATTTAATACCACTAGTTTTAACTCTTAGTTTTATAGAAGCATCTGTATTAAGTTTTGGGATGCCCATTTCTTTAAAATTACCTCTTTTATCTTGAACATAGAAAAGTTCATCACCAACTATGAATAAACCAACGTCTTTTTTCTTGTAATGGTTTAAAACTTGATCAATACTCATTGATATGTCTTTGAACTTGGGTCTGTTAAGTTCTTTTCTACTCGATCTAGCTTGACCTTCTGTCTCGCTTAACAACGTAAATGGCATTCCAACTTTTCCATCTTTAACAATAGACTTTACATTACTAGCATTTTCAGTAGCTGTAATAAGTTTGTTTATTACCTCTATGTTGTTATTAATTCCATCTACTATGTCGTCACTTACTTTAGGCTCTCCGTTGTTATACGTATAAGATTTAACTTTTTTTCCATCAAAAAACAAACCACCACTACCCATTATATCCTTCCAGTTCATTTTAACTTCTATACCTTCTATAGTTCCATCATTAAACTCGGCTTCTATATCGTTTGGACTATTCCATTTTTTAGGTATGAGCTTCTTTATGCCTAAAGCTTCCTTAAGTGTATTGTTGTTGTTTAATTTATGCCAGTTGTAGTACTCTGTAAGATTACCTCTAGTACTGGGAGCAGTAGCTACTCTTCTTATATTATTTTGAAGATCTTTATCTTTTAGTTTAATATTTTTTAGGTAGTCAACAGTATCGTTTAAAAAGGAATCTACATCACCGATATTGTTTAAAAACAAAGCCTTAGTATCATTAAATATAATATCAGACTTTTTGTCTACTTGTTTTGTTGATAATGTTTTTTTAGAAACTTTTGTGCTTAATAAAGTTTTTGGATCTACACCTTCTTCTAAGGCCGAATCTTTAGAGAACATCACTCTAGATTCACCAGTAACAATATCTTCTTTAAATGGTTCTAGTTTCGATTCAGGTGTTTTACCTATAACAGTTACGGCAATACCTTCTGTTAAGGAGCCTTGCTCGTATAAGCTGTAACCTAGATCCCAATCGGTTTTATTTTTAGTAACCCAGTCAATCCAATCGTTTATTATTTCGCCTGCGTTAGAAAGTTTCATTATGTTTCTTACGTCAAAGAAGTTTTCTTCTGGTAATCCAAACTTCTTAGAGGCGTGCTTATGATACTCAGATACGTCATTTAAGTCTGGAATTATTAGCTGATCCGTTAATAAAGAAGAATTAGTTTTGTAAACTTTACCGTCTCCCCACATTTTAGCCGCTTCAGGATCATCTAAATAAAACCAAGTTGCCTCTGTTGATGTTGTTTTAGAGCCACCATGAAACATATCTTTATTCAATATAGAGTTTCTAAACCTTGTATAATTATCGTTGTTATTCGTTAAGTTTTCGTTTATATCAGAACCTTTACTAAGCATTATTTTAGCTTTACCAGCACCGGTATCAGCTTGCTCTTGCTTGTCAGTTTGCTTAGATCTACCTGTTATGTTTATAACATTAGCTACATAAGCCTTTGCAAAACCAGTTAATGTAGTACCGTATTTACTTCTATTAGCGTCAGATATTTTTTCAGATGGAACACCTTTTTCTGTTACTCCAACGCTTCTTTGAATATCTTTTATAGCTTCGTTTGTGATTCTACCTCTAAATTCTGGTTTTAATTCATATACTTGGCCTTGACTCGTTAAGCCTAGACTTCTACCCTTTGGGCTAGAGATACCAGGTATAGCTCTAGTAACTGGCTGATAGAATTTTATCATGAATTTATTAGACAATCCTATAGATTTACCTTTCACATCTTTAGATACATCAATGCTTTCTGCTTGTTCACCGATAGTAGTTTGACTACCAGCAACATTATAAGGAGGCATTGTCTTGAAAAGTTTTCTAACATTATTAGGATTTATGAATAATGCTTGTAGCGATTTAGCTTCGCTATCCTTTAAAGTAGCTCCACCCTTTATTTTTTTACCTGGAACATTAAACAATTCCATTGAAACTTGATCTAAATACTTGTTTGCTAAGTCTTTGTAAGAAGGTCTTTCTCCTTTTTCAACTTTTACTATTTTAGATATTTCATCAACTTTATCTCTAGCTGGTCCAAACTTTCTTACATCTATTTGATCAATTATTAATTCTTCACTGGAATCATCTTTTCCACCTAGCTCAAAATCATTACTATCACTTTCAATACCTGCTACTTGCTTGCTTACGTTTTTGTCACTAGATAAACTTTCAGAACCTTTTAGTTTACCTTTTAAAGATCTTTCTAGTATACTACCATACCTAATAGGTAGGTTTTGATTCATGTAAGCACCAAAAGGAACCTCCTTACCATCTACATTGGCTTTGTATGAGTTTATAAGCGCAGATAGCTCTTCACTAAAACCTAAGAAGAATTCCTCGTAACCGACTTTTAAGTTGTCGTCTATAGGTAAGTTTCTACTAGTAGCAGCTGCTTTTTTAGCTAACTCAGTAACTGCACCAATATTATTCTTACCTAACTTATCAATTATAGCTTTTTTAACGTCAGGATCTTTTATGTCAGAAATTCTATTAGCACCTAGCACCGTGATTTCTTTAACGATGTCTTCATTAACTGAAGCTATCTTTTTATTCTTTTCAGAAACTTCAGGACTTTTAAATACTTTCGTAGTAGCTTTTTTAACTATCTTATCTATTTCCTCAACTTCTTTTGTTGATTCAATATCTACATCTTTTACTACTTCAGTTTCAACTTGTTTAACTACGGCCGCTTTTTCAGCTTTTTCAGCTTCTTCTGCTTGCTTAAGTTTTATATCTAAATTATCACGTCTTTGCTCAAACTGATATTCATCTATATCTCCGTCAAAGTAACTATCTTCTAATGCTTCTAATTCATTTTGAATATCTTCTGATAAAGAAGTTTTAAGCTCATCTCTTTCAGGTGCTTGAAAAGTAACACCTTTAGAAACATCTGATTGGAAATTTTTAACAAGATTAAAAACATCGTCAGAGTTTTCTAACTTCAACATCCAAGACATGTCACCGAATGTAGATCTAATAGTGTTATTTAAAAACTTCTTAAAAGAAGGTGCTGATTCTAAGTCTGATCTATTTATAGCGCCTAAAGATACAGCGTTGTTCATTTGAGCTATAAATTCTTCAGCGTTAAAATCTTTACTATCTTTACCTCTATATTGATCAAATCTTTTATTCAAGCCATTATAGTCTTCTTCGGAAATAACTCCAAGATCTCTTTTTTCTTTTAATATATTTTCGGCTTCTAAAACAGCGTTTTTAGCTGTAGAGTCAAACTTTATACCTTTCTGAGCTACACTTAAATGAAACAATTCTTCCAGTGGTGAAATAGCAGCATACTGAGCACCTGTACCAGTTGGCGCACTAGCTATTTTTCTATCTATAAAAGGTTGGTTTACTATAATGTCTCCGAATAACTGAGCAGCATTAAAGCTGTTGTTCTCTACATTTTCTTTTAAATATTCAAAAGCATCAACCTCTACTTCTTTTCCAGTTTTATCATCAATAACCTTAACCATTTTGCCTTTGTACTTAGCAAGCTGCTTGTCTAGGTCCTCGTATTTTATACCACCTTCCTCTTGTTTACCTTTTATAGAGATAAAATCACCATCACCCATTTGAGTCATAACAAGATCGTTATAGAAATCATTAACACCATAGTAAAAAGAAGCATTAGAGTTTTGGGCAGCGTTACCTAAAGCTTCATTCATGTTTGCGGCTTTCTTAGTGTTTGATCTTTGTTTAGCGTCTAGAAGTTCTTGCCTAGCGGTGGTTAAGCTAGAGTATTCATTTTCTAGTTGTTTTTTAACACGTTTGTTTTCAACTTCACCTAAATCGCCTAAACCACCTAACTGTGAAAACTTACCATTAACTTGCCTCATCTGTCTATTAATGTCAGCAACCTCTTCTATTTGATCTGCTGTCATGTATCTTAACTTATGCAAGCTAATAGCATCACTAAGTGCTAGCTCTTTTAATAATTGTCTTTTTCTACCTCTAAGCTCTTTTGAATTCTCTGGAGTTGTTGACTCATTAAGATCTATAAGTTCTCTAGCTAGTTTTTGGTTATCAAATATTTCATCTTTAGTTCTAAACTCACTTTTAATAATGTTAAATGTGTTTCCAGCTGATCTAGGAGCCATTATACCAATAGTGCTTAAACCAGTACTTGCTAAAAAGTCTTTGTTTATTCCTTCAAACATAGACTTGTTTTCATCTAACACTAATATATCTAAACCATTGTGAGATACTTCTGTAAGTACTTCTTCCGCTATTTCACCAGACATATTTTTTGGCATAGACTTTAAGCCTGCCAATGTTTTACCTACTAAGTTAGCACCAAATCTAACTGGTTGCTTGTATAATTCTTTTTTAGCAGCTTTAACACCTATTTGTTTTGCTAAACCTTTAGCTGGTTCTAGCATTTTTAAAGTACCTAAACTCTCAAGAAGCGTAGCTGTAGTTCCAGCGCCATAAGACGTAAAGGCTTTTTGAAGTAGAGTATAGTCTTCTACTTCTTCAAGCTCGTTAATCTTATTGTATATTTCAGTTCTTTCATCTATGTCCTCAATATTGTTTAATTTTGAGTATAAAAACTTTATTTCTTGTTCCCTAGAAGCTTCATCTGTTTGTAGTTCTCCATATTTACCACCTGTTTCAGCCACGAAGAAAGTTCCTTGAACAGTTCTTTTACCAGCTAACCAGAGCTTTTTTTGATTTTGCAAAGCTTTTTTTCTAGCAGTGTAGCTCGCGGTTTTAAAAGCAGCTTTAACTCCAGAAGCACCTTTCAAAGATGCTAATCCTGGTGCAAATGTAGTGGCTATGGTAGCCGAATTATCTTGAAGCGATATAGACGTCCAGTCCCATACAGATAAACCATCTTTACCTATGTCATCTATTGAAGGAGATGTTGGTATGTTCTCTCTTTTAGAGGCCATACTTAAGTTGTAGTTCTTATTATTTTTTTGTATTGTCTCTATTACAGAATCTACTTTTGCAGAATTCTCAGGACTTGTTAAAAAAGCAAGAGGTTGAAAACCAGCCGCACCTGCTGCTCTAGCACCTTTCAATCCTAACTCAGCTGTTAAGTCTAAAAAGTTTCTAGTAGACTGTACGAAGAACTCGTCAAAAACTCTACCAACTCTAGCGCTTGCACTATAATCTTGTTTTAGATTTTTCTCAAATAAATCAGAGTCTATTAAAGCTCTCCTAGAGTCTTCAAGCATTTTAGAATAATCTTTTTGCTGTGAGTTTACTAGTTTGTATTGTGAGTTTACAAAAACCGGTAATTCATTAAAACCTTTTTCCTCCCACTGCTGTATCTTAGAGTTATAAGTTTGAATCAACTCGTTGTATTGATCCGCTTGCTCTTGGCTCGCACCATCAGAGTAAAACGTAAATCTATCTATTTGAGTTTTAAGATCTTTAATTTCTTTATTAAGCGGTAAAGCTTGAGACTCCCATTCTTTTTTAGCGGTTCCATAGCTTTCAATGTTTTTAGTTAAAGATTCTTCTAATTCTTTGACTAAAAACTCTTGAGATTCTATGCTTTCTGCTCCACTAGCAAATTTTGGACTAGCCACCATGTACTCTTGTACATCTTCTGAAACATTAAATAAACTATTGTTATATACTTTATCTTTAGCTTTTGTTTCAGCGTCATTATATAAACCATTTAATTCAGATTCATTCTGAGTGCTTAAAGGTACTATATTATTTGTTTCTTTATAATCTAAGTATTGATCATACTTAACGCCTAGAGTTTCTTTTAGGTATTTAGTATAGCTTTCGTCCGAATCAAAAGTAGGTTCAAATGACATAGTTGGACCCATCGCTCCAGGTACAGTTGTGCTTACAGTCGTTCTGTCGCTTCTGGTTTTTATAGGACCAAAATACTCATTAGCTTGAATAGTTACTATATCTTCTTTTGGTATATTTTCTATTCTAGTTTCTATTTCATTAGTAGCTGTAATCGCTTCAGCTTTTAATCTATCTTGCTTTTCTTGCTCTCTTCTTTTTCTAGTTGCTATTCTTTTTTCACTAGCCGATAAAGGTTTTTTTGGATCAGGATCTTCTAACTCCGAAGAAATATCTACCGATGGTGATTCCGTAACTTCTGGTTGAACACCTGCAATTATGGATGCTCTGCTTGGATTCACTGGAACCACAGGTACATCCTTTCCCGCAGCTCCGTTTTGAAAATCCTTTTTATCTTCTTCTTTTTCCTCTTCAACCACTTCTAAACCATCAGTATTTGAAATATATTCATCTAGAATAGTGAAACTACTTTGTTCAAAACCCTCTGTTACAAAATCTTCAGAGATATCTTCTCCTTCGTATTTATATTTTATAGACATTTAATTATTTTTTTATTAATGGATTAATTAGGTTTTTCAACTCTTTCTTTAAAATATCGTTATCTGGAAGTAAATCTATCAACGTCTTTATTCTAGTTGTATTATTTAAATCAAACTTCATAGTGTCTGTAAACTCAGTTCTTTCACCTCCGGCAGTGGTAGATCCTGATACAAAATCTAACTCTAATATTTTTGGAGCTTTACCTTGTGATCCAACTTCTGAAGTCGATGTTTTTATTTTTGCATCAATAATAACTTTTCCTCCAATCTTTTTATTTTTGAAATAAGAACCTGCAGTATCAGGTGATGTCATTTCTTTTAATATTCCTGGAGCTGCTTCTTTCGCCTGCCCTACTTTTATTTCAAACTGTGTTGGATCATCTATTTCTTCTGGTTCAACCTTGCTTTGTTTATCTATGCTAAATCTAATTTCTTGACCTACTTCTATTTTAGAGCTAGGGTTAGCTGCTTTTATTCTTTTAACATCTTCAGTGGTAGCGTTTCTATAGCTACCAAAATCACTTGAGAATTTTTTCTTAATAGAATCATCTATCAATGCATTTTTTATATATTCTACTCTTTGACTACGCTCTGGGTAATCTTTATTGAATTGCTTCATAGTCATACCACCCTTTTCTAATGCAAAGGTAGTGAAAGCTTGAATTTCTTGATCTGAACCCGCCATTATTCTAGCAGCTTGACCGCTCATAACTGAATCTAAATTACTTCTTATAGTACCAATGTCTAATATTTTCTCTTTAACATCGTAACCATCTTCTATTTTTTCAATTTCACTAACTAAGTTTTTATTTACAGAACCTTTATCATCTTCTATACTAACTTCTTGGTACACCTTAGAATAGTCAGGTAAAGCTGGAATATCTGTTACAAGCTCACCATCCCACTCTCTTACGTCTTTTTTGCTAGAAAACTTATAATAAACCTTATCTCCTTTGGTTACTTTTTCTACATCATTTAATTCATTTTCAGATAATATTTCAGAAAAAGTACCGCCTCCATCAAACTGTTCTACAGGAACTAATGTTGTACCCTCTACAAATATCTCTCCTTCTTTACCTTTATATGTCTTTCTTTCCTCTATAACATCATCATTAATCATCACATCTGTATCAAGCGCATAGTGCAATAATTGATTAGAAAACATCTCCTTTTTGTTACCTCCTTTGTAAGTCCAACCTCCAGGCTTTGTTTGCGTATCTTCACTTTTTTCTTTTGCGTAATCTAATCCAGACATAACGTTTCCAAAACCACTAACAGCTTCAGCTTGATACATTTTAGCACTGTCTACTATTTTATTATAATTTGCTCTTTCGTCTGCAGTTAAGTTATTGTTTAAAGCTAATTGAACAGAAGCATCTATAGCTCCTGTTTTTCCATCAGCGCCATTTAAATCAATCTCAACTTGCTTCATAAACTGCTGAGCTAGACTTAAGCCACCATTTTTTTTGATTTGGATGTACTTGTCTCTAGCTGCATCCATGTAAGACGCTCTAGTGGCTGTTGTTAGCTTTTGTTGGGCTTGAGCTTCTTTTCTAGCTTGAGCTGCTTGAGCTGCTTCCGCTTTTCTTCTAGCTTCGCTAGCACTTAAGATTCCTTGAGCAACTTGTTGCCCGAAACCAGCTATTGCTTTTCCCCAAACGTCTGTAGATCTATCTACGATTATAGGTGGATTTCTATAACTCATATTTTTTTATTTTTAAGCACTTCTTGTTCCATAATTTT
>Ga0209557_1001801_pt1 | contig 11514 bp, 10 predicted proteins | sample SaaInlV_120m_DNA_4_FD_184672 | JGI IMG/M metagenome (GOLD analysis project Ga0209557, IMG submission 184672) | Marine microbial communities from expanding oxygen minimum zones in the Saanich Inlet - Saanich Inlet SI074_LV_10m_DNA (SPAdes) (version 2) | ecosystem: Environmental > Aquatic > Marine...
TATCGCCAACAAAAACCGCACTGTCTGCGGGGCTACCTCGCTCCATTGCCAAGCCTCCAGGCGCCCCCAGCCATGCCGATTGTAACTGAGCTATGCGCGCCCATTGGCGAGTGCTGAGCATGAAAAAAAGGCGTACATTACATCGACTATTCTAGACAATCTAGTGACGTTGAACAATGGGTACTCATGAATTAAAAATAACAATTAATGAAACTCTCGATGGCCATTGCTAGAGCAAACTAGCTAACAGATTAAGATTTTCACTAAATCGATCATCTCTCCATTGCCAAACAGCGCCTTACTTAGCGCTACGAATACCAATACCCGTCATTCAATATCGGTTTAGCTAAGTAGTTAATTCACAGGACTCATACAGCCAAATGCCCTAGCAATCTAGGGGCACTAGTGATGTGACGCCTCGCCTGATCCGCTAGGAATATGAATATTTTCAACCATGTCCTGCACTTTCTGCGGCGGCTCCGGAGTAAATGCACTGACCAAGAACGCGACACCAAAGTTGATCAACATGCCTACGAAGCCAATCCCCTCAGGAGAGATTCCGAGGAAATATTGATCTGCATGACCATCAAGAAATTGGAAATAAACAATATAGCCGATCGTAAACGAAATACCGCAGAGCATCCCAGCAATCGCGCCTTCACGATTCATGCGTTTTGAGAATATCCCAATCAACAAAGTCGGAAAGAAGGAAGAAGCCGCGAGGCCGAAAGCGAATGCCACAGTCTTCGCTATAAAAGCTGACGGCGGATTAATGCCAAAGTACGCCGCCACCACTAGCGCAATAAATGAAGCGAACCGCGCGTAGCGTACTTCTTCCCGATCGCTCAGATCTGGCTTGATAATCTTCTTCATCAAGTCGTGTGAGATCGAAGTTGAAAGCACTAGCAGCAAGCCTGCCGCGGTCGAGAGTGCTGCGGCTATACAGCCTGCCATCAGCAACGAAATCACCCACATCGGCAACCCAGCCATATGCGGGTTCGCCATTACCATAATATCATTACCAAACCACAACTCGTTCGGGTTGGAGTTATCGCCTTTATTCGCCAGCAGTCGCTGGCCGAGCGAACCGATACGCTGCTCCACTGGCGCGTCATAGACCGGATACGCGGGCGCTTTACCTTGAAAAACACTGTTCGAGCCGATCTCGGATTTTGCCGGCCCAAAATATTGGATTACTCCATCGTTGTTCTTATCGACCCATGCCATCTGACCAGTTGCCTCGAAATCTTTAAACCATGCAGGCGCTTTCGTATAGCTGGTCTGGTGCAGGTTGTTGATCAGGTTGACACGGGAGAACGCACCAATTGCGGGTGCCGTGAGATAAATCACTGCAATGAACAGCAGCGTCCAACAAGCCGACTTACGCACGGCGCCCACATTCTTAACAGTGAAGAAACGTACGATCACGTGCGGCAAACCCGCCGTGCCACACATCAGTGCCGCAGTGATGCAAAACATGTTTATCTTCGAGAGCTTACCAGCGGTGAATTCCTGAAAGCCAAGTTCGAGATTGATATTATTGAGCTTCTCAAAAAACGGAATGACCTCAGCATCGGCAGTATAGTTACCGATCAATCCAAGCTGCGGAATTACATTACCCGTCAACGCCATCGCAATAAAGATCGCAGGAATCGTATAGGCAAAAGCCATCACACAGTATTGAGCGACCTGAGTATAGGTAATGCCCTTCATACCCCCTAGACCCGCGTAGAAAAACACGATCGACGCGCCAGCCAGCACACCGGCTGGAATCCCAATCCCGAATAGCTGCGAAAACACCACACCCACGCCACGCATTTGGCCCATGATGTAAGTCATGCAAATAAAGATCGCGCAAACCACCGCCACGCCGCGCGCCAGTTTAGAATAATAGCGGTCTCCAATAAAATCAGGTACGGTCGCCTTGCCAAATTTACGCAAGTATGGAACCATTAGAATAGTCAACAAAACGAAGCCGCCAGTCCAACCCATCAAGAAGCGCGACGCATCGTAACCACTCATCGCAACCGTGCCCGCCATCGAGATAAACGTCGCTGCCGACATCCAGTCCGCCGCCGTGGCCATACCGTTGGCCAGTGGCGAGACACCACCGCCTGCGGTGTAATATTCTTTGGTCGATCCCGCCCGCGATTTGACTGCAATGCAGATATAAAGTGCAAAGGAGAGGCCGATGAAAATGAAATTTAAGTGATCTTGTGTCATAGTGCTCTACCAATCTTATTTAGCCTCAGAGTAGCCGTGCTTGGTATCGAGTCGGTTCATCAAGACCGCGTAGACAAGAAGCAGTAGCACGAAGCAAATGACTGCACCCTGCTGTGCCATCCAAAAGCCGAACGGTGCATTACCGACTTGAGGCGCGTTGGCATCCAGCCACTCGCGAAAAAGAATGCCACAGCCGAAGCTGACAGAGAACCAAATGGCTAAAAGGCCAAGGACAAGTTTAAGACAAGCCTGACGATGGGCTTGAGCATGATCATCATTCATGTGCGCAAGGGGTAGGTAGAATTAGTAGAACTAAAGCAATCTATAAACTACACGTTGTAATACAAGCAAGACATGATAGTGGAAACATCCGTATTGCTCGGCATTGCCTACACCATCCCGTGGCGTGCGAGCTTGCTCGCGCCCTCAGTGCCCACAGTCAACACCACCACAGCAATCACACCGCAGCCTGCGCAAGCGCAGACGACACAATTAGCCAAGTGCGACTTCGTTGGCCCACAAATCTTCGAGTCTTTGTCGGCGCCGAATCCAATGTGGTTGCTTGGTATCGTCCAGCATGATTTCAGCTGCTTCAGGATACGAGTTATAGTGCTTGGTAGACATTGCAGCACAATACGCGCCCGCTCCATCGATCACACACAGATCGCCGATTTGACAAACTGGCAATGTGCGTGTTGCCAGCAACTCCGGATCGCCCGGAGCTGGCGTTAAAATATCGCCCGACTCACAACAATGCCCTGCGATCACGTAGTCTTGCGTCGCAGCATTGGCCGCTGCCTGCATAATAAAAATTGGGTGCTGTGCTCCGTATATAGAGGGACGCAAAATTTCAGTCATTCCAGTGTTTAGCTTTAAAAACTCGTAGCCCTCTGCCCCCGTGGAAACAATGTCTTGCACCACTGAGAGCACTGAACAGGCATTGGCCAAAAGATACGTACCTGGCTCAATCTCTAGTCGTATTTCACGGCCAGTCTCAGCGGCAAATTCACGGAACATCTCAGCGACTGGCGCGCCGCATTCTTGCAAGTCGGTGCCAACCTCATTTTCCATGCGAGCGACTTTGTAGCCGCCACCCAGATTAAGCGACACTACATCAGGAAACTGACGAACTAAATCCAAGCTCATGCCAGAAATTTTCTGCCAAACAGCTGGATCACTGCCTGACCCAATGTGCGTATGGATACGAATCACCTTGAGGTCATACTGCTCGACAATCGCCTGCACCTCACCAATCCACTCGTGCCAGATCCCAAAGCTCGACGCTGGGCCGCCAACATTGGTGCGATTATTGCCACCAGAACCAGCACCTGGATTAAAACGCAAACCAATCGCCCTGCCTGGGCAGGCTTGTCCAAAGCGCTCTAGTTGACTAAGCGAGCATGCATTGATCTCAAGTCCCAGTTCATACAACTCAGCGAAATCGGTCGGTAATTCTTGCGTGCTCAGGCTAATATTACCCGCAGGCACGCCAGCAACAATCGCACGGCGCACTTCATTACCAGAACTTGCGTCTATATGCAGTCCGGCATCATTAAAGATCTTCAGGATCGCCGCATTCGGCGAAGCCTTCATTGCATAGCGAGCCGTCAGGCCAAATGCATTCGGGAAAGCGCGCACGTCAGCCGCATTCGCCTTCAAGGTTGCCATATCATAAACATAGGCAGGCGAGCCAAATTCGTCCGCAATTTTACGGGCGGTAGCGTAATCAAGAAATCTGGGCTGCGATGTATTGGCCATAGCCAGAAGGAAAGTGGGTTCACCGCCGCTGGCAAGCGTGATGTCTGGAATCCTTAAACACATTTCGGCACCATAGACTTGCCGTGCAGATGTATTGCTGACGCTCGACTAGCGTGCGCCATAGCTCATCATCGCTGCCCACAGTTGGCAAAACGAAGCCTTAAAACCCTGACAACTCGACATTTTTTGTTGCTTCCCTCTTGCACTTCAAAGCGTTCAAGCTTGTTTCGTAGCATGTTGATTCTTCTTTCTCCAGCAAAGTCCCTCGACTACGACAGCCCGCTACTCACCGCTACAGCGACTCAACCACGCTTGGCAAAGTTCTCCAGCGAATTGATCGACCAACTCCGGACACTCAGCCCAGAAGCGGTCGGCAAGCTCATGAGCATCAGCCCCAAACTCGCCGAGCTAAACCACGCGCGCTATCAAAACTATCAGCCAACCTTCACCAGCAACAACAGCCGCCAAGCCATTCTGGCATTTACCGGCGATGTCTATCAAGGCATGACACTGGCCGACTGGTCGCCCGAAAACTTCGCCGCCGCTCAGCAACAAATCCGAATTCTGTCTGGTCTCTATGGCGTGCTACGTCCGCTCGACCGCATGCAGCCCTACCGACTCGAAATGGGCACCAAGTTTGACAATACGCGCGGCAGTAACCTCTACCAATTTTGGGGCAGTACCATCACCGAACTACTGAATAAAGACCTGCAAGCCTCAGGCTCTGACCTTGTCGTCAACCTCGCTTCCAGCGAGTATTTCTCCTCGGTCAAAACCAAGGAGCTGCAAGGTCAACTCATTACCCCCGTCTTTAAAGATGAAAAGAACGGCAAGCATAAGATCATTTCATTCTATGCTAAAAGAGCACGCGGCATGATGGCAGATTTCATCGTGCGCCATCAGGTGCAATCCACCAAAGCGCTTAAAACATTCAATACCAAGGGCTATCAATTTGATGCCGGCGCATCTGACGACTCAACTCTGGTATTTCTACGTCCTGAGCAAAAGTAATTAGAAACGACTGCATCTGTACGCGCGCGAATCGATACCTTCTCTTCGATTTCAAAGTTGCCAAAAAGTCCTAAATCTTTACCCACTATTATATGGACAACCATGCCACTGAACCATCTTCGTCACCAGCGGACAGTCATGCGCAGCGATTAGGTGAAACTCCGATAAAGGAAATCAAAAACAGCAACACGATGGCCATGCTTTGTCATCTTTTAAGCCTGATTCTTCTCCTCGGTTTCCCATTGGGCAACATCCTAGGGCCGCTTATTATCTGGCTGCTCAAACGCCACGAGGATCCATTCATAGACTTTTGTGGCAAAGAGTCCCTCAATTTCCAAATTTCGATGACCATCTATATGCTGATTTCAGCAGTGCTGGTTTTCATCTTGGTTGGAATCGTTACTATGCTCGGCTTGATGATTGCAAACATCGTGCTCACAATCACTGCAGCAATTAAAGCCAGCGAGGGCACTCGCTACAAGTATCCGATCACGATACGCTTTATCAAGTAAGGGTATGTTAGCAAAGGCGCTTATTCATAGCGCAGCGCATCAATTGGGTCGAGCCGCGCGGCTCGAATCGCTGGATAAATACCTGAGACCAGCCCGATTACACTACTGAACCCGAAGCCTGCAAACATCGCCATCACTGGCACAGTCTGTATGGCATCGCCCCCTGGAATCAGCCCTTGCGCGACGCTCAACAAACCCACGCTGGCCACTAACCCAACCAGACCGCCGAGCACACTAATCACCACAGCTTCGGCGAGGAATTGAATAAATACATCATGACTGCGCGCGCCGATCGCCTTGCGCACGCCAATCTCACGAATGCGCTCACTCACAGAAGCCAGCATCACATTCATAATACCAATACCACCGACCAAGAGTGAAATCGCCGCAATCCCTCCGAGCGAATACGTAAACGAGTTCTCCAATTTCCGCATTTCCTGGAGACGTTCCTCCTGCGTGCGAAGCTCAAAATCACGAATCCCTCGATGTGTGCGTATCAATACGTTATCCATCTGATCCATCATATCCGCCATCACTGCTACATCTTTAGCCAGCACGTCGATACGCTGAATACTATCATCGCCTCGATAACGCGCCATCGCAGTCGTCGCTGGAATGTAACTTTCACGATTCTTCCAACGCATCACATTCCGTCCCCCCACCATCGATTCCATCTCCTTAATTTTACCAATGATAGTGTAAACCTGCCCATTCGCACGTACTTGTTTACCGATGATGTTTCTCTCTCCTCGAAACAGTTCGGATGCGACGTAATGCCCTACCACGATCACCGGGCTTTTATTCTTTATATCCGTGTCAGAAATAAAGCGGCCATACTCGATTTCACGATCGTGGATACCCACAAAATCAGGTTCCACTCCTTCTAGTTTAGCGCGTCGCCGTTTGCCGTTTGCAACGAAACCTTTCCAGCCCATATCTACTACAGCCGTTTGATATTCGGCCAAGTCGGTGCCAAACAAAATTGCACGTGTATCGCGCCATGTCAGCCCTGGCGACATCCCTACGATATGCGCCTGAGCTTCATCCACTTCACGCGGCGTCACGGTCACTTTCAAAATGCCACCTTCCGCTTCGAACGATGCCCGCATATTCGAAAGCATGCCCTGCACAATACCGACCATCGCCACCAGCGCAGCCACTCCTAAAATAATCCCACTCATCGAGAGCAGTGAGCGAACTTTGTTCGCCCACACCTCTGCGAGCCCATTCGACACTCCGGTCACAATATCGCCTACTGGATTCATCGTTTTGAGTCCTCTATGATACAGCCATCCTCCATCCGGATGTGTCGCCCTGCATAGGCCGCTACCTCGTCATCGTGCGTCACCATTGCCAGAGTAATACCTTGCTCCATCAATGACGTAAACAACTCCATAATCCGCCCACGGTTCTTACTGTCCAAATTACCAGTTGGCTCATCGGCTAAGATCAGGCGAGGCTGATTAATCAACGAGCGCGCAATCGCGACACGCTGTCGCTCACCACCCGAAAGTTGACTGGGTCGATGGCTAAACCGGTGCTCCATTCCGACTCGCTCCAATGCCTGCATCGCTTGCTCTTTCTTATTCCCGACTGTACTCCGACTATAAATCAACGGCAACAAAACGTTATCCAAAACAGTTAAACGAGGCAGTAAATTAAACGACTGAAAGACAAAACCTATCCGTGTCGCGCGCAACTGCGCACGCACGCCTCGGCTAATCGACGACACATCCTGCCCCTCAAAGACCATGGCACCACTCGTCGGGCTATCCATAAACCCAAGTAAGTGCATCAGTGTTGATTTACCCGAGCCTGAGGTGCCAATCACTGCAAGAAACTCACGATCCTCAATCGTCAAATCCACGCCATCTAATGCATGCACGAGCTCATCCCCGACCTGGTAGGTGCGTCGCAGCTGCGAGAGCGCAAAGACTGGCTGACCTTCAATCATCCGTTGCTTCCTTAAACTCCGCAGGGCGGCTCAAAGCAACCACTTCTCCCACCTCGAGCCCAGACTTTATTTCAACATGCTGCAGGTCATTAATTCCGCCTTCGACTAACCGCTTTTCCCACTGATCTCCATCCTGCACATAGATGTAGCTTTTTTCCGCCTCATTAAACACCGCAGACAACAACACCGATACGCCTGCTTGCACCGAAGCGATCGGAATCTCCACTGTCGCGCTGATACCAGGGCGCACGCGTGTATCCGCCGCCCTAAAGACCACCTCGATCGGGAACACACGCACATTCTCATTTTTACGAGCGGACAGTGCGATCACGTCAATCACGCCTTCAATCTCCGATCCTGGGATTGCATCAAACCTCAAGCGGGCTGTCTGCCCAACATTCAAGCGCTCAACGTCGACTTCATTAATATTTGCCTCCATGTAGAGCTCATTCAGCTCAGCAATTGTAAGCAAAGCTGTGCCGTTGGACACCGATGTCGCCCCAGAAATTACTTCGCCATCGATGACATCGACGCGCGTGGCAATACCATCGTGTGGTGCGATGATAGCTGTCTTGGATAAATCATCTTCCGCATCCTCTAGCCGTGCCTGAGCGATCTCGAGGTTCAGTTTTGATAAATCATAATCCGTCTGTGCGTCTAAATACTCCTTCTCGCCAACAAATTTCTTCGTATACAATTCTTTCAAGCGCTCAAAATTTCGCTCCGCTTTGCCTAAGCGTAACTGCTCTGCCTCTAAGCTGCGCTGCGCTTCGCGTACACGAGTCAGTAAGCTTGTACGGTCCAATTCCAACAAAAGATCACCGCGCTTTACCGCCAGACCTTCCTCCACGTGCACAGTAGTTACTCGTCCACTAATCTCCGACTTCACAATACTGCTAAGCAATGGTAGCACCTCACCAGTGGCAGTCACCACAGACTCAAGATCGCGCGCCATGGCGGTATCGGTGCGAATCGCCCGCGATGCGCGAGCGCTGGATTCGGGTATGTTTTTATATAGTGTATAACCACCATAGCCAAACGCGCTTAGCACGATGAATATAAGTATAGGGCGTTTCATGGATTCATATCTCGATGTAAGTAATGTAAATAACATCCCGCTAGTTTCCTGTTTCAAGAATTTCTTCGCCTAGCGGATGCTCTGTAAGGTTTGGTGACTCTGCCAACGCATCTACCGTCTCCCAAGTAAATCCATTGCGCTCCAAGATAGACCCATCCACTCGGCTCAATCGAATCGCTGCGCGCAGGCTTTCAATCACCGCACTCAGGTTTTGTCGACGAGCCTGATCGAAATCACGCTGCGCCTCGAGCACGCCGCGGTAGGAGACCAACCCCGCACCATAGCGTGCGCGCTCTTGCTCAAAGGCTTCTTGGTTCAACTCGACTCCGCGCTGAGTCACTTCCAATTGTTTAACTCCAGTATCCACCGCACGCCAACTATTGCGTGCCAGCAGTGCTTTTTGCTGCTTAATATCATACCACTCGACTGCCTCGCGATCGATATTACGATCCGCCTGTCGCACCCGCGCGCGCGCCTCGCGAAGCCCCCAAGGCAGGCGCACTTCAAGCCCTACATTCCAATTGTAACCATCCGCGTTATAGGCGCCTTGGTAGCCCTGCCAACCGTCAGTATCTCGCCCAAGATAGCTCACACGGCTAGTTAAATCAAAGCGCACACGAGCCTTATCCTGCGCTAGTATTTTATTAATCCGCTGCACTTCTACCGCAAGTTCCTGTGCCTGAGCATCGGCATCAGACTCCAGCGTATCATGCACTACCTCCCGCAATGGTCGTAGCTTCGGCAACTTCGCTGGCAATGGATTGACTGTAAGATCCGCATCTAAATCCGCCAAGAATGACACCGTTCCCATCGCCCGCCGGAGGGCATCTTTGTTATCTTCGATCAATCGATCGGCCTGCAGCATGTCTTCTTGCTGATTGACTAATTCAGTCTCGGCCTGAAGCACTTCCAAAGGGGTGACCAAGCCCAAGCGTTCGCGTGCTCGGTTCTCTTCTAAAAGACTCTCCGCTAACTCCAAGCTCGACCCGATCAAGTCTCGTACCGCACGCGCAAACGCCACATTCCAATAGGCAATCTCCACCTCTGAAATCACATCCAAGACGTCACTACGTAGTATATACAAGGATCGATCTGCGACTGTCTGCGCACGAACGATTGGCGCCAAATTGACTGTAGCCCCAGCACCTTGCAGTAGCGGCTGGCGCACCGAGAGCCCTACATCTGTCGAATAGTCGGGATTACGCACCGCATTATTATTCGAACTATAACGCCTAATATTAGAATCCACCGTCACACTCGCACCCGTTGAGAAGCGTTTTTCTAATCCGACACCCGCCCGCCGCGTTTCACTCTCAGGCAACGTAGCAGAGTCCAATGAACTGCCCGAAGCTGCCGCTTGACTCTCGGCAAGCGAGGTCGCTGCAAACAACTCAATATCAAACTGCGCAGCTTCGACCATCACAGAATCTTGCTCATTTGCAGGCGCGTAACGGGCGGTGATGAGCCCCAAGTTATTCAATAGCGCGGCATCAATTGCCTCGTCCAACTGCAATACTTGCACCTTCATTTCATGCTCCACACCAACCGTAGGCGCGTCTACACCAAGGCATGCACTCCCAGCTAGGGCAGAAAAACACAGAGATGCGATAACACGAGGCGACATATAACTAGAAAAAACAGAAAGTAAGAGTAAGCAACCAACGAATGACTAATCTGAAATTTATGTAAAGGCGATCGATCGCAATGTCTCCACCACACAGCACCACCAATAAATCTGCACAAATCAGATTTGCGCTGTAGCAGTAATCCGCTAGACAGCCAACATGCACCCAACACTTCTAATTCTCGCAGCTGGAATGGGCAGCCGCTATGGCGGCCTAAAACAACTGGACCCGATGGGACCAAATGGAGAGACCGTTCTCGACTACTCGGTGTTCGATGCCATCCGTGCGGGCTTCGACAAGGTGGTCTTTGTCATTCGTCGTGATTTTGCTGAAGCATTTAAAAAAGCGATCGGCGATAAGTTCGAAGGTAAGATTGAGGTCGCCTACGCATTTCAAGAGCTGACAGACCTGCCGGCAGGATTTTCGGTACCCGAAGGTCGCGAAAAACCATGGGGCACTGCCCATGCGGTGCGGGCTGCTCGCACTGAAATCGATGCGCCGTTTGCGGTGATCAATGCCGACGACTTTTATGGACAAGATGCCTATCAGCAACTGGTGCAGTATTTCGCGCACAGCGCAGATGCGCCTGAACTGCGCACCTGCATGGTCGGATATCCGCTAAAAAACACCCTCTCCGAACACGGCAGCGTGAATCGCGGCATCTGCCGCGTCGAACGCGGCGCGCTGCAGACCGTCGAAGAGCACAGCACCATCGCCCGCAGTGCGGACGGCATCGTGCGCGGCGATAATATCGCAGGCGAGGCGGTAGAAATCGACGAGGCAGCGATCGTCTCAATGAATTTCTGGGGCTTCACGCCGGCACTCTTCCCGAGCCTTGAAGCACTCTTCATCGAATTCCTCGAAGCCCATGGCAATGAGATGAAGTCCGAATGCTATATCCCGACCGTGATCGATACACTCATCCAATCTGATCAAACCGTGTGCGCGGTAATTGAGACTGACGGCACTTGGTTTGGCGTGACTTACCCGGATGACAAGCCCTTTGTGCAGTCTAGTATCGCGGAGTTAATTAAAGACGCGGAGTATCCCGCAAAATTATAAGTCCCGTTTATTTAGCCATCCGTGCCTACAGGGCTTGACGCGACAGCATCCTTCGAGCGGTTTTTAAAAAAACCTAAGATCCGACGCAGCACAAAATACATTAGAATCAAGACCAAGGCGCCGGCAACGATCGGCATCAGAATTGCGAGACCTGCCGTCAACACCGAGCCGCCTAACTCGGCAGTCGAAATCACTGGATTTCCAATTCCACCGGTCGTGGCAGTCGACGTGCCTCGGGTAATCACTGCAGCGCCCTGCACCAATCCAGCGGTGCCACCACCTGCAAAAATC
>Ga0209557_1001803_pt1 | contig 11506 bp, 10 predicted proteins | sample SaaInlV_120m_DNA_4_FD_184672 | JGI IMG/M metagenome (GOLD analysis project Ga0209557, IMG submission 184672) | Marine microbial communities from expanding oxygen minimum zones in the Saanich Inlet - Saanich Inlet SI074_LV_10m_DNA (SPAdes) (version 2) | ecosystem: Environmental > Aquatic > Marine...
GTAGAAGCAGCGCCCCCAATCAACGCCTCCGTAGCTCAGTGGTAGAGCAGGGCTTTTGTAAAGCTCAGGTCGCAAGTTCAAATCTTGTCAGAGGCTCTCAATCCTCTATAGCTCAGTTGGTAGAGCAGGTGACTGTTAATCACCCTGTCCCTGGTTCGAGTCCAGGTGGAGGAGTTAGTAAAAAATATATTATGAATTACAATTATCCTCTGTACGCACCATATTGGAAGGTTGACCTCTTTCATAAATCATGGTATAGTACACTCAGTTCTCTTTTTAAGATGATCAATGTCAAAGACAACGAAGACGGTTCGTTCGTCATCGAATGGGATGAAAACGACGAAGCAGAAAGTATCTTCAACGACTGGACCAAAGAGGACTTCACAAACTTCCTCCGTTGGGCAGCAGAAGAAGAACTCAGTAAAGACACAGAAGAATCTGGAGAAAAATCTGGAGAAGATGGAAACTCCAAAGAAGCGACTCCGAAAGACTGGGAAGACTTCTGGCACGGTCCAGAAGCAAATAAAGGTAAAGGTAGTAAACTCTCGTAAAAAAGATTTGTTCCCTTGGGTCGAAACTTTTCCATACTTCATGCAAGACATGAGTGAGAATAAAAAGTGTTGGTTTACCTGTGAAGAACATGCTGAGAAGTATGTAAATAGATACAATTGTAATTACAAACTTTATTTTTATACTGGAAAATGACTAAGAAAACATTTAAGAGTAAAAAAGATGCTCAGTGGGAGTATGAAGAAACTCCTGAAGTACGTGCAGCAATTGCTCGTCTGCACAATGACATCCGTAAACGCAACTTAAAAGATGAAGATGATCGACTAGGTTATGACACAGGATCTAAGTAAGTATGAATTCAACGGTCTTGAACGTCTCCCTGCTAACATACTAAGATTGATTAGTGAGTTAGAAGGATCATATCAACTCTGTAAATACATGGGGTTTGAAGAAGATATGAACACGCTTAATGACATGAAAAAGCCTTATTACAAACTTTATTTCAAAACGTTAAAAGAGCAAAAAAATGAATGATTTGATCAACGAATACTGGACACGAACTCAAAACCCAGAAACTGAGGAGACTATTGATGTTGATTGGACTGCTGTATACAGCGGACAGAGAAAGGATCGTATGCACGATGCCATTGAAGATTATCTAAATGATGATAGAGTTGATGCACGAAGAGCATACGAAGAGATGCTATCTTGTATAGATAATACGATTCAATATCACAAATCAAGTCAGGAAAAGGCAGTTGAACTCAAAGAACTCATGCTCGGACACAGACCAATGGAGTCTCTCCATTCCTTCTCACTTGGAAGTTGAATGGGAATCATATACTGATGTGTGTGCATCTTTTGGTATAGAACCTAATAAACGAAGATTTTTGAGATACAACGAATTATTTCCGTATAAATAACCTTGTAGCAAATCGTGTGATTATTCGTGGGAACCAGAAAAATTTCTCAGTTGGATACAATCTCAGATGCAAATGTATCGGGAGAAGCAATTCTGCCCATTGTAGTATCTGACCCTTTGATTCCCAACCGAAAAGCAACCGTCAAACAACTTTTTAGAGGTGTCTCACAAGGAACAAAAGCAGAACCTGGTTTAGCTTTTGACTTGGATCGAGATACTGGATTATACCAAAACGCATATGACCAACTTGGTTTAGGTTTTGGTGATGGTGGATTCTATATGTCTAGAATCGACAACGGTGGTGGTAGTACATCTCTTTATATTACAGCAACTGATGAAACTGCCAGTAACACAAATATTGTATTAGCACCAAAAGGAACTGGTGCTGTTCAAGTAACAGGTCAGTTTTTGATTGATGACCAATCTTTTGTTCTTTCTGATTCACAAGGTCCTAGGGCACGATTTGAAGTTAGTAATGTAGGTACTGGTACTAATACTAGAGTATTCACATTCCCTGCTATTACTTCTGGTAATGGCACAACTATTGTTGGTGATGATACCAATCAAACTTTAAGAAACAAATCAATTGTTATTGATGAAGATAATTTAAGTATCGTTGATGGGGACGATGTTGCAAAGTTCCAGTTATCATACTCTGATTCTATTGGTCAGACTCGTAGATACTTTCTGCCAGATGCTGGTATTTCTTCTGTTACGGTTGCAAACCCTCAGGGTTTAGATTCTACACTTCTTGACACTAAAACTACACAAGTCTCATTTAACAAAACATTTGTTGATGTTAAGTTTGTTCCTGATGATGCGGTAGATACAAAATATGCACAGATTAATACGTCAGCATTAACTGAAAATAGAACTATTACTCTTCCTGACCAGAGTTTGACTCTTGTAGGAACAGTTGCGAACCAAATTATTAAAAACAAGAACTATGAGGTTCTTGTTATTCAGGATCCTGCCGATAACACTAAGAAGATTACATTCCAAGTTAGTAATCAAACTACTCTTACTAATTCTACTGTAGTTTTTCCACCAACAAACACTCTAAATAGTGGAAGTGGAGATAATGTTCTCGTTACAGAACTTGCAAGTCAAGATCTTTCAAACAAAACTTTATTCACCCCTGTTATAAAAAATAGCGGTAATACTGCTGGTCAAGTAACATTTACTACTGATAATATTACTGGTCCTAGAACAATTAGATTCCCTGATTCTAATGCGACTTTGTTATCTACGGATAACGTAACACTTGAGGATGTTAACTTTGGTGCTGGTATTGGCGCAAACAACCTCACAGGACAAACAAGACAACAACAATTCTTCTACTCTGGATTCTAATAACAATGGCTAAACAAGGACTTCTTGGACAAGTAAAACCAGCAGCGGGAACTAATACTGTATTATATTCTGCACCTATTGCTTCTTCGGCAAGTACGGTACTGAGTGTTGCTGCTCAAGGTTCTGCTGATTCATACGACATTGCTATTAAAGACCACGATCAAAATCTCACTCTTGATGCAAGTACCTATAAATTGCATAAGGGTGATGTTGTTACTGGATATCGTTTTAATTTAGCAACAAATATTCCAGTAACTTCTGCTCTACAAGCAGGTAATACTCTTACATCTGAGGACGGTGAGAAGAGTGCAATCTTTGAATCTTATTATCTCGAACCTTTTACTACAGTTAATGTAAAAGAGACCGCGATTCGTTCACTCACAGTTACTAGTGTTGTGGGAACATTTGCTGTTGGTGAAACTATTACTAAAGGTACTAGTCCCAACGCTACGGTAGCAACTATTTACGCTGCAGCACAAGGTTCTGGATCTACGATTCTTTATATTGGACCTTCTACAATTAATGGTAGTGGTAGTGAGTTTACTGATGCTGATGCTCTAACTGCATCTGGTGGTGCTACAGCAGCAGTTGAAACGGGTGGTGTTGGAACTGCCGTTGATGAATATATTTTCTCTACTGATGCTGGTGTTACATACGATATGTTCCAAGGAACAGCGATCACAGTCTTTTCTGATAGGGCGTATCGTTTTGATACTTCTGACAGTAGCATGAGTGGTACAGATTTCAAACTTTCTATCACTGTTAATGGTGAGTGGGGTCCTGATAATACTGCTGGAACTTCTGATGATGGTGTAGAGTTTACGACTGGAAAAACTACAAATGGTACTGCTGGTTCTGGTGGTGCATATATTCAGTATGATTTCTCGCAAGCAACTTTAACAGGTAATCTATATTTTTATGATGGTGATACAGGAACAGCAGGAAAGTCTGCTTACGGTGGTAGTGATAGACTTCTGACTGTTAGTACTGACTTTGCATATAGTGCTGTCTATGTTTATGACATTGATGGAACATGGGTAAATGCTACAGATAGTTTCTTGGCAAACGGTGTTTCTTACACTGTTCAAACAAAAACTGCTGGTGCTTATGGTTATGTAAGAGATTTCACAGGAACTGCTTGTAAAGTTGTTAAGGGTCTTAATTCCGCAGACTTTACAACTTCTGATGTCTTCCAAGATTCACCTCTGTTGAGTACTGTTTCTCGTAGTTCTGTTGCTATTAGTGCAATTGCATTAGCAACAACAGCAGTAAGTGTTGAAATGTTTGTTAAAAAAGACAACGCGATTGCTTCAGATGTAAGCGAAGAAACTAAGTCATTAGTTCTTGGTCCAGGTGAAAGGGTTATCGTTGAAAGTAATGGTGGACACTGCTCTTTCAATCTCGTTGGATTTGAAGATGCTTCTACCGCATTCACTATAAGGAACTTTGGTAGTGCTGGTGCAGGCGCTGCTGCCAGTGGCGGTGGTAGCTAATAATAACCTCTAATAAATACTAATAAAGAAGAGTAAGAAATGTCTCTAACTAGACTTAAGAATATTATTACTTCGAGGACAGGGCGTATTATTTACGTCAACCCCGATGATTTTGATGCTTCTGATGCTATTGATAACAGGGGCAATTCTGCATTGAGACCCTTTAAGTCTATTCAGAGAGCATTTCTAGAGGTTGCTAGATTTTCGTATCGAGTAGGTTTGTCAAACGATGAATTTGACGCCTTCTCGATTATGCTGTATCCAGCAGAATATATTATTGACAATCGTCCAGGTGAAGTATTATATACGAATGTTCCTCCTATTGATGAGAACTCAAATCTTGATTTAACATCACCTAACAATGTGTTGTATAAGTACAATTCTGTTGAGGGTGGAGTTATCGTTCCTAGAGGTTGTTCTCTTGTAGGTACTGACCTTCGTCGTACAAAAATTATTCCTAAGTATATTCCATATCCTACAGTGTATGCTGCAAAGGGTATTAATACAGAAGATCAAGTACCTTCCAAAACAGCAATCTTTAAGGTAACTGGTGGTACATATTTCTGGCAGTTCTCGTTCTTTGATGGTGCTGAAGAAGGCGTATACTTCAAACCAGATAGTACAGAAACACTTTCTCCAAAGTTCTCTCATCATAGAATCACTTGCTTTGAGTTTGCAGATGGTCTGAACAACCTATCTACATTGATTACTAATGGTACAGTTCCTAACGCAGATTATACTGCCGTACCTAATATTCTTGAGAGAACTGACTTAGATATCTACTATCAGAAAGTATCGAAAGCATTTGCTACTATTCCTGATACATCTGGAGATCCTGCTAATGACCAGATTCAGGCAAGGGTAGAAGAAAATAGAATCGTTGGTCCTATTTCTGATGAATATAGAGTTCTGCAGATTACAAGAAATGGTCAAACAGCAACAGCAGTAACTGTTGATGAGTTTGATAACCCCAGAGACCATGGATTCTCTGTTGGTGTTAACATTAATGTTAGTGGTGTTACTGGATCGACTGGACCTTCGTCTGAGGTTGATGCTTCAACATTCAATGGTTCTTTTATTGTTACGTCAACACCAACAGGTAGCACATTCACATATCAGTTATCATCAGTACCAACAGGAAACGCTGTAGGTTCTAACATCACTGTTAAGACGGAGATTGATACTGTTGACTCTGCATCACCATATGCGTTTAACTTGTCACTGAGAAGTGTCTGGGGCATGAATGGTATGCACGCTGATGGTAGTAAGGCAACTGGTTTCAAATCAATGGTTGTTGCTCAGTTCACTGGTTTGAGTCTTCAAAAAGATGATAGAGCATTCGTAAGATATAATGCTTCTACTGGTAACTATGATGCAGCAGTTGCTGGTGATGGTGCTCACTTAGATGGTTTTGCTGAGTATCGTAAGGGTTGGGCACACGAGCATATTAAGTGTAGTAATGACTCATTCATTCAGGCAGTTTCGGTGTTTGCTGTTGGATATGGCACACACTTTACAGCACTCAGTGGTGCTGACATGTCGATTACTAACTCTAACAGTAACTTCGGAAACACTGCTCTAAGGTCTGCTGGATTCAAAGCAAAAGCATTCTCTAAAGATAAAGCAGGAGCAGTTACGCATGTTATTCCTCCCAAGGCATTGAATGTTATTTCAACAACTGCTACGGGTGCATCTGGTGCATCTTCCATCACACTTACAAATGATGGTTCTATTAACGGTGTCATTCAAGGTATGACCGTCAATGGATCTAATATTGCACCTGGTGCAACTGTTATTTCTTTCAATGTAAATACCAGAGTTGTAACTTTATCTGCAACTAATACAGGTACAGTTAATAACAATATCATCTTTGGTGAAGAAACTTCAGTTAACTGGGTAAACGTTGATATTCAGCGTACAAAGGTCGTTAATGCTGCTCTTGCAGGTTCTGGTGGAACTCCTGGTAGTAGATTATATCTTTATGGTTACACGACAGAAGCATCACCACCAACAACAAAAGTACAGGGTTATGCTGTAGGTGCTCGCCAAGATGGTACTGGTGTTAATGCAGTTCCTGACAAGTTGAATATTCTTTTGGTTGCTAATGGTGCAGCGTCTGCGAGTGTTCAGTCAGCAAAAATTTCTCCATATGGTCCTGCTGTCTCTAGTATTGCTGCTGGTGTAGTAGGTTCACCTATCCAATATGATAGTTCTACATACACAATTAATGGTGTTGCTGGATCTGTTGGTGGATGGTATTTGAATGTTGATGCAACAGATAACGAAATTTATACAACGTTATCTACAAATACACAGTATAATAATGTTAACTTTACTCCTAGTGCATTCTTAAAGAGAATTCCTGACCCTCGTGATTTGCAAGATAGAACTTATCGTGTTCGTCTTGTAATTGACAAGGATAAGACTAATCCTCTTCCTCGTGATCCCCTTAGCGGTTATGTTATGCAACCGTTGAACAGCGATACAACTAACTACAATCTCCAAAGAGCATTCTACATTTACGATATTGAGATTGTCCAAGCATTTGAACGAGGCGTTTCTGATGGAATCTTCTACCTTACCCTGCTTTGTGCATCTATTTCACCTTCAACTTCTAACTTTAACGACAGAAAGTTCTCTCAAAACGTCAACGAAGTCTATCCTACGTTTGACAGAGACAACCCTCTTGCTGACCCTGATGCTGCGATATCCGTCGCTGACAATGAAACTATAGGTCTAGTAAATTCAACTGATGGTGCATCACCTACACCTAATAAAGATCCTAAGAGATCAATTACCAAGGAAGGAGTTGAATTCTTACTGACTGATACAGGTTGGACACAACCAGGAACAACACCTAACTATGATAGTGTCAATAAGCGCCTTAGCAATGTAGATCTTACTGCTCGTGCTGGTGATGAAGAAGTCAGAAAGATTAATATCCGACAGAATAATGATGGCACTGTTGCTCCTATCCCCGTTGAGTTTAGACGCCACTCAATTATGAGATCTGGTAACCATACCTTTGAATATCTTGGTTTCGGTCCTGGTAACTACTCAACTGCATTCCCTCAGACTCAAGTAGAGACACTATCTACGGACCAGATTAAGTTCTCTCAGTCTATTAAAGAGGAAGCAGGTGTTGCATTCTACTCAGGTCTAAACTCCAACGGTGACTTGTTCATTGGTAACCAGATTATTAACCCTGTTACTGGACAGATTACTAATGAAGATATTGCACAACTGAATGTTATTGGTGAAGAGAATACAACGATTGAAACATTCTCTGAGTTAGTTCTTACTGATAAACTCACCGTTATTGGTGGTGCATCTAACCAGTTAGAATCAATCTTTGCTGGTCCTGTCACATTCCAAGGACTGACTACATTCACAAATAATATTCAAGCGAAGAAGATTTCTTATTACAACCAAGATGGTACTGTAATCAAGCAAACTTTACTTGCACCTGAAGATGCTAACGGTCAACCCAGTTTTGCTAATATCACAGGATATACTACACCTGCTGATGGCGATCTTGTTTACAATATCAACTGGACTCCTGGTAAATCTTTAGGTTGGATCTACTATGGTGGTGTCTGGAAAGAGTTCGGTCTTACAGATACTGGAGATATTGATATTGCCACATTTAATAATGAGCAGCACATGGGTATTGGTACTGCTGCTGTTGCTGGATTTAGAGTTGGTGTCTTAGGTAATGCTAAAGTTGATGGAGACTTAGTTGTTACTGGTAGAGGTGGTGTTGGTGCTGATAAGTATATTACTAAAACATATACTGGAGACGGCACAACTCTTACATTTGCAGTTACTACCTATGGCGGTGGTATTCAGCACTCTGATGATTCTCTCTTAGTATCACTAAATGGTGTTGTACAGATTGCAGGTACAAACTACACTGTTGATTCTAACGGTGCTAATGTTGTGTTCAGTGCTGGTGATGCTCCATTATCTACTGATACTATTCACATTTTAGAACTGCCTATCTAAATAACTAAGGAGAAACTAGCACTGCCATGGCACTTTCAAAAATTAGTGGAAATCAGATTTCCACAACAACTCAAGCAATTATTAGCACGCTATCTTTTATTAACACTGATAGCGTCTTTAGATTGCCTTCGGGAACAACTGCACAGCAACCGACTGGTGTTTCTGTTGGTACTTTACGATTCAATACTGATTTAGATTCAGCAGAGATTTATAAAGCAGATGCTGGCACTGGCAGCGCAGGATGGGCACCTGTTGCAGGTGGTGGTCCTTCATTGGGTGAAAATAGTATTGTTAGAACTAATGCCAATACAATTTCAGAAAACTTAACTGTTGGTCCTTCAGCAGGTGGTGAGTTTGCAAATGGAATGTCGGCAGGTCCAATTACTATTGCAAACGGATTTACGGTTACTATTGAAAGTGGTGGAGCATGGAGTGTTAGATAATGGGAGTATTAAACGTTGGTAGTCTCCAAGGCAATTTTCCAAACTATCGAATTACATTAAGTAATGATAGTGAACTAGATATTGCTAGTCAGTTATTGCTGACTAATCAAACATATGTACCTCTTCCTGCAAATACTACTGATGGATTTGCAGGAACTGCTGGTGGACCTAGAGGTTATGTTAAAGGTCAATTGAGATATAATACTACTACTCAAAAACCAGAACTATATGATGGTGTTAACTGGGTTGAGAAGGAATAGTAAATAATGAGTAAATTATCCGTAAGCGGTTTAAGTGGGATACCTGAGACTCTGAATCAGATAACAATTCCTGCTGGCAACATTTTAGATGTTGAAGGTCATGTATTTAATACAAGCACTACTGCATTTCAGTTACCTGCTGGTACTACCGCAGAACGACCTGCTAGTGCATCTGCTGGATATATGAGATGGAATACTTCTGATTTGAAGATTGAGATTTATAATGGATCGAGTTGGACTCAATATACAACCTCAGGTTCTGGTGGGACAGTATCTACCTTAGGTCAAAGTTCTGCAACTGCTGCAACTTCTGCTGCTGCTATTCTTGCTGTAAATCCTGGAGCACCTGATGGTGTTTATTGGATAAATCATGGTAGTGGTGCATATCAAACGTATTGTTTGATGGACGCAGGAGGATTTATGTTAGTAGGTAAAATTCCTGAGTCTCCTGGTGATACTAGCAATCCTTGGTCATATAGTGGCGCTAGATGGTCACAGCAAACTACTACTAACGAGTCAGGATGTCAAAGCATCGCTGGTGGAGATGCCTTAAATAGAGGGTATTACGGTTATACTTTGACCGAAGGTTTTATCTTTGCGATGGGTGACTATCGTAACTGGTTATATCCTAAATCAATTCCTAGAACAGGTGTTACTGCTAGAAATGCCTTTATTGGAGGACAAGTTAATATATCTTCAGTCGATAGAGAAAACTTTTTGAGTTGGATTGGTAACACTGGTGTCAGTAGAAACGAATGGGATAATCAACCCTATTGTAATAGAATTGGTTTTAATCGAACTGATTCTAGTGCTACAGGTATGAGATTTGGTATTACTATGAACAATGAAAACGAGTGTAATTCTAATGACTCATCAATTGGATTTGGAGTTTATACTAATAACAATAATACTAGTGGTGATAGAAATGCTGCTGCTGGCGGATTCCGTTGGAGTGGCACAGTTCGTTATCCAAAAAATGGTTGGATTTTTGTAAAATAAGGAGAACTATGAGCACTATTAGAGTAGACGAACTTAGAGCATTATCAGATAATGATTTTTCTATCAATGTAAGTCCTAATGATAACTTTGAAATTCAAGGAACTATTGAGTTTGACTCTGGTGCATCTTTTTCTGTACCTGTAGGAACATCTGCCGAAAGACCAGCAGCACCTACAGGAGGTATGTTGCGATATAATTCTACACTTGAACGTCTTGAGTTTTATGATGGAACCGTTTGGCAAAACTTTATTGGTTCTAGTGCTGCACCAAACGGATCTACTGAAGCACTTGCAGTTACTTCAGTGCAAGCATTATATGATGCTGGACAAGTAACAGATGGATTATACTGGATTAACTTTGATGGTACTGCTAGGCAATATTTTGTACCATTGAATAGTCATCCATACTATATTCTGGTTGGTAACTGGGGTGGTGGTGCTGATAAGTTTTTGCAAAATGCTAGTTCTCTAAGTGGTAATCAACTGAATGGTGTTGGTGATAACACTCCTACAGGGAACTGGACAAATAATGGTACTTATGGATATTATAGAAATACAGGTGGGAGTGACTTTAAGTACGCTACAATGGATGTTCGAGGCATACAATATCGTTATGTGAAGATGAAATTCAATCTTTACAACTATCATTCAAATGATGGTGTTAATGGTAGAAACTTCTTAGGTATCACTTCTGGTGTTGGTGATGGTATGACAATTATGAGAGATAATAGTGCTGTAGGTGATGCCCAGCATATCTTTACATATTATTCTGCTATCTCTAATAATGATGGTAATGGTTGCCCTTCTGCAACTCCAACATTTCCCTCACATGTACGGGTAGGAACTAATCCTGGTGGATTTATGGGTAGTAGATTCTGCTGTTTTTCTAGGGAAGGTAGTAGTTATGGTGCAGAATATGTTAGAAACTTTACTCCATACGCTGGAGATAGTAGTGGTGGCACTGTACCTAATGCCTTTACTGGTGATGCTTGGTATGAAATAGACTTAGGTATAAACTATCCTCAAAATTTACATTGTGTCATTCATTCCGATCAAGATTCTGGTAATGAGGACACATATATAAAACGAGGAGTTGTGCTCGTTCGTCCTGCATAAATAATACGAAGGAAACAGAACCGTAATGTCTCAATTAAATGTTGACAGATTAATATCCTTAGGTGGAGGTGGTGGTACTGCCTACATTCAATTAGAGTCTAGTGGTAACTTTAATTTTGACACTGGCACTTTATACATTGATAGTACAAATAATGAGGTGGGGATTGGTACTACTACACCAAGAGCATCTTTAGATATTGCTACTACTGATGGCATCATTGTACCTGTAGGAACAACTGCCCAAAGACCAGGAACACCCGTTGAAGGTTTATTCAGATACAACTCAACAGACCGAACTTTTGAAGGTTATTCTTTCAATACAGGTACTAATGCTGTAGAATGGGGACCAATTGCTGGTGCTGGTGGAGGAACACCTAATCAATCTACAGATAGATTTAGTTTTGAT
>Ga0209557_1001808_pt1 | contig 11491 bp, 11 predicted proteins | sample SaaInlV_120m_DNA_4_FD_184672 | JGI IMG/M metagenome (GOLD analysis project Ga0209557, IMG submission 184672) | Marine microbial communities from expanding oxygen minimum zones in the Saanich Inlet - Saanich Inlet SI074_LV_10m_DNA (SPAdes) (version 2) | ecosystem: Environmental > Aquatic > Marine...
TGAACATCCAAAGGGGGTTAATTCCACTAAGTATTAGTGGCACCTTTGGTTGGAACGTCTCAAGTTCCTAAAGCCTCTGACAAGATTTGAACTTGCGACCTGAGCTTTACAAAAGCCCTGCTCTACCGCTGAGCTACGGAGGCATACGGGTGAAACGATACAATTCGGTACTGCCCCATACCATTTCACCTGTTTTTAAATCAATACCGCGATCACATGTATGTAGTTTGTCACCGTAGGCATGAATTTCAGAGATAACTTTATCTCCTCGATAACCAGTGCAATTATCACCAGCAAGTTGCCCGTGCCATGCTTCGCTATCGAATGTAAATAGTATATCACAGTCTTCGTGTCTTGTCCAGTCTAAATGGTAATTTTGAACAAGAACTTCGACATCTGATAATTCAACAAATTTATGATTCTTCCTTCTATATGGAAACTCAGGACCTTCGCAACGTTTGTAATTTGTTGACTGAAATCCGTCTTCGTGAGGTTTCCAAAGAATCTCTACAGATACCCAATTTGTAGGGTCTGATTGTGCCTGATATTTGTTTGTCCAATGACCAAGTAGATAACTATCAAGGTTCATGATTAATCAATCCTCATATACCAAACACTCTGGTTCTGACGGATTTGAATCACAGAATAATTCTAGATATGTAGGATCATGGTGGTCACCTTCTTCAATTTCTTTCTTATGATGCTCTGCATAATCTTCCAATTCGTGCAACTCACCTTCAATATGGCGACGTTGATTGGGTGAGATCATAGGATTGTCAAGGATTTCTTTGTCCTTTTCAATATGCTGTTCGATACTGTCCATGTTGTTTTTGGAATTATTGGGTTATTTATTAGTCTATAGCATCTTTCAATAAAAGCAACTCCGTTGCCATATTATTGTTGACGATTTTGTGAGTTACACCAGCAATTAGGTATCTGCCGCTATATCTCCTATCTAGTTTTGTTGTGGAACCAGAACGTTGTGTAGTTGGAATATCCACTTCAATACCATAACCAGCGTACAAATCTAGATTTCCAGGAATAACGATTTGCAGTTTAATATTTTTAACTGCTTGAATTCTCATCCATTGATATGCCTGTAATTCTACTAATGACTCATAGTTTGCTTGAGGGTTATTAGTATTTTTTTCATCAAAGATTTGATTTGGCATGATAGTATAACGTACTCTTTTTGGAAAGTCAATCATATCTTGTATTTGAGTGTCCATATTAGAGATTGGATTTTTATCTTTGCCACCTTTTAAGTGTGACATTTTTTTCCAAATATCTTTAATATTGTATCGATATGCATCCGCTGATAAGTCAGTACTTGCTCCCATCTTGGATGTAGAGATTGTAACAGGGTCAAGTCCTATGCTGAATCCAGACCAAGTACCATGACGCAATCCCATCAAAAAGTTTCTCTCTTCAGGGAAAGAAATGTTTTCAATTTTAAATTGGTCCATAGATTGATTGTCTCTTGAACTCTTGGGACTATATTCATATCTGTACATTCGTGCTTTCCCTTGAGTTGGATTTGTTCTTGAATCTGCAGTTTGAGAATTAACATCATCAATCAGTCCATCAATTGATTTAAAATGATAACCTAACTTATTTTCAAAAAATACATACCCGCTTTGCAAGTTTTTTCCAGGAGAGTTTTTTCTAATAGAACGATTACACATCCAATAGATACAATCAAAAGGTCTCCAATTTGGAACTATAAACTTGTGATTATTTAATGTATCTTCAACGAATACTTTCTTTTTAGAACCAATAAAAGCAGTAGTTTTTATAAGAGTTTCTATTATATTTTTTGGTTTTACATTCTTATTAAAGATAACCTCAGTATTACCAAATACATTCGTTACTTCATTTTTAATATATTCGTCCGATGCAAGATTGATGATATAAATTTCGCTACTCTGCCCTGTTCTAGAACGAGATTCAATATTGTATGATCTCATATAATAAACACTATCGTAGACACTACCCTGAATTACAATCTTAAATAATTCAGATCCAGTAAAACTATTAATAAGTCCAGCATTATCTTGAATAACTAATCTTGCTTCCAGTGTTGCAGAAGTAATACTTTCAAAGACTTCAATGCCTCTAATAAATTCTGATAAATCAGCAGCACCCTGCTGATTAGTTACCAGTTCACCATTACGGAAAACAGTAACTTTTGTAGATACTTCCCCAGATTCTGCTCTGTTTAATGTCATTTGAAAATACCTTTAAGTGGATTATTGAAAGAGTTCAATATTGAAGCTGTAGTTTTAATTATACCACCACCAGTGCCCGCCATAACAGGAGCACCCTGAGATGAATTTTGTGCCATTGTTTGAACAACTTGCATCGCTTGCCCTGCTGCTTGGGATGCAGCAGTATTATTGTTAGTAACTTGTAAAACTGCTAACTGAACGCCTTCTTGAGCAAATTGTAAAATACGTTGTTTTGCATCATTACGTTGTTGAGTTGCTGCTTGCATCTGTTGAGAAGAACCTCCACCACTACCTCTAACACTACTACCGTCCAATCTTTGACCAGCACGAACACCAGTACCCGACTGACTTAAATCTCCCATTGAAGTTTGACCTCTAGTAGAAGTAGCACCCGTCAAACTACCAATTATATTAGGTTTATCCATATTGAAACTACTATTCCTATCAATACTATCACTTCCACTACCAGGAGGACCACCACCAGTTCCTCCATCAGAATTAATTTCAGAGCTTGGAGTTTTTAATCCAGGGTTACTTGCAGTATTGAATGTATGATTGCCAAACTTAACCTCATTAACCTGTTGGGAGGAATCTATGCGAGCAGAATCATAATTTCTAAATCCAGTTGATGCCATCAAGTAGTTAATTTGTTCAGGAGATATATTACCCTGTGCCTCAAGTCTACCCCTAAGATTTGCAGGATTTCTTGCCATCTCAATTGCTTTTTTCGCCTTTGCCATATCCCCCTCAGACCTTTGTCGATTAAGGGAACCGTCTTTAGTAGGTGAATACTGTGGACCTGCCCCATAGATAATATCATTAATACTACCACTTTCGGACATGAATATTCCAGGTCCGACAATACCCGATTGAACCAGACCCGCTCTGTTTAGAACCGACCTAGCAACTAATGCCATACCTAATTCACCTTCACCACTCGATTCTGCCAAAACAAGTCTTTGTAATAAATTATATTCAGCACTATTCATTTGATTGCCTGCGCCAGCACCACCAGCACCAGGACCCGATTCGTTTAATACAGGAGGATTTGCCATTCCCATATACTTCTTCATCATCTGACGGAGTTTATCACCACCGCCGCCATCAGGATCGCTTTTCTTAAGTTTGTGTAAGTCAGAGCGTTCGCCCGTACCCCCCCACCATGTAGGTCCATAATTAGGAGTTGGTTTCCTACCATCTTTGTTTGACGCTGCTTCTGCGTGCGTCATAACACGTTTAATATTTACATCACTTGGTTTCCATCCCCAACCCTTAGCAACAGTTGCTGCTTCAGCAGTCATCGACTCAAGTTGTTTTTTCTTTGGACTATATTGATCCCAGTTATAGTCTTTCATTGCCGCAACAGAAATACCTACGTTTCCTGTATTTCTGCGCCAGGTATGACCAGTATATTGATTATATTTTTTATGCTTATGTAAAGACCCATCACCCTGAACCGTAGTATGATATGGTCCATTTTTCCAATTATATCTACTAGCAGTCCAATGCATGTAAATTTGCTTATTTAAATTACCACCAGCTGCAAATCCAGGTAATTTAAATCCTGCCTTCTGTGCCTCACCAATTCTCTTATCGGTAAGTCCAGGCATTCTCTTAGTCGCAGAAGTATTGAATGGAACAACAAATGCTCCACCACCTGCTTTACGAGCAACATACTCTTTACCATGACCGATGAATGATGTGCTCCTGCCACCATCTAAAGATACAGGATAACCAGACTGAGGACCATCAATCCAACCACCAGCAGCACGTTCTGGGACATATCCCTGCGCTTTTGCATCTTCTAGTAATCCTCTTGCTTCTAAGGTTGCTCTTGTTGGTTTACCTTTAGTGGATGCATCATATCCTTCTTCACCTATAGTTCTACCTTCAGCATCCATACTACCAATCAACGAACCACCAGCAGGACGGGTTGCAACGCCCTCAGAAAGTAACCAGAGAGCACCAGCACCAAGACCAACCTTACCAAGCAAACCAAGAGCACCTTTACCCTTTGTGAATGCAATCAGCAGTTTGATACTAGTACCAATATCCTTAATAATTTTAAGAGGATTAGTAAGATACCTAATACCTAATAAAATTGTACCTATACCAAGAATTGCTTTACCAAATCCTAAAGTTTTTTCCCACCAAGTAGTTTCTCCACTAAACAATTCATATAAACCATCAATGGTATTTGAAATTCCAAATTCTGCCCATTTGAACAAAAATTCGCCAAATTTTATAATACCACCAATAATAGTTTTAACATTCTCTCTATTTTCTGGTTTTGAAATCCAATCTAAAACTTTATATCCAATATAAAACTTGAACATATTGCCTAGAAAACCTAAAAGATTTTCTAAGAAACCAGTAACTTTATTTGCTCCAAGGTTACCTAAAAATGAACCAGTTTTCTTTTTTGCTTTTTCACTAGCAAATACAGCCTTAAAGTTCTTTGTGTTCTTTTGCTCCCTCTCAAGGTCGATTATAGCAATTTTTTTGAGGTCTGTCAATACCTTGCCTAATGAATTGACAGTTAAACCTAGATTATTAATTGCTCTTGTGTTATTATTAAGAGATTTAGTTATCTCAACCTCTTTTTTTACTCCAGATGGTTCTTTAACTTGAACAAACTTGTAAAAGTTAATTTTGCTAGATTTTGTTACAGTTGCCATTATTGCATCCTCTGCGTTAAGCTAGAAGGTCCACCAGATACTTCAGTATTACCCGAAGTATTTATTGGTACTGCTTGAGGTAATAGTTGCAATTCTTTCATAATGACTGGAATTGGTAGGAATTCGACTGCCTCTTGCATGATATACCTCTCTGACAATCCTCCTGTACCTAATGCATTACTAGTTGTTTTGACCGCTCCAATAATTTTGGGGTCAACACCAACCTGCGCTGCAGTTTCGGCAATACCCTGAGTCATATCACCACCAGTGATTGCTGCCTTAGCAATACCACTAATTCCTGAAGGAATTCCTAAGGAAGTTACAGCTAAATTTATACCCTGGTTAAGAGCACCACCCATATTGCCACTGAGAAGACTTTGCCCAATCTGTCCAAGAGGACTGCTCATAGCAGCACCAAACCCAGGGATAAAACTACCTGCAGCACCTAAAATATCACCCATATTGAAATTGCCTTGCATGATGTTAGATGCCATACCAATTCCTGCCATAATAGGTCCTGCACCAGGAATGAATGATGCAACACCTCTCACTATAGGATTATTAACAACACTACCAACTGCCTTACCAATCCCACCTGTAACTCCTTTGATGGCATTACCAATACCTTTTACTACGCCACCAAGGAACATCTGCTGAGGTTGTACAAGACCACCACTAGATTTACCCATTGGAGGTGCTTCGCCAGCAGGATGTGGAAGAATACCATCTTTGACTAGTTTATTATATGCTTCTAGTGATTGGAATCCATAATCATCACCAGCAAAATACTTTTCTTGACCGTCAATAGTTACTTTTTCGCCAACTTTCTTATCATCGAGATTCATAGTATCTCTAGAGAAGAATGCTTTTCCTATGAGTTTTGCTTTATCCAGCATATTCATAGGATTAATCATGAAGAAGGGATCAGGAACTTTCTGTCCAAAGATATTCATCTTTGGAAATCCATCTAATAATCTATTAAATCCATCTCCTGCCCAACCAACAAATAATTTTCCTGCTTCAAAAAGTTTTTGAATATCTTTCTTTAACTTAGCTCCAACTGCACCAGGACCATCCCCTTTGATGAGGATGTACATGAGTTCACCAACATATTCACCAAGGATAGCACCGAGAGCAGTACCAAGAATAGGAATGGGAATAAAACTACCAAGTAATCCACCAAGAGCAGTACCACCTGCTACAAACAATGCTTTACTTAAGTTTCTATCAGGTTTCCCATCTAGTGGATCAGTATCTTCAAAATATGTGTAGATACCAGCGATGAGAGCACCAATAAATGGTATTCTACCCATGGCATTCTTCGCTGCTGCTGAAGATGCTCTAGCAATTTTTGCTGCTTGTGGACCTGCTTTAAATGCTGCTCTCTGAAGACCAGGAGACAGTGGAACGTTAGCAGTACCAGTTTGAAGATTTGCCCTAAATCCTGCCATTCTACTTGGTCTGGCAGGTTGTGTTAGACCTGATGTCAGTTGTCCAGGTTGGACAATTCTGTTGAGATTTTGTCTATATTGACTTCCTCTTCCAGCAATTTGATTTCCTGCAGCATCGCTTCTTGGCATGAAACCAGCAGGTCTGGAAAAACTTCTTGCCCCAGACTGGAATGCATTCGTCCCTCTTTGGGCATTCCTGGTATTATTGTTTCCATTCCTATTTCTATTTAAGTCTCTATCTCTACCAAAAGGAAGTGCATTAGCAGCAAGTAGAATGGCACCCATTCCGCCAATTGCTAGAGCAATTTTACCAAATGCTTCTAATCTTTGTTCAATTGTAGTCTCTTTACCAAAGATGAAATCTAGTCCATCTGAGACTTTAGATGTGATTTGACCAGAGAACTCTGATATCTTATCAAATACAAATTTAGACCTTTCTAAGAAAGTTTTAATCTTTACTGAATTTTCTTCATCTGCAAAATAATCTAATGCCGTTTTTGTAAGAGCAAATGCACCAATACTTAATAAAAATTCGCCCATCGGGCCTAAAAAATTTTCTAGAAATCCAAAAAGACCCTTTTTCCCTTTGATTGCTTTTTTTAGAAAATTTCTATCTTCTCTTTGCTGTTTTTTAGTATATTTACTCTCTTCGGCATCTTCTGCTCCTTGGTCTTTTTTTAATCTCTCTCGTCTTTTATCTAAAACACCCTGTTTTGCTGCTAATTTTTCCCTTAATACAGAAACAGTTGCAATATCTGCTATAGTGTTGGAAACACTCTGTACAGTTACCCCTAACCTATTAATAGCAAGTGTTGATTTTCCAGCAGCAGTAGATATCGAACTATCTGTTGATAACCCTGGATTTACAAATTTATAGGCGGTAATTTTAGCCACTTGCTGCTTGCTGCTCCTTCATGCGTTTTTCTTCTTCTTTTAGGAAATTAGTCAACATATTTACATAGATTTCCTTTTCCCATGGCATCAGATTGTCTATGTATTCAATGTTCCATTTATGATGGTGCATTAATGCAAAATTTCCTTCATAATAAGAGCGAAGATTGGTGTGAAGGAGAACTACCCGAAAAAACTCGCTAATCCCTCAAGAACAATTTCGTTATCAACACCAGTATTTGGATTGGTTACATTAATAGTATGAGAAAGTTTAGGCATGGTCTCAAAAAATTCTTGAATCATTAAGAACTGTTTAGTACTCAACTGCTCAAAAAATTCTACCAATTCCTCTTTCGTGTTATCGGCACAATCATAAACTTGTTCAGCATCAGAAATTGTTTTTACACAAGTTGCTGCCAAATTAAAAACTTGGTCAACCTGACTAGAACTATCATCAAAATTCATCGCGACGAAAGTTTCAATAGAAGGATATCCCATTGTAACCGCAACTTCATCAGATAATTTGAGTGTTGTCTTATGTCCTTTAGTTTTTACCACTTGGATTTCCTCTAAAGGAATCTCAACATCAACTTCAGTTTCACCATCATCATTACATGTAATAGTCACATTTACATTTTCACCAACCGATTTTGTACGAATCTTTAGAAAAATAAATTCAATATCAAATGTCGTTAGTGAATTCACATCTTTGATATCTGTGCAATCAGTAATAATTTTTCTGATTGCATCAACTAACTCAGATTGCTCACCAGTTTCAGTTGCAATCAGAAGAAGTTTTTCTTCTTTGACCAAAAAAGGTCTATAATTTACAACTTTGTTTGACGAGGGTAGATTCGTCTTATAACGAGGTACATTTAACTTAGGTAATGCCATAGTCCATAAAAATTCAATTCAGTAATTTTATTTAGGCAGTTAGGTTAAGACTGCTATTGAACCCACTATACAGTTGTTCCTGTACTGCAGGGTCAGTTCCTGGGTCGGTATTATTATCACTTGGAGCAGGAACTGAGAATCTAGATTGAGCAATACTTAAGTTAGAATCTTGATAAAATCTATATCTCTCATAGTAAAACTGAACTGTCATGGTCATTAATTTATTCTGACTATTATCTAATTGAATAGAACTAATATTGAAAGGGAAGACATTTCTAAGTTCATACACCCCAGTCAACTGGTCAAGTTTTGGTGTCAGTGCGGTTCTTCTGGTAATTCTAGAGTCTCTAATCGCTCTCAGCATCTCTCTCTTAGAAATTGCATTATCTCCACCACCGCGTTCCCACTTATAAATTCTTAAAGTTGGGCATGTATAAAAGTTATAGTAATCTGTATACTGACTAGCATCATTAGCCATTAAAGAAATCCAACGTTCAAAAAACGCTCTAGTTTCTCCAGAACGAGGAACTCTAAATGTGATACTAATCTGACTGAATGTAGAACCCGTTGCATATCTGATAGCAGACCCTAACTGGTTATATGTTCCTGTGGTAACTTGTTTGCTAGGAAGATTTACATTGTCAGCATAATAGTTTAGTAAATTTCTTAAATCTCCTCTCTGAGAGTCATATTTACTAGAATTTGTATATGCACCTCCCGCCAACATTGGAGTAGTGGCAAAATGCACAGAAAATAGATTTGTAAAGGAAGGAGCGTTATTTTTCTCCTTGAAAAATCCAATAAAATCCTGTAGTGAATTGTATTGGGCAGATTCTTTATTTGGAATTGTCATTAGACCTTAAGTTCTTTTTCTGTAATTAGCATAAATTCCCAACCCTGATCCATACAAAATTCAGTTGCTGCTTTCCATTTTGCTTGGTTTACAGCATATGTCACAACTTCATTAATATACCTTTTTGTATGTCTTTTTTGAGTTTTGGGTTCTTTAGTTTGTTTAAAAGGTTTTACTTCAACCAGATATTTTTTGTTTTTGATTTTAACATAAAAATCTGGAAAATATCTATGTCTTCTACCATCAACTGGAGAAGTATATGGGACAATAATTTCTTCACTACCCCACTCTAAGACGGATGGTGTTGTATCACACCATTTCATAAATTTATACTCCCAAGAAGAGCGATAAATTACATTACTAGAATCGCCCTTATACTTCCTCGGAAAGGAAACACGATACTTACCTTGATATCTCATAAATACATAGAGGTCACATAGTATTTAGGTATAATTTTGGCAGAACGCAAAATCCTAAGATATCCAATAAAACCGCCAGTAAATGAAACCTCTGGCGCTGATGATGTCGATTCGCCTACACGGTTTATTGACTATATTTCTTTCCGTAGATATCAAATTAATTATAAAGATACATCAACTGGATACTTTGGACTTAATCTACCTAATAATAAGGTAAATCAGTTATATGCTGATAATAAGGTATATTTGGCAATCCCCAATCAACTTCAAACAACATACACCCCCCAGTATAATCAAGTTGACTTAGGAGTTGCTGGTGTTGCTGCTGCTGGTCTCATCGGTGGAGGTCAAGACTTAGATAAAATTGTTAATGTTGCACAAACATTTGCAGCAAACTCTAAAGGTGAATTCGCTGCAAGTGCTATTGCAGGTGCAGCGAATAATTTAGGACAAATGTTGGGATTGGCGGGCAATCTTGATGCCAACTCTTTGCAAGCTCTTACTAAAGGAAAGGTATTCAATCCATTTCAAGAGCAAATCTTCAAAAATATGGCGTTCCGAACTCACAACTTCAACTTCAAGTTGTTTGCTCGTAGTTTTGAGGAAGCACAAGAAATTCAAGAAATTGTTAAATGGATGAAACTTGGTGCAGTTCCTAAAATTAGCGGTTCGGGTGGTTTCAAGGCTGACATTGGAAATGTCACTAAAGATGTTGAAAATGGAGATTTTGGAAGAGAACTCTCTCAATCTAGTTCTAGTAATACAGCAAGAGGAAGTAGATTTTTTGAAGTCCCTGATAAATTTGAAATTAAATATAAGAGACTATCGCCAACTGGAGAGTTTTCTCAAGGTGGTATAGATATTCATCATAAAATCAAAGACTCGGTTTGCTCCAATATCAGTGTTAACTATGCACCTGATGGTTCATATACCGCTTTTAAGTCTATCAGGGGTCGAAGTGGTCGCGACCCTTTTGCTCAAATAGCAGTTCCATCACTTACATTAACGCTTCAATTTATTGAAACATCAATCATTTCTTTAGCAGATATCGAGAACGGATTCTAATGGCATATTTTAGCAAATTACCAGATATATACGTTGCTGAAGGAATTACTTCTTCAGAAAATTTCAAGTATCGTCTTGTCAAGAATATTTTTCGAAGAACTATTTCCAGAGATGATTTAGAAAAATATACTACATTCTTTGAAAATTATTCAATCCGAGATAGTGATACTCCTGCTTCACTTGCGCTTGATATTAGCGGAGACGTATTTAATGATTGGATTATCTTGACAGTAAATAACATAACTGATGTATATGAACAGTGGCCAAAAAATAACGCAAAGTTGCAAAGTTATGTAGACGATAATTATGCTTCCACAGATGGACTTCACCACTGGGAAACTAATGAAGTTCTGTATAATGATATAGTATTTGTTAAAGAAGGGATTGAAGTAAATGAGACCTTCCGAGCAGTTCTTCCCGATGGAACTACTTTGTCTAAAGAGGCGTCAATCTACCCTGTCAATAACTATGAGCATGAAGAATATCAAAATGAACTAAAAAGACAAATTCTTCTTCCAAACTCTCAAATTGTTGATTTAATTATTGAAGAATTTGAAGATATTGTTGAATATCAATCTAATAGAGAGATGGATGCTCAAAATAATAAAAAGACTACTTTAAGTGTTGCTCAACTATTCTTAGATAAAAAAGGTATCATATACGGCAGCAATGCCCGTAGTTCTAATACTGATGTAGTTACCTCTTTTGACTATGGTAGTACATCATCTACAACTGGTGCGACTGCTGGAATTGCTGTAATCTCAGTAACAACAAATACTGGTACAGTTGCTACGACCGCAGCTGCAGCATCATCAACTCCAACACCAAGTCCTACACCTTCTCCAACTCCAAGTCCTTCACCAGGTTACGGCGGTGGATACTGATTCTAACGAAGATTATATAACTATAGACATAACAAAAGACGGACTTGCACTTATGTACAGGTCCGTCTGTTTTCATTTGGATAAATGGCCTGGTGGCGATTCTTATGAGCAACAAGGACTCATGTTAA
>Ga0209557_1001811_pt1 | contig 11479 bp, 8 predicted proteins | sample SaaInlV_120m_DNA_4_FD_184672 | JGI IMG/M metagenome (GOLD analysis project Ga0209557, IMG submission 184672) | Marine microbial communities from expanding oxygen minimum zones in the Saanich Inlet - Saanich Inlet SI074_LV_10m_DNA (SPAdes) (version 2) | ecosystem: Environmental > Aquatic > Marine...
AAGAGAATCCTCAATTACAAGTAAAAATATACATTTGTTACTATGGAAAAAACACAATCATTTAGTGGTAAAAAAATAGATAAAGCTAAAATTATTAATCTCGAAAAAGGGAAAATACCACCACAAGCAGTTGATTTAGAAGAGGCTGTGCTTGGTGCTATGATGATTGATAAAAAAGGGATAGATGACGTTATTGATATTTTGCATCCAGACGCATTTTACGAATTAAAACATCAAGAGATTTATAGAGTTATTTATGATCTTTTCCAAGAATCGAAACCAATAGATTTGTTAACGGTTTCTAACGCTCTAAGAAAAAACGCAAAACTTGATTTAGTTGGTGGTGATTTTCATTTGATAAGATTAACACAAAAAGTAGCATCGTCAGCCCATATAGAATTTCATGCTAGAATCATTCTTCAAAAATATATCCAACGAAGACTTATTAGTATCTCTAGTGATATTATTGAGAATGCCTATGATGAAACAGCAGATGTATTTGATTTATTAGATAATGCAGAAGCAAAATTATTTGAGGTAACTCAAGGGAACTTAAAGAAAAGTTCAGAGGGAGCTAGTGATCTTGTTAAACAAGCTTTAACTAAGATTCAAGAAATTTCAAATAAAGAAGGAATGAGTGGTTTAGCTACAGGTTTTACAAAACTTGATGCTATTACTTCAGGATGGCAACCCTCAGATTTAATTATTATTGCTGCTCGTCCTGGTATGGGAAAAACTGCTTTCGTTATTTCTATGGCTAAAAATATGGCAATTGATTTTAATCATGCTGTCGCTGTTTTTTCATTAGAAATGTCTTCTGTTCAGTTAATCACTAGAATGATTTCTTCAGAAACTGGATTAACTTCAGAGAAACTTCGTAAAGGAAATTTAGAACCTCATGAATGGGAGCAATTGAATGTAAAAGTTAAACGATTATCTGATGCTCCTATTTTTATAGATGACACACCATCATTATCAATTTTCGATTTACGAGCAAAAGCAAGAAGATTGGTTTCTCAACATAACGTAAGGATTATAGTAATAGATTATTTACAATTGATGACTGCTGGGAATAATAATAAAGGTGGAGGGAATAGAGAACAAGAAATCTCTATGATTTCTAGAAATTTAAAGGCTTTAGCAAAAGAATTAGAAGTTCCTGTTATAGCCCTTTCTCAATTATCTAGAGCTGTAGAAACCAGAGGAGGAAGTAAAAGGCCTTTATTGTCAGATTTACGTGAATCTGGTGCAATAGAACAAGATGCTGATATTGTATCATTTATTTTTCGACCAGAATATTATGGGATGACAGAATGGGATGATGATGAACACACTCCTTGTGAAGGACAGGGTGAATTTATTATTGCAAAACACAGAAATGGTGGACTAGACAATATTCGTTTAAAATTTACAGGGCATTTAGCTAAATTCTCAGATTTAGAAGAAGGTTTTAGTAGTGAATTTCAGTCTAGTATGAATACAGATTTTACTGAGGATGTTTTTCCGGATACACGAATAGAACCAAAAGACGCCTTTGAAATTAATGAAGATGATGTTCCTTTTTAAAATTATTTATTAAACTCTTGTTAACTTAATAATATCAATATGAAACGTATTCTAACTTTAATACTTTTTTGTTTTAACCATTTGTTGGTGGTATCTCAGGAAGCTAAAACATCATTTCAACCTTTAGATGTTTTTTCTTTAGAATGGGTTTCAGATCCTCAAATATCCCCAGATGGGTCACAAATTGTTTATAAAAGAAATGGTTTTGATATCATGAAAGACAAATCAAAAGGAAGCCTCTGGGTCATTAATACTGATGGTTCCTCCCATAGAAAACTAACCTCAAGGGAAGTCAATGAATCTAATCCAAGATGGTCACCCGATGGAAAGCGCATTGCTTTTGTTAGTAATACAAACGAAGGTTCAGAATTATATATGTATTGGGTTTCAACTGGTCAAATTGCAAAATTATCTCAATTAGAAATGTCTCCAGGAAATATAACCTGGTCACCAGATGGAAAACAATTAGCTTTTACCATGTTTAAGCCACAAAATTTTCCAGTAATTATTAAGATGCCTAAAAAGCCTAAAGGTGCGAAATGGGCAAAACCTGCTAGAATTACCAATAGATTGAAGCATGAGGCAGATGGAAGAGGCTATATGAACCCTGGATTTACACATATTTATACAATACCTGCTCAAGGAGGTACACCCAGACAAGTTACTAGTGGTAATTATAATCATTCGGGTACATTATCTTTTTCTCCAGATAATAATTCTATATATTTTTCAGCAAATCGAGTTGAAAATTGGGAATATGACTTTAGAAATAGTGAAATTTACAACGTTGATATTTATTCAAAAACAATTACACTTTTAACCTCTCAAATAGGGCCTGATTTTTCTCCAAAAGTTTCTCCAAATGGTAAGAAAATTGCTTTTTTAGGATATAAAGATAAATCACAAGCTCACCAAAACAGAGTTCTTTATTTAATGGATTCTGACGGTAAGAATAGAAAAGTTGTTTCTCAAAAATTTGACAATAGTGTTTCAAATATTTCTTGGGATAAATCAGGTAAAGGCTTGTATTGTACCTACGATGAACAAGGAAATTCAAAAGTAGCTTATATTACAACAAATGGTAAAATCTCTAAACTTGCTGATAATTTGGGAGGAACAACTATTGGAAGACCCTATGCTTCTGGTTCGTATTCAGTTGCTAATAACGGAACTTTGGCTTTTACACATACAAGACCAGAATATCCATCTGAACTTGCTATTATTCGAGATAGTAAACCACCAAAATTAATTACCAATTTAAACGAAGATATTTTAGCGCATAGGATACTTGGAGAAACTGAAGAAGTTTGGTATACTTCTACTTTTGATGGAAGAAAAATTCAGGGATGGATAGTAAAACCTCCTTTTTATGATGCTTCCAAAAAATATCCATTATTAGTAGAAAATCATGGAGGTCCAATTTTAAATTATGGAGATCGTTTTACTGCAGAAATCCAACTGTATGCTGCAGATGGATATGTGGTATTTTATCCAAACCCTAGGGGAAGTACCAGTTATGGAGAAGAATTTGCAAATTTATTATATAATAATTATCCAGGACAAGATTATAATGATGTTATGGATGGAGTTGATCTTTTAGTGAAAAAAGGTATTGTAGATCCTCAAAAATTGTTTGTTACAGGAGGAAGTGCAGGGGGGATTATGACTGCTTGGATGATTGGTCAAAGTAATCGTTTTAAAGCTGCTGTAGTTGTGAAACCAGTAATGAACTGGATTAGTAAAACTTTAGTAGCAGATAACTATTTTGGATATGCAAATTCTCGATATCCAGGACAGCCATGGGAAAATTTTGATACATATTGGAAGTTTTCACCATTATCATTGGTTGGTAATGTAGAAACTCCAACTATGGTTATGGTTGGAATGAATGATTTAAGGACACCACCAAGTGAGGCAAAGCAATTGTATCATGCATTGAAATTACGAAAAATTGAAACGGTACTTGTTGAAATTCCTGAGGCATCTCATGGCATTGCAAAAAAACCAAGTAATTTGATAAGTAAAGTAGCACATACTTTAGCCTGGCTAAAAAAATATAATTTTTAATCTCATTAATAAAATTATATATTGAAAAAACTAGCCCTAGCTTTTGTGTTTTTATTATGGTCGAATTTTATTTGGGCTTCTTTTGTATACATTCCAATGAATAATAACATACAAAAAAACCATCTCAAGGCCTATGGTATTGTCTATTTTTCTTTACAATCAGGATTAAAAGCTAAATGGTTATTAAATTATGATGGAGGTGCTTTTCTAATTGAGAACAATACTTTAATAGAAAATGAATGTAAAATTCGTGGAGTTTCTTATCAAATAATCTCCGATACAAAAGCAGAATTAATTTTACAAGATATTTCATCACCCTCCAAAAATCAAGAAGCTGTGACTTTAGAAAAAGCGCCAAAGATTGCAGTATATTCACCCAAAGATAAAATGCCATGGGATGACGCAGTAACTATGGTGTTAACTTATGCTGAAATACCATTTGATGTTATTTATGATAAGGAAATATTGAATGATCAATTGTTATTATACGAATGGGTTCACCTACATCATGAAGATTTTACAGGACAATATGGTCGATTTTATGGAGCTTTTAGAACAGCTCCTTGGTATGTAGATGGAAAGATACGAACAGAAAAATCTGCCAAAGCTTTAGGTTTTGATAAGGTATCTCAGCTCAAATTAGCTGTTAGTCTTAAACTAAGAGATTATGTAATGAACGGAGGATTTATGTTTGCGATGTGCTCAGCTACTGATAGTTTTGACATTGCTTTAGCATCTGAAGGGGTAGATATTGTAGAATCTATGTTTGATGGAGACCCATCAGAATCTAATTATCAATCTAAAATTAACTTTAATAAAACATTAGCCTTTAAAGATTTTAATTTAATTAGAAACCCTACGACCTATGAATTTTCAACTATAGATATGACTCGAAAGCGTTCTATTCCAAAAACATCAGATTATTTTTCATTAATAGAATTTTCAGCAAAATGGGATCCGGTACCAACTATGTTAACTCAAAATCACACACAATTAGTTAAAGGTTTTATGGGGCAAACTACTTCCTTTGATAGGTCAACTATTAAATCAAACGTTTTGGTTTTGGGAGAAAATAGAACAAATAGAGAGGCAAAATACATTCATGGCACAAGAGGAAAAGGAATGTTTACTTTTTATGGAGGTCATGATCCCGAGGATTATACACACAGAGTAGGAGATCCTAAAACTGAATTGGACTTACATTCAACATCTCCAGGGTATCGTTTAATACTTAACAATGTTTTATTTCCTGCAGCAAAAAAGAAAAAACAAAAGACATAGTTAATAACCTTGTTAATTTTGTATCAAAATAAACCTTGTCAATTGTTTTTTAAAAAATTACTTTTGTTAACAAACATTTATTAATGGCTTCAACACAAGAATTACAAGATTTTACACAACAAGTAAGAAGAGATATTTTAAGAATGGTTCACGCTGTAAATTCCGGTCATCCTGGTGGTTCGTTGGGTTGTGCAGAGTTTTTTACTGTTCTTTATCAAGAAGTACTTGAATACTCAACAGATTTTAAAATGAATGGAGAAAATGAAAATCTTTTTTTCTTATCTAATGGTCATATATCACCAGTTTATTATAGTGTATTGGCTAGAAGCGGTTTCTTTCCAGTTGAAGAATTGGCAACTTTTAGAAAAATGAATACTCGCTTACAAGGGCACCCAACTACACATGAAGGTTTGCCTGGTATTAGAATTGCATCAGGATCTCTAGGTCAAGGAATGTCAGTAGCTATTGGTGCTGCTGAAGCGAAGAAGCTTAATGGAGACGATAAGATTATATACACACTTCATGGTGATGGTGAACTGCAAGAAGGTCAGGTTTGGGAGTCTGCAATGTATGCTTCTGGAAAAAATATAGATAACCTAATATCTACTATAGATTTAAATGGTAAGCAGATTGATGGCGCTACAGATGACGTATTACCATTGGGAAGTATTAGAGCTAAATTTGAAGCTTTTGGTTGGGAAGTTATAGATATAATAAAAGGGAATGATGTAGATTCAATTAAAAAAGGTCTTTCTGAAGCAAAATCCAAAACAGGAAAAGGAAAACCTGTTTGTGTATTATTACATACTGAGATGGGAAATGGAATAGATTTTATGATGCATACCCATGCTTGGCATGGTAAAGCACCTAATGATGAGCAATTGGCAAATGCATTAGAGCAAAATCCTGTTACACTTGGTGACTATTAAGAATAGTATATAAATAGATATCTTAAATCCTACTGCTCATTCAGTAGGATTTTTTTGTTATCACCAGCTTTTCTTTTTATTAATTAAATGTTTATATAACTTAAATAACAGTTTTTTTATGTTTTTATTTAGAATTCAACGTAAGTAAAAAAGTATCTTTACGTCCGTAGATTTAAACTTATAAAATGCGAATAGGAATTGTATGTTATCCAACTTTTGGAGGTAGTGGTGTTGTAGCTACAGAATTAGGGATGGCCTTGGCAGATAAAGGGCATGAGGTTCATTTTGTAACCTATAATCAACCTGTTCGGTTAGATTTCATCTCTCATGACTTGCATTTTCATGAAGTTTTAATGGAAGAGTATCCATTGTTTCAATACCAACCTTATGAGCTTGCATTGTCTACCAAATTAGTAGAAGTTGTTTCTAAATACAACTTAGAAATCTTACATGTTCATTACGCAATTCCTCATGCTTATGCAGCTTATATGGCAAAGATGATGTTAAAAGAGAAAGGGATAGATATAAAAGTAGTGACAACTCTTCACGGAACAGATATTACTTTGGTTGGAAGTCACCCTAGTTATAAGACAGCTGTAGAGTTTAGTATCAATAATTCTGATGTGGTTACTTCAGTTTCTGAAAGCTTAAAACAAGATACTTTACGATTGTTTACAATTACCAATGAAATTAAAGTAGTTCATAATTTTATTGATACAGAAAAGTATGATCGAGAATCACAAAACGAATGTCAACGAATAGCTGTAGCAAAACCAGAAGAACGGATTTTAACACATATTTCAAATTTTAGGCCTGTAAAACGAATAGAAGATGTTGTGAAAATATTTTATAATGTACAAAAAGAGATTCCGGCCAAACTTTTAATGGTAGGTGAAGGTCCAGAAAAAAGAAATGCAGAGTTATTGGTAAAAAAGTTAGGAATTTCTGACAGCGTAATTTTCTTAGGTAATAGTCATGAAATAGCAAAAATATTATGTTATACAGATGTCTTTTTATTACCCTCTAAAAGTGAAAGTTTTGGCTTGTCTGCTCTTGAAGCTATGGCAGCAGAAACTGCTATCATATCTACAAATACAGGAGGTTTACCAGAGGTAAACGTTCATGGTGTAACGGGCTATTTAAGTAATTTAGGTGATGTAGAAGATATGTCTAAAAATGCTGTAAGTATTTTAAAAGATGATGCAATTTTATTACGTTTTAAAGCGAATGCCAAAAAGCATACAAAACAATTTTGTTTAGAAAATATATTACCTGTTTACGAAGAGATTTACAGCTCTGTATTAGAAAAAGTACTTTAAGAGTTATAAAACTCAATGCTTTCTAGAAGCAATTCATTACTTATTTTACAATCTAGTTTAAAATCTTCAAAATCATTAAGCAAAACAAAATTTACTTGCCCATTGCTGTTTTTCTTATCGTGTTTTAATAAGTCAAATATTGGATCGTAATCTGAAACATCAATAACTACTTTCTCGTACATAACATCGATCATGTTTTTAACGATCATAACTTTCTCTTTGGAAAGTTGCAAAACCTTGTGAGATAAATAGGATTCACAAACCATACCAATTGCTATTGCTTCACCATGAGTAAGGTTACTTTTTTTATTGTTATCTAAAAAATAAGATTCTATCGCATGTCCTAATGTATGTCCAAAATTTAAAACCTTTCTTAGCCCTTTTTCTTTAGGGTCTTTTAAAACTATTTCATTTTTAATTTCTATAGATCTATGAATAATTTTATTAATATTTGATTTTTCAAAAGTTTTTAAACAATCAATTAAATCGGTGTCATATGTTAATCCATATTTTATGATTTCAGCAATACCAGATCTAGATTCTCTATCATTTAACGTAGCTAAAAAATCTTCGTCAATTATAACAGCTTGTGGGTTTACAAATAATCCTATTTGATTTTTTAAAACTCCCAAGTCTACACCAGTCTTTCCACCTACAGAAGCATCAACCATACTCAGCAACGTTGTAGGTATATTTACAAAATCAATACCACGTTTGTAGGTAGCTGCTACAAATCCACCTAAATCTGTGATTACTCCACCGCCAAGAGTAATTAATAAACTATTTCTGTCTGCGTTTAATTCGGTTAGTGCATTCCAAACACCAGAACAAGTATCTAAGTTTTTGTTTATCTCTCCTGATTCAATTTCTATAATTTCTATTCTTTTATCTGTTTCTAGTAAAGGAATAAATTTTGGATAACAATGTTCAAACGTATTTTCATCAACTAAAATAAAAATTGATGAATAATTTTTATTTTGAATTAAGATATTCAATTCTCTATATCCATTTTGCTTAAAATGTATATAATAAGTTGCTGCTTTAATAGATTTCATGTTCTATAAATTTCAAGTACAAATAAACTACAAAATATTGAATAATTTAAGCAAGGTAGTTATCTTTGTTTACACATATATTTAAATAATGAAACTCTTTAATAATACCAAAATTGCTTTTTCATTAAAGTCGGATTCAGAATTAGAAAGAGCTTTCTTTCTATTTAAATTAATCCAAAGTCAACCAATGGTAAAGATTGGTACGGCAGTAACAAATTTTGCATTAAAGGCTCATTTGCCTGTTGAGGGGCTTATTCGATCTACTGTATTCGATCACTTTTGTGGAGGTGTAACAGAAGAAGACTGTATCCCCAATATTGAAAATATGCATAGTAATGGTGTTTATTCTGTTTTGGATTATTCTGTTGAGGGTAATGAAACAGAGAAACAATTTGATCTAGTAAAAACTAAAACATTAAAAAATATAGAATTTGCTAAGAAAAAAGATTCGATACCATTTGTGGTTTTTAAACCAACAGGAGTGGGTCGATTTTCTTTATATCAAAAAATTACAGAAAAAAAATCACTTTCTAATGAAGAAAAAAGTGAGTGGATTAACGTTATGAATCGGTATTATGAAATATGTGATAAAGCAATTAAATATGATGTTCCTATTTTAATTGATGCAGAGGAAAGTTGGATTCAGGATGCTGCAGATCAATTGGTTGAGGTCTTAATGGAAAAGTATAATGTAAATAAAGCTATTGTTTTTAATACATTACAAATGTATCGCCATGATAGGATGGAGTATTTAAAAGCATTACATCAAAAAGCTTTGAAAGGAAATTATCACATAGGATTAAAAATTGTACGTGGTGCCTACATGGAAAAAGAAAGAGAAAGAGCAGTAGAAAACAAGTATCCATCTCCTATTTGTATTGATAAAAATGCTACTGATGAAAATTTTAATGCTGCCATAAAATTTATGATGGAACACGATAAAATGGCTCTTTTTGCTGGAACACATAATGAGGAGAGTTCTTATCTATTGTTAGGTTTAGCAAAAAAACATAAAATAATCCCCTCTGATCATCGTTTGTGGTTTGGCCAATTGTATGGTATGAGTGATCACATAAGTTTTAATTTAGCTAAAGAAGGATACAATACAGCTAAATATGTTCCTTTCGGACCAGTAAGAGATGTAATGCCATATCTCATAAGAAGAGCTGAGGAAAACACCTCTGTAGCAGGGCAAACTAATAGAGAGTTAAATTTAATTAAAGAAGAAAGAGTAAGAAGAAAATTAGAATGAATACTGTAGAAGAAATAAAAGAACTCCTTCAAAAAAATAAAAAGCGCTTAGACAAAGAGCTTCAACAAAGTAAAGAAGCTGTTAGTTTAATAAAAAAGTCTATGCGCTCCCCTTTGTCTGATGAGGAAAAAGATAAAGTCAAAATTCAGTTATTAGATATCTGTAAAGCTATACCTGCATTTACAGTATTTATGTTGCCAGGTGGAGCCTTATTATTACCTCTTTTAATAAAATTAATTCCAGATATTTTACCCTCAGCTTTTAGAGATGATGAAGAGCCAATAAATTAATGCTAATTTATTTAATCTCTTAAAGTAAAACACTACTTTTGCAACTTCAAAAAAAGGAAGCATGCAATCAATTAGGAATATTGCCATTATAGCCCACGTAGATCATGGTAAGACTACATTAGTAGACAAGATTATAGATCAAGCAAAAATTTTAGACGATCGTAAAGAGCGTAAAGATTTATTATTAGATAACAATGATCTTGAAAGGGAAAGAGGGATTACAATTTTATCAAAAAATGTTTCTGTTGATTACAAAAACGTAAAAATAAATGTAATAGATACTCCTGGTCACGCAGATTTTGGTGGGGAAGTAGAGCGTGTGTTAAAAATGGCTGATGGTGTTTTATTACTAGTTGATGCTTTTGAAGGACCAATGCCACAAACACGTTTTGTACTAGGTAAGGCTCTAGAACTAGGATTAACACCTATTGTAGTTGTAAATAAGGTTGATAAAGAAAATTGTACACCAGATTTAGTTCACGAAAAAGTATTTGATTTAATGTTTGCTTTAGAAGCTACAGAAGATCAATTAGACTTTACAACTATCTATGGTTCTGCTAAGAATGGTTGGATGAGCACAGATTGGCAAGACCCTAAGGATAATATCTTAGATCTATTAGATGCAGTTATAGAATCTATACCCGAGGCACCTTATAGAGAGGGATCTCCTCAAATGCAAATTACCTCGTTAGATTTTTCTTCCTTTACGGGTAGAATTGCAATAGGACGAGTTTTTAGAGGTGATTTGGAAGAAAACAAAGATTATATGTTGTGTAAACGAGATGGTTCTACTAAAAAAGTAAGAATTAAAGAATTACACGTTTTTGAAGGGATGGGAAAAGCCAAAACTACAAATGTAAGAAGTGGAGACATATGTGCCATTACTGGGTTAGAAGGTTTTGAAATCGGTGATACGATTGCAGATTTAGATGCACCAGAGGCTTTACCAAGAATTGAGGTAGATCAACCAACAATGAGTATGTTATTTACTATCAATAATTCTCCTTTCTTCGGAAAAGAAGGTAAGTTTGTAACTTCACGTCACTTACGTGATCGTTTGTTCAAAGAGATGGAAAAGAATCTAGCTCTTCGAGTAGATACTACAGATTCAGAGGATAAGTTTAATGTATTTGGTCGTGGTGTTCTTCATTTATCTGTACTGATTGAAACCATGCGTAGAGAGGGATATGAATTACAAGTTGGAAGACCACAAGTAATACTTAAAGACATTGATGGTATAAAATCTGAGCCCTACGAAACTTTATCAATAGATGTTCCAGAAGATGTTGCCTCCAAGGCAATAAATTTAGTTTCATTACGAAAAGGAGATTTATTGGTTATGGAGCCAAAAGGAGATCTTCAACATTTAGAGTTTACTATACCGTCTAGAGGACTTATAGGATTACGAAATAAGATTTTAACTGCAACAGCAGGAACTGCTATTATAAATCATAGATTTTCAGAATATGGTCCTTTTAAAGGAGAGTTTTCAGAAGATATTAAAGGGGCTATTGTTTCTTCTGCAGCAGGAAAAGCTACAGCATACGCAATAGACAGACTGCAAGATAGAGGACGCTTTTTTATAGATCCAAACCAAGACATATATATAGGTCAAGTTGTTGGTGAAAATAGTAAGGATACAGATATGGGTGTAAATTTGATTAAAGGAAAAAAATTAACCAACGTTCGTTCATCTGGAACAGATGACAGTGTAAAGATT
>Ga0209557_1001818_pt1 | contig 11450 bp, 19 predicted proteins | sample SaaInlV_120m_DNA_4_FD_184672 | JGI IMG/M metagenome (GOLD analysis project Ga0209557, IMG submission 184672) | Marine microbial communities from expanding oxygen minimum zones in the Saanich Inlet - Saanich Inlet SI074_LV_10m_DNA (SPAdes) (version 2) | ecosystem: Environmental > Aquatic > Marine...
ATTTCTCCTTTAATAATACCGTCAAGTCGTTTTAGTTTCCATACAATGTACTCCATGGTGGGGACACACTGGGGATTCCATCCAGCAAAAGTTGAATGTTCTCCACTTGGTATCTGCCAACAGGGAGAGTCATCATTGTCAAGGTCTAGTGATTCTCTGTAAGCATCATCACCAAGTAGAACACATGCTCTCTCTGCTGCATTCAAACTACCGAAGCAAGCAAATCCATTCTTCTTAATCTCCTCAGGAATGTGATGTTTCATTGAATAGCAAGTGGTTGTAGTCGGTCAAGGATCTCACGATAGGCAGGTACGATATCACCTTCATCGTTTCTGAATAGATCCTTATCAAATCTTTCATCACTACCAATCTTCCAGAGTCTCATACTATCAGGACTGATTTCATCAGCAAGTAGCAACTCACCATGAGCAGTATAACCGAACTCAATCTTGAAGTCAACCAAATCAATACCTGTGATGTAGAACACAGAACGAAGGATGTCATTGATACGCAATGTCATCTCAACAAAAGGTTCAGGATCATATCCCATCAGACGCACACGATCTCTTGTCAGCAGAGGATCATGCTTACTATCATCCTTCAGGAAGAATTCGACAATAGGATTTGGTAATGGAGCACCTTCTACCAAAGTTGTCTCACGAACAATAGATCCAGCAGCACGATTCCTACAAATAACTTCTAGTGGAACGATATCTACTTTCTTACAGATCATCTTGTTAGCACCAACCATATTAATATAATGAGTTGGGATATGTTCTTTGGCAAGTGTCTCAAAGATAAGAGCAGAGATACTACAACAGAGAGAACCTTTACCCAATGGATGATCGACCATCTCACCATTGCCAGCTGTTACCTTGTCGTGATACTCAATGATGACTTGTTGGGCATCATCACCTTGATAAACAGTCTTTACCTTACCTTCTACAATTACTTCCATTAGTCCTCTTGTTTGTATGTAATAGTAATTTGATTGTATACTTCATCTCGGTTGTCGCTGTTGTATACACGACATCGTTCTACCTTAGCATCTAATAGTTTCTCAATATTATTGAGTTGCCATTCAGCAGCATACTTCTTGAACCCATCATCCATCCAAGTCTTATTCGATCCTGGTGTGTTAAAGTCATCCATTATTCAATACCTTTAGGAAAGTCTTCAATCTCAGTCAATTCATAGTCCCAGTCTTCCATGACTGTATTAGCATAGAAACGATCTGAAAGCATTTCAATTTCTTTCTCTGCATACTCTCTGGTTGGTGCTTCCAACCAAATATCAATCACTTTACCAAGTCTAAGTTTCTTGATATCTAACTCAGACAATCGCTTACTACCATCTCTCACAGCATTACCTGGTGAGTCATCAACCTGTGATCGTAGTCGGATGAATACTAACGCTTTAAACTTCATTTCTTAGTGGATTTCAACCAGCAAGGTTTACATAACGAATTTGTCCAACTACCATCAGGTGCTTGATGTCCTACTTGAGGGCATTCATTCGCTGCTGTCATTTTACCACACCCAACGCATTTTGTCTCCCACATTTTCATAATGTTCTCTCTAATCTATTTGTTGCTTGATCTGGAAAATCTCTAGGACGACTATCACCAGCATTGTCAGTTCTAGCAGAACCTTCGTTTGCTTTCATAGTGTGCTGGAAGTTTGCTCTCTTGTATCGCAACCCTAGAGGATCAGGCATCCAATATGTTACCTGCCAATCTTGGGCGGGACATAACTCTAGATGCTTCTCTACAGAATGATTGAAGCTACCCATTTGAACGTGTCCATCATGAGTGATACATCTACCATCGCCAGCAGGAACTAGGAAAAGTTGTTTCATAGAACTTCTTGCTCTGGGTTGAGATTTTTCACGAATTGCTCAGGATCCTTTTCTGACTTATGCACCCAATGATAGCGCATCATCTTGAAAATAGGATCCCACATGGGGACACAGACATAATCCTTCATGTGTGTCTCGCAGCAAGTTCCTTTAATTCCTTTGCTGTGAGTTTATCCAACCGCTCTGTGAAGTGATCGAGCAGTAATTGTTTGTATTGTTTCTTAGTCACGTTGCCTCCAATCATCAGGTTTGTCTTGCTGAAACCAACTCTTAATATCGTCAGCACTAGTAAATCCCTTTCTGTGATTGGATGGGTCGGGATCTCCTAATCCCATCCTATTCAGAAAATCATCGGTACTACCTTCTTCAATCTGCTGAGAAGATTGTCTTCGTGCTTTTTGCAACCAGTCTCTAGCAAGTGTATGAGACTTAGCGAGTTTCTCTGCCCAGATCATATCGTCTAATTTTACCTCTTCGCCATTTGCAATACATTTACAAATAAATTCTAAGCGCAGTCTGTACTGTGTAGAAAGCAAAAGTTTTCCCCCAACCAAGTTTATTTAGGACTCGTCAGACATCTTTGAAAAATCATTAATCTTATCAAACTTCAGTGTTCGCAAGAATTTATCCACAAGAATGTCTCCTTTATGTGAGATAACAAACAGATTGGTGTCCTTTCCAAGACCACGAAGAATCTGGAGAAGTTCTCCAGTACCAGAAGCATCTAATGAACTATCAAATACTTCATCGAGAATGAGTAGATTGGTGGAGACACTATTCTTCATACGAGCAACTTCACGCCAAGTAAAAAGAAGTGCTAGATCAATCTTCTGCTTCTCTCCTTCTGAGAAGGATGCATAAGAAAACTCATCTCTAAAACGACTCTTGATAACTTCATCAAATTCCTCATCTAGAGTAAAATTAACAAAGAAATCCATTGACTGAAGATACTTATTAATTAATTGATTAAAGATTGGAATATATTTTTTAATAATCTGACTTTTAATCCCAGAATCTTTAAGGAGAGAAGAGACAACTTGAAACTCGTCTAATTGCTGACTGACTGCAGAACAATCTTTTTCAGTAGCATCATAATGATTACGAAAATTCACAAGAATTTCTTTTTCATGATCAATGTTAGGAGTGCTTTGTTGCAATTCTATAATTTGCTTGGAGATATCAAGATTTTCCATTTCAATACGAACGATCTCTCTTTCTTGTGCCGTAGCGTCACTACGAACCTCATATAATTTTGAAGAAGTTTCTTCCATCTTGGTAACAACTTCTACTGCCTCAAGAATATCTTTAGAGAATCCTTCAATCTCAGTAGCAATAATTTTACCTGCCTTAGACATTGTACTTACTTTCTTTTGCTTAAACAATCCAGCAATGTCTTGACTACAAGTAGGACATGTGTCATGTTCTTTGAAGAATTTTAGATCTTTTGCAATTAGTTTTAGTTCAGACTTTTTGTCTGCTTGACCTTGGCGAAGTTTACGAATAAATTTTTTCTGAGGTTCTACATCACCCATCTGTTCTTCGAGAATTACAATCTCATCTTTAAGTTTGATGTGATTAAATTTTACTTGTTTAATACGTTCGGAATTTTTATTATAACGTTTGCGTTTTTCTTCTTGACGATTTTGATTGACTTCTTGCAAAGAATTAATTAACCTTTGCTGACTTTCTAATTTTTCCTTTGAAAGACGGAGCATATGTCCACAGTCATTACTTTGACCCTGAGCAGTACGAACCCTGTCCTTCAAGATCTGATTCATGTTTGAGAAGATGTTGATATCAAGTAAATCTTCAATAACTTCTCGTCTGTGAGCTGCTGCAAGTTGCATGAAGGGGACAAAAGTTGACGATCCCAGTATGACAACTTGAGTAAAACTTTTGAAATTGAGTTTGAGGATTGATTGCTCCAAATATTTCTGTGTGTCTTTGGCAGCAGCATCCTGGTCAACCAGTTTGTTGTTCTTATAAAGTTCAAATACATTAGGCTTGATTCCTCTGAATACACGATACTCGTCCTTACCAATAGAAAAACAAACTTCTACCTTAGTTCCCTTTTCATTAATACTATTGACTAGTTGACCCCTATTAATTTTACGGAAGGGTTTGTTAAACAGAGCAAAGCACAGAGCGTCAAGCATAGTGGATTTCCCTGCACCATTAGAACCTACAATTAATGTTGATGTAGATTCGCAAAAATTAATCTCAGTCCACTGGTCTCCTGTTGATAAGAAGTTTTTCCAGCGAATAGTTTCAAATGTAATCATTACAGGGGAATAATAAGGTCGTCTTTTTTTATTATAGAATAATTATATCCGTATGTATTGCAATTAATGGCTATCACTGCAGAATCTACTTCAGTGATTTCTAAATTATCTTCATAATCTTCAGCATTTAATAATAGTACATATCTTTCAGCATCATCTCGATCTTCGAATACAGTCACTGTCTTGTTATAATCTCTACTAGTTACAGCATAGATACCACCCGATTGTGTGTCTGTTAGAACGAACATTAAATTTCTGCTGCCTCCATATACAAGGATCTCATAACATTTTTAATGTTGGACTTGTTCACTTTAAGATCTATTCCATCTATGTAGTTATCAAGAAGAGTCATCGTATCTTCGGTTTCTACAACTTTAGAGTCATTTACTTCAACACCCAAGTCTTCAATAATTTTTAAATCACCAAGACCTATATCTTGAAGTTGACTCACAAAATAGTCAAACTTTGAGTAGTCACCTTTTTCCTCTACAATTAATTTGACGAATGCTCCCTTAAGATCATTTTCATCAGGTAAAGTAACTCCACCATTATAGTAGAGTTTGTGAAAAACGTCAAAGGGATTTCTATGGAAAGTAGTTTTTAAAGTTTTCGTATCAAATACATGAAACCCTCTCTTACATCCATAGTCGTTCCAGTATAATTGATATGGATTACCAAGATAATTTACATTTTTCTTAGTAGACTTCATATGATAGTGACCAGAAAATACTTTTTTAAATTTAGAAAAAGTATTCGCATCCATACCATGTTGCATTACATGACCAGGGTGTGCCTCAAACCCATTTAGTTCTAGATGACCCATGCATACTTTTGCTTCAGTACTTCCTATTTCTTCAAGTACTTCTGCACGATTTTCATCGCAAATCCAAGGGAGAAGGAGTATAGGAAGACCACCAAAAACAGAAGTGGTAGGTTTAGTATGGACTCTGATGTTGTTGTATTCTCCAAGTAACTCACTTGGGGCGTTAACTCGTAGAGTATTCTTGTAATAAATATCATGATTCCCTACAAGCATGTCCATCGTAACACCCATCTCTTGAAGAGGTGTAAACCACATCTCTTTTGCCGCTTCCAATGACATGAAGTTAATAGAGCGACGTTTGTCAAAGGTATCACCCAAACAAATAATATCTTTAATATCATTTTCATCGATGAATGGAAGAACTACCTCACCGTAAAATTTTCTATAGTGATCTATAAATGATTGGTTATCATTACGAACACCAAAGTGCTGATCAGTTATCAATAAAATTTTCATTATCTGTATGTGGGAAAACCGTACTGAGGATGAGTAATTGAAGAAAAAAAGAATGGTAATGTTAATCTCGTATTACCAACAGATCCATATGTTTTAACACCATGATGGGAGTTGCCATTGAACATAAACAATCGGTTGTATACATTTTTAACTGTTAAAGTCTCTTCATAGTTTTCTGGAGTTGAGTCATAAAAATTTTCATATTCCTCATCCGAAACATGTTGTCCAGTATACCATCTTTTTTTACAACTATCATGTTCTTCACTAAATGGAATTATCATTTTTCTTGATCTATAAAGTGAAGTTCCTGTATCTTCCTCTGGATTTTTATTAAGAAAAATAATTCCTCCAATTAGACGATTTTTATCTTTATGAATCCAACCACGATTTTTTATATGATACTTGTCTTCATGCATTCCCTCAACTTTCTGGAATACTGTTTTTGCATACCATTGATAATTGCTGTCAGGATAAAATATCCTACAGATTTTATCCATAATCAATTTTTTAAATTCAAGATGATGATACCCTATATCATCAGTTCTTACTCCTGGCCAAGAACCATCACCCATCTTATATTCTAATGAGTTTGCGAAGTCAACTACAAGATCAGGATCATCAAAAAAATTGTCATATACAATGTAAGGAAACATAATTATCTTTTTGAATTCATCTCCACACGGGACTTCATTTGATTATACTCGAATCCTCCTTCTCCGTCAACCGTAAACACATGATCATATCCAGACTTCTCAAGAATCTTATCTTTGATATCTAACTGTCTTTTCTCTTTTGCAATTCTCCTTAAGAATGCATAGTACACAATCTGTGTGAAGTATGCAAACGGATTCTTAGATTTTGCAGGATTAAAGTTATCAATATATTGAATACAATTTTCAATGCCATCACAAACCATATCATCTTTATACATGTAGTTGATAAAGTTAGGTCGATATGATAAGTGTGTTGCAATTTTTAAAAAGCAACTTCCAATATAATTTCCCACTCTGGGTTTATTAGGACTCTTCCAATTTTTTAAAGTAGTAAACTGTTCATCATCATCCATGTCAACAAGACCTGGAATTTCTTTTACTGCAACATTATATACTCTTTCCTTATGCTTGATAATAGCAGCAAGGAACTCTTGATTATCAACGTAATGTTGTTTTTGTTTTTTTACAGTTGTTTTCATATAGTTACCTGCTTTGTTTATATTATAACATACTTGACAGAATCGTCAAGTCTCTGTAGAATAACCATGTAAGGGTTCAGATCAAGTTCTAGCTTTTATAGATTCTTTCAAAGAGATTTCTTGCTTCATCAATTTTTCCTAAGTAACCCATTTCAGGTTCAGGATCAATCTTTTTTTCATCATCATCTCCTAGAACATATGCTTCATATAAAAATGAAACTTCCTTACTCATTGTTGCAACAGTTAGAATATCCCTTTCTTGTACAATATAAAAATCTTCATCAGAAAACTGCATCCACTTAGCAAAACCTACACCTCTAACAGCACGTCCATCTTCAGTTTCTTTAGTAACAATCTGAGTAGAAACAGGGTTTTGAATGAAAGCAAGAGTTTCACCATCATCTTCTGTAAGCACTGCCTTACCTAACACTTCCTCTCCATTGAGAAGTTTGAATACTCCGTAAAATTCTTCATCGTGTCTTGCGTAATTAATCATAAGTTTTTACTTTGACATCTATGATTTCGTAGTTAAATTTTTCTTCGTTATAGACTTTGACTCTTTCCATTAAATGGTTGAGTGTATAGTTGTTACCTCTGTCTGTAGAGATATCATCTGCAATGTCATATAACGTTGCTTGAGATTTGTTTTCGCCTTTCCTTAGGACACGACCAATTGATTGTAGGTTGCGAACTCTGGACTTTGAAGGACTTGCGAAGATAACGTTGTGTAATCTTTTGATGTTGATACCTGTGGAAAATGTACCATATGAAGCAACAATGATGGCATTATCAGATTGTTCGGTTAGTAGTCTGATGTCTTCACGGTCATTAACATCTACTCCACCATGTACGAAATGTACTGGTCTTTCGGTGTAACTATTTATCATCTCGTAAAGAGGCACCCCGTGACGCTCTACATAGTTGAAAAGTACTAGAGTATTTCCCTCTAGATCACAAGCAAGATTACGAATAAATTTATTTCTACCTTCATGTTCTACAAGGTATCCGATCTCATCTTGATAACCCTCAAACAGTTTCTCTTCATGTTTGACTAGAACAATCTTTACCTTCAACTTAGCAACATGTCCTGCTTCCATTAGTTGAGCAGTTTTGGTAACCTGAGAGCACCTACCAAAAACACCTTCCAACACTAACTGGTTGACATTTGCACCATCTAGTGTTCCAGTAAATCCAATACGATACTTACATCCATGCAACTTACCCATCAGAGACGTAAGAGATTTAGCTTTGAAAAGGTGTGCCTCATCACCGATAACTACATCAAACCTGTCAAACCACTTACGAGGTTCCTTGTAGATAGATTGCCAAGTGGTAATTACCACCTGATGGTCCGTATATTTTTCTGCCCCCGCATATATTTTGTGGCAGTTTTCGGAAGACATCCAACCATATTCTTCAAAGTCTTTATACATCTGCTCAACTAAAGATGTAGTAGGAACTACTATTAAAATATTTCTATCAACATTTGCATGGAAACGAACCAACGCATAAATCATCAATGATTTTCCTGATGCTGTGGGCGACAGCAGTAATCTTCTGTTGTATTTTAGTGCTTCGTATATTGCTTTATACTGATAATCTCTTACCTTCAATCCGCGAGGTAAACCCAGAGATTTTACAAAACCCATGACCGATTCTGGAGTGATAAAATCATTTTGTGATAGAGGATGTCCAAAGAATTTGCAATCATCCATTTTATATTTGTATCCTTTTTGATCCGCCCACTCTAAAAGATAGTCTAAAAGACCACAATAGATCTCACCTGTTGCAGGTGAGTATAAACGAATCTTTCCGTCCCATCCTTTCCAACGGCGTTGCTTCTGCATATACTTTGCAGACTCAACTTCAAAACAAAAGTAATCTGCTAGCTCATAATTAATATGAGGTTCTGCCTCAATTTTAAGATAAACTTCATTCTTTTTACGAATACGGAGGTCCATAAAACCATGCTACAAGAGATTTACGCAATCCTGATGTCACAGGTCTAACCCTGTGCCATTGATCACCTTGAAAAAAAATGGCAGTCCATGGTTTTGACTTGAATGTCTCATACCTAGGATCTGCCCCTGGTTTATATATCTCCAAATCAAACTCCCCTCCTTCAAAGTCATCGTTGAGAAAGAGTGACATACTAATCTTTCTTACGTTACCATTGACAGTTTTAGGATGCTGATCCACATGCCAGTCGTAAAAGTCTCCTTGCCCGTAGATGCCAAACTGTACAGGTTCTACACCAGTAATATTTAAATTCCATTGAGCATCTACATTTACTTTCTTTTGCATAGAAAAAAGCATAGTCAGAAGATTTTTATCTCCCAACCACGCTATTTCTGAACTTCTTGTATTTTTATTACCATCAGTATTGTATAGAGATCCTTTCTTCCAATTAAGATTTGGAGAACTTATTGCATTTCTAACGACTTGAATCGATTGATTATTAAAAGATACTTGCTTAAAGTTTAATCCATAATTCATTATTAAAAACCACTTTGAAATCTCTTCCATTCAATAGCATTTTTGATGTGGTATGTGCGATTATTAATCATTCGCAAAACACCATCCAAAAAGAAGAGAACCTGATCTATATATCCAATCTTGTATTGAAGTTTTACTACCTCAGGATCTGCTTCAATGAACATTGAAATTTCTTCCTTCGTAGTAAGTTTAAGATCAAAAGGCATTTCTTTGTATATTGAAGATGGTGCCTTTCCTTTGTAATACAACCACTTATCTTTAATCAGACGTTTCATCTCAATTTCTCTTTCCTTTTTCATCAAGGAGTATGTATTATGAAACTCCATGTACTTCATGTGAAGTTGTGGAATTGCTAGTGAATCATTATCATGTAGATCTTGATCTAATTTAGAATCAGATTTCCACATGTCTTGTAGTTTCTCTAAGTTCATAATGAATTCATCTGTGATACAGGAAATGTAGTTTTTGATCCCTCTATTTTAATATCTTTAATGAAAGAAATCAAGATCAATCTTTCTTCATTACAAATTCCATCTTGAGTTGTATGATATGAGTCACCATCAAAACACATCATTCTATTATATTTTCCTTTAATAGAAATAGATTCGTCGTATTGAGAGTTTACCTCTTGTCTAACTTGTCTTACTGTTTCTATTGTTGATTCGCTAGCAGATTTGTAATTTCTAAAATAGTCATGCTTTATATCACCTGCTGCTTGTGGGATAATAAATTCATTTTTCCTGGTGAAAATTGATGTGCCTATATCACAATGATTTAAATATACAATGGCAGTAAGCATAAAATCACTATCTTGATGAACCCAACCATCGATTACATTTTCATTTGGAGAGGTTGATTGAAAATGTGTGTTTGCAACATAACTAAAATGTTTTTCTGGATAAAAAAGTTTAAGTATTTTTATATTTACGTAGTTGTAAAATTCAGAATTTATTTCAGATAAACAAGGACTGCGAAGTCCTGGTCTATATGTGGTACTTTCCATTGGACATTGTTTTACTAAAGGTAAAACCTTATCAGGATTGTTGAAAAAATTATCAACACATAATGTAGGAAATAGCATAATTAATCTTTAAATGTATACTTCAGTTTGATTGCTTGTAAAATCCAAGCTTGTGATAATGACTTGGGTCCATTCACTAGTAGTTTAATATGTTTGTATTTTAAATCTGGATCTGCTAATGCTCTTGTCTTCCAATTGCTCATCGTCTGGTCTGACTATTTGTATTTCTTACTTCGTATAATGTATATTCAAATGTTGCTGTTGCTGTGAAGTAATCGTTATCGCTACCAGTAACATCAAATGCTAAGGTTGATAAACTTATTGGAAATAAATCTTTAAATACAACATCAAAATTTGCCAGGTTATTGTTGTTCAATACTTGCAATGTAGCATCTGAGTATTTGGCATTTTGTGAAGGGTGGTTCTGATTTTCATCCGTCCAAATTCTTCTTTCTTCTAAGTCTTGAGGAGTACCCAATGCCCTCATCCAATTATGGAGTTGCATATAATTCCTAAGATCTTCATCAACAATAAATTCAATATTGAATTCACTATATCTCATATTCCCTTCAACTGGAATGGGGACAAATCCACTAGTTGGAATATTAACTTGCCCCAACTGCACAGTGGGAATTTCTGCCCTTTGACATAAAAATGAAACCTTCTTTGCTTTATCCAAGATGAATAAAAATCCAATTGGTGAAAGAAAATTTCTATTTGTTAATTGGTCTTCGTACCAGTTTGCCATTAATGGTTGTTTATCTTCCTTAGTATTTAGAATAAAAAAAAGAGGAGTCTTATGACCCCTCCAAGCACTTCCTTCACACGGTATAGTATGTATATAATTTACATAAGTACTTCTCTGCAGATTCTTTTACATGATGCCTGATGTGTATCGGTGCATTCAATTAAACATTCGTAGTAATCATTGATTTTTTCTAGTTCTGTGGAATCTTCAAAGTGTGTCCATTCGTATAATTGATTTCTAGAGGCAAGATTGTTCATGGGTTTTACTTTTATAAATGTGACTCATGATGTAATTTGAGTTTGAGTTCATTGGGTCACCTCGCAATTCTATACTATCTAGGTTAGTATGTCAGGAATTACTGACTTTATGCAACGAATATTATTGCCTACTAATTTATACCTAGGCATAAAAAAAGGACCCCGAAGGGTCCAGTAGTTGTGTGTCCTGATGACTCACATAAGGTTGGCAACCTGTACACGACGGTAGTACTTGTTGGCGTTGGCGGTAAGAGCACCGCTGCCTTGGGTAAGACCACCAGAGAAGGGGTTCGAGACCATGCCGTAGCGAGTCTTGAA
>Ga0209557_1001826_pt1 | contig 11415 bp, 9 predicted proteins | sample SaaInlV_120m_DNA_4_FD_184672 | JGI IMG/M metagenome (GOLD analysis project Ga0209557, IMG submission 184672) | Marine microbial communities from expanding oxygen minimum zones in the Saanich Inlet - Saanich Inlet SI074_LV_10m_DNA (SPAdes) (version 2) | ecosystem: Environmental > Aquatic > Marine...
CTGGTGGCCGCGCTGATATTTGGGAGCCGGAGGAAGACATCTATTGGGGTCCGGAAACCGAATGGCTTGGCGATGATAGCCAGCGCTATGATGATCCACGCGAATTGATTGGTGATCTGGGGGCCGTGCAAATGGGCCTGATCTACGTCAATCCAGAAGGCCCGATGGGCAACCCCGATCCGTTGCTTTCGGCGCATGATGTTCGCGAAACATTCGCCAAAATGGCGATGAACGACGAAGAAACGGTCGCTTTGGTTGCGGGTGGTCACACCTTTGGTAAGGCCCATGGTGCCGCGTCGCCAGATGATCACGTTGGTCCTGAACCAGAAGGCGCGAGCCTCATTGAAATGGGTCTTGGTTGGACAAACTCGTTCGGGTCAGGTCACGGCGTTGACACCATCACATCAGGTATTGAAGGCCCATGGACCCCGACACCGACAACGTGGGACATGTCCTATTTTGAGGTTCTGTTTGGCTACGAGTGGGAGCTTACAAAGTCGCCAGCTGGCGCAAACCAGTGGACGCCAAAGACAGACGGTGCGTCGCAGGCCCCACAGGTTGACGGAAACGGGGCCGTGCCTTTGATGATGACGACCGCCGACATGGCGATGCGCATGGATCCTGCTTACGAAAAGGTCAGCCGCGATTTCCACGCCAACCCCGACAAGTTCGCGAAGGCCTTTGCGAAGGCGTGGTACAAACTCACGCACCGCGACATGGGCCCCTATGAACTTGGCCTTGGTAAGCTGGTCCCCGCGACAGTCGAAAGCTGGCAGGACCCCGTTCCAGCGGTTGATCACGACCTGATTTCGGGCGGTGATGTGGATGCGTTGAAAGCAGCCATTGAAGCGTCTGGTTTGACTGCGGCACAGATGGTGTCCACCGCTTGGGCGTCAGCGGCATCGTTCCGCGGGTCCGACAAGCGCGGCGGTGCCAATGGTGCGCGCGTGCGCCTGAACCCCGCCAAGGATTGGGAGGTCAACGATCCCGATGCCCTCACATTGGTTCTGTCGAAGCTTGAACAGGTGCGTGCCGATTTTGCCAAACCAGTATCGCTCGCCGACACAATCGTGCTGGCAGGATCCGTCGGTGTTGAAATGGCGGCGCGCGCGGCGGGCCACACGGTCACTGTACCGTTCAATGCAGGACGCACCGACGCCGACCAAGCGTCGACAGATGTAGAAAGCTACGCGTGGCTTGAACCAAAGGCAGACGGGTTCCGCAACTTCATCAAAGCTGGCGCGCTGCGCAGCCCGGCAGAGCACCTTGTGGACCGCGCCCGGTTGCTGACTTTGACCGCGCCGGAAATGACAGTTCTTGTTGGCGGTCTGCGCGTGATTGGCGCCAACACGGGCGGCACACGCCACGGCATGTTCACGGACACACCGGGTGCGCTGGACCAGTCGTTCTTTACCAACCTGCTGGATATGAACACAGTTTGGGAGCCAAAGGGCGACGGCATCATGGAAGGCAAAACCCGCAGCGGCGATGCGAAGTGGACTGCGACGACTGTGGATCTGGTGTTTGGCTCCAACTCCATTCTGCGCGCCCTTTCTGAGGTCTATGCAAGCGGCGACGCGGGCGACAAATTCCTGACCGATTTTGTCGCGGCTTGGGTCAAAGTGATGGAGCTTGATCGCTTCGACCTTGCGTAACGCCACAACTCATTAAACACGCGGCGTCCCACATCGGGGCGCCGTTTGCGTTTTGACGCTGCGAAACGCAGGACAATCGACCGCATTTGACCGTGGACAAGGCCCAGACCGCAAGCTAGGAATCCCGAAGCGCTTTAAGGGAGGCGATGGGGCACAGACCACCCGTTTCGTATGACCAAAGCAAAACGCCACTTTGGGAGAGGGTGCGTATGTCCATAGACGAGGTTGTCCTCAGCGTTGCTGGGTTGGCGAAAAACTTTGGTGGTTTGCACGCCGTGCGCGGTGTGGATTTTCACGTGAACAAAGGTGCGATTGTCGGGCTGATTGGTCCGAATGGCGCTGGAAAAACTACGACGTTCAACATGATCGCAGGTGAACTCCCCCCAAGTGCGGGCAAGATCACATTGCTGGGCGAAGACATCACAGGCCAGCGCACGGATGTGTTGTACCACAAAGGCCTGATGCGCACGTTCCAGCTGTCCCATGAATATGCGCGCATGACAGCGCTTGAAAATCTGGCCGTGGCGGCCCCGACCCAGACCGGCGAAAGTATCTGGTCAAGCTGGTTTGCGGGCCGATCCGTGAGGCGGCGCGAAGCCGAAGTGATTGAGCTGGCGCGTGAGACATTGGAATTTCTCGGGCTAACCCATGTGGGCCACGAACTCGCGGGGAACCTGTCCGGTGGTCAGAAAAAGCTACTTGAGATCGGGCGCACCATGATGAACGACAGTAAGGTCGTTTTACTGGACGAACCTGGCGCGGGGGTTAACCCGACATTGATGCGCAAAGTTGCTGAAATGATTGAGCAATTGAATCAGGAACGCGGTTACACATTCTGCATCATCGAACACGACATGGATATGATCGATCGCCTTTGCGACAAGGTTGTCGTGCTCGCCGAAGGACAAGTTCTGATGGAAGGCACCATGGCCGAGGTCCAAAACGACGAGCGTGTGATTGACGCTTATTTCGGTGGAGAAGTGGCATGAGCGAACCGGTATTATCCCTAAACAATCTGCGCGCGGGATACGGGCAAACAGAAATTCTGCACGATCTGTCCATGCATGTGAACGCCAACGAAATCGTCGCCTTGATCGGACCAAACGGGGCCGGGAAGTCCACCGCGATGAAATCCGTGTTGGGATTGTTGAACATCCGCGAAGGTTCCGTTGTGTTGAACGGTGAAGACATCACCAACACGCCTGCGCAAAAGGTGATTGAACGCGGCATTTCTTATGTGCCGCAAACCAACAATGTGTTCGTGAACCTGTCCGTGCAAGAAAACCTTGAAATGGGCGCATGGACACGGCCAACCGGTGTCGAGGCGCGTTTGGACGAGATGTATGACCTGTTTCCCGATCTTGCCGAAAAGCGTGGGCAACCGGCGGGGTCGCTGTCGGGTGGTCAACGCCAGATGGTCGCGATGGCCAAGGCGTTGATGGTGGATCCGAAAATGTTGTTGCTTGATGAACCGACGGCGGGGCTTTCGCCCAAGTATCGCAGCGAAATTTTCGCCACTATTCAGAAGATTAAAAACACAGGCGTTCCAATTCTAATCGTTGAACAAAATGCTAAACAGGCGCTTGGCGCTTCGGATCGTGGTTATGTTCTGGTGGATGGTGCGAACCGTCATACGGGAACGGGTGCGGGGCTTGCGGCGGACGCCGAAATCGCGCGCATGTTCTTGGGCGGAGGGCACTGATATGTGGGAATTCGTTAACTACTATTTCATTCCGGGTCTGGTGCTTGGCTGTATCTATGCGCTTGGCGCAATCGGCATCACGCTGACGTTCGGTATTTTGAGATTTGCCAATTTTGCACATGGTGAAATCATGATGTCGGGGTCGTATTTGACATGGACTGTGATGGCGATTGCCGCTGGTGCGGGGCTTACTTTGCATCCGCTGGTCGCGATGGTGCCTGCGGCGGTCATGGTGATCCTGCTTTTCCTTGCCACCGACCGCTATTTCTACAAGCCGTTCCGCAAAGAAGACACGATCAAGGTCGTGATGGCGAGCTTCGGTATGATGTTGATCATCCGTTCCGCCGTGCAAGTCATTTGGGGTCCAAACCAGATCACATTCGTGCGCGGAATTGCTAAACCCAATGCCACGCTCTCCGAGATTACGGCGAATTGGGGTCTGCAAATCATGATGCCAAACAAGCATTTGTTCATCTTCGCGGGCACAATCGTGCTGGTAATCGCACTAGGCTATCTTTTGAACCGCACCCGAATCGGCAAAGCCATGCGCGCGGTCTCCGACAGCCCCGATCTGGCGCATGTCACGGGTATCGACGTTGATAAAGTCATTCGGGCCACGTGGATTGTTGGCGGTATTTGTGCAACCGCGGCGGGCGTCTTTTTGGTGATGGACACGCAGATGTTGGAAACCACAATGGGGTTCCGGATGTTGCTGCCGATGTTTGCGGCCGCAATCCTTGGCGGGATCGGCAAACCCTATGGCGCAGTGTTTGGCGGGCTTGTGATTGGTCTTGCTGAAGAACTTTCGGCCTACCCGTGGATCGGCACCGCACCACTGCTTAGCCCGGGGTACAAAACCGGCGTTGCGTTTGCGATAATGGTTGTGATGTTGATCGTGCGCCCACAAGGCTTGTTTAAGGGGAGGTCGTTTTAACATGGAAGCTTACGTTGGATATTTCTTATATTTCCTGTCGCTACTGACGGTCGGCGGCATCTACGCGATCTTCGCGCTTGGCCTGAACGTCCAGTGGGGATTCGCGGGGCTGTTTAATGTAGGCATAGTCGGCTTTGCCGCAGTAGGGGCCTATACCTATGCGCTGCTTACCACGGCGGGATCCACCTTCCACCTTGGGGGGTTTGGCCTTCCGCTACCGTTCGGTATGTTTATGGGCATGGCATTATCCGGGGTGATTGCGGGGCTGATCGGGTTGATCTGTATCCGCTTGCGGTCCGACTACCTTGCGATTGCGACGATCGGCATTGCGGAGATCATCAAGCTAATCCTGAAAAACGAAACCGACATCACTAACGGTCCGCGCGGAATAAACAAAATCCCGCGCGCTTGGGAACATTTCAGCGAAACGCGCTTTTACACCGACTGGCCGATGAGCTGGTTTGGCACGCCCGAAAATTGGGAAGCGTTCTTTGATTCATTGCCAAACTGGTACTGGCAGCCGCTTTTTGCGGCCACTATCATCTTGAGCATGTATGTCATCTACCGCATGCTTGAACGCGCGCGTACGTCGCCGTGGGGCCGCATGATGACCGCGATCCGCGAAAACGAACCCGCCGCGCGCGCCGCTGGTAAAGACGTCACGCGCCGCCGCATTGAAGCGTTCGTGATTGGCGCCTCGATTATGGGCCTCGCCGGGGCGCTGTTCGCACAGCATTTGCGCCTGATTGAACCCACGAACACGTTTGACCCATCCAAAGTCACCTTCCTTGTCTGGGTGATGTTGATCACGGGCGGGTCGGGCAACAACCGAGGTGCGATACTCGGGGCGTTCTTGATCTGGACGATCTGGTCGGCCTCCGAACTTGTGATTTCGGGCGGCATCGAATTGGTTGAAAATATCTTCTCGACGCTGGATCCAAGCATCTTGCAGACACGGGCAGGGTTCTTGCGTATGATGTTGATTGGCATCTTGATGCAAGTGATCCTCCAACGCTATCCTGGAGGGATACTACCGGAGGTGAGACCCGCATCACCAAAGGCCGAAAATGATACGCGGGAACCAACAGGAGAGACCAAATGAAAAACGTCCTTATGGCGACCGCAGCAACGCTGCTCGCAACAACTGCAATGGCTGAAGTCAACATCGGCAACCCAATGGCGATGACAGGCCCGATTCCGGACCTTAACGCGCCAATCGCACAAGCCGTCGATCTGGCAGCTACACACATAAACGACCAAGGCGGCATGTTTGAAGCCGGCGAAGCGTTCAACATTATTCGTGCGGATTCCGCATGTGATCCGGTTGCTGCGGTTGATGCCGTGACCAAGTTAATCAACGTCAACGGCGTTGCCGCGATCGTGGGCCCGGTTTGTTCCGGTGCCGCAATCGCACAAGCCGAATCCGTATCCATCCCGGCAGGGGTCGTAACACTATCCGTGTCCGCATCTTCGCCCGCGATCACAAGCATGGAAGACGGCACAGACCTTGTGTTTCGTGCAGCGGCATCTGATGCGTACCAAGGCGTTGCACTGGCTGAACTGGCAATGGCAAACGGCATGATGGACATCGCTGTTTCTTATGCAAACGATGACTACAATGCGGCCATCGCGGAGGTTTTCGTAAAAGCGTACCAAGGCATGGGCGGCACAGTCACAGCCAACGAAGCACATGAACCAAACAAGGCATCATATCGTTCCGAGGTTGCAACAATCGGTGCAACGTCCGAAAATCTTGCGCTGTTTTCCTACTACGGTTCTGGCGGTATCACGCTGATGCGCAACGCGCTTGAAACAGGCGCGTTCATGAACTTCATCGGCGCAGACGGCATGTTGTCTGATGAGCTAATCGAACAGATCGGCGCGGAAAACCTGATGACATCCACGTTCACAACATCTGCCTCCGACAGCTCGACGCCGTCATTCGCAGCGTGGGCTGAACTGGCTGATGCGGCTGGCGTTCCGGCGTCTGATCCGTTTGTAGCAAACGGGTACGATGCGACGTTTATGATGGCTTTGGCGATCGAACACGCCGGTTCCGCAGACCGCGAAGCGATTGCGGAATCCCTGCGCGCGATTGCGTCCGGACCAGGCGTAATGATCCTTCCAGGTCAATGGGCTGAAGCCAAAGTGCTCCTCGCAGCAGGTTTCAATATTAACTATGAAGGTGCCGCTGGCAACCAGGACTTTGACGAGAACGGCGACGTTGCCGGCAACTTCTCAAAGTCCACAATCGTTGACGGTGCTTGGGCTGCTGAACTGATCCAGTAATTCTAGATTGGATCGAAAGCATATGGCGGGGTCTTCGCGTTCCGCCATATGCATTTTAGGGGAATGACCGATGCCTTGGATCGAAACCGTGCCGTACGACGACGCGACCGGAAAACTCAAAATGCTCTATGATCGCGTTAAGGGACCGGACAACAACGTCGACAATATCATGATGATGCATTCGCTGCGGCCGCATTCGATGGAAGGGCACATGGCGATCTACAAATACGTGCTACATCATTCCGGTAATACGATCCCCAAATGGTTTCTTGAGGTGCTCGGAGTTTGGGTCAGCGCGTTGAATGAATGCCAGTATTGCGTGGAACATCATTTTGCGGGCCTGAAACGGCTGTTGGGTGATGATGCGCGATCTGACGCCATTCGCAGCGCGATAGAGGTGGGCGATCCGGACGCAGCACCACTGGACGCGGCACAAAAGCTGGCCATGGCATACGCGCGAATGTTGACGCGTGATCCAGCAGGTTTGATGGAAAGTCACGTGATTGCGTTACGCCATGCAGGCTACAGCGACGGTGAGATCCTTGAGATCAATCAGGTGAGCGCATATTTCGGCTACGCGAACCGTACGGTGCTTGGCCTTGGGTGTTGCACGCAGGGCGACATTTTAGGATTGTCACCTAACAAGTCCGACAAACCGGATGATTGGAACCACAGCTAGGCAGGGTTGGCATCTGATCGCTCCCCGTAGTTAAAAATCCAATATTCGCATAATGAGTATTATGTAAAATATATATATAACTAAAGATATGAATTTACCAACGCAACCAGACAGTTACATACTGCCCCTCATGTCCTTAACCAAAAGGTCAAATCATCTTCGCTGCGTCGTTTAAACAATGTTAACCTCATTACGCTGACCTACAATCTAAATAAAATTACCAACGCCCCGACGGTTGAAGCCCTCCGGGCGCTCCATTCAGAACGCATGGCGTTATTTGGGTTTGATCGCATCATCTACGAATTTACGCTCTATCGCAGTGGCCGGTTCCTCGGTGAGCCTCAAGACTGGGTTCTGCTGACGAACCACGGCGACAGCTATATGGAAAAGTTTTTGGGCAACGACCACATCAACAAGGTGCCGATGATGCACTGGGCTTTGGCGAATACCGGCGCATGTAGCTGGCGATGGATGTCGAACCCCGGCAACCTAACCGAGGAAGAAAAAACAGTTGTTGCGTTCAATCTGACGCAAAACGTCACCGCTGGTTACACCATCAGCTTTCTGAGCGTGATGGAACGGACCAAATGTGCTACAGCATTGACGGCGAAGCCCGGGATATCACAGGACGATGTTGACGCGGTCTGGGCCAAACATGGTGACGAAATCAACTTGATGAACAACGTGATGCACCTAAAAATCCAAACCCTGCCCTATTTTCAACGATCCCTCGCAAAGCGACAACACGAGGTTTTACAATGGGTTGGCGACGGAAAAACAACCCAAGACATTGCGATCTTGTTGGAATTAACGCCAGCAACGATTGAAAAATATCTTCGCCTTGCACGCGAAACACTGGACGTTGAAACCACCGCGCAGGCAGTGCTGAAGGCTGCGTTTTACAACCAGATGTTCGTGATTGAATCCGAAGCCGCCTAAGGATTTACGCGATATTCGATGCGTCATTTCACTTAACATCCCGCCACAAAACCACCAAAGTTATAGAATCCCTGACTGTGGCTTACGTAACGTAAATGCAAACCTAACCTTGTTCCGTCAGTGGCGGCCTTAGGCCTGGGAATAGCGGGCAAACCCCTTGATATTACAAGGCTAGCGTGTCCGTGCCGGGTAACCGGACGCCGATCTGAAGGGGCTAAGCCTTGTTTGGGTTGGCACATCAGACTGTCGCGTATGTTTCTTTTATCCCTGAGATGCGCGGCTAAGGCGGTCCTTCGTTCTCCCGATCCAAGGACCGCCGTACTTTCCAAATTGCAAAAGGCCGCCCAATTATGGACGGCCTTTCAATACCTTACAGGTGAAACCTAATGTTTCGCCTTAGGAGTTCATTTTCGCAACTTCAGCTGCGAAATCTTCTTTTTCAATTTCGATTCCTTCGCCAACTTCCAAGCGGGCGAAACCAGTGATGGTCGCGCCTGCATCCGTTGCCGCCTGCCCGACAGTGACGTCTGGGTTTACAACAAACGCTTGGTTCAGCAATGTGGATTCACCGACGAATTTCTTCATACGGCCCACGATCATCTTTTCGATCACGGCTTCAGGCTTACCGGACTCGCGTGCGATATCCATCTGGACCTGCTTTTCCTTTTCGACGATGGACGCATCCATGTCGGCTTCGGACAAGGCAGCTGGGTTCACAGCGGCGATGTGCATCGCAACCTGCTTACCGAGGGCTTCGTCGCCACCGGTCATCGCGACCAGAACGCCGATTTTACCCATGCCAGGTGCAGCAGCATTGTGCACGTAGGACACAACAGTTTCACCGCTCAGTGCCGCCATACGGCGCACGGACATGTTTTCACCAATGATCGCAACAGCGTCAGTGACAGTCTGTTCGACAGATTTGCCGCCCATGTCAGCCGCCTTAAGCGCCTCAACATCGTTTACTGTTGTTGCAACGTCAGCGATGCCAGCAACCATTTTTTGGAAATCAGCGTTCTTACCAACGAAGTCAGTTTCAGAATTCACTTCAACCGCGATGCCTTTGCCGTCTTTGACAGCAACAGCGACAAGACCTTCAGCCGCTGTGCGACCGGATTTCTTTGCCGCTTTGGCGAGGCCCTTGGTGCGCAGCCAATCGACCGCTGCTTCCATGTCGCCGTTCGTTTCTGTCAACGCTTTCTTCGCGTCCATCATGCCTGCGCCAGTGCTGTCGCGCAGTTCTTTTACCAATGCAGCTGTAATCGCCATGTTGGTCTCCTTAGAATGAATGAGGTGCCGGAGGCGCGCTTCGCCTCCGGCCTAGTGCTTTGAAATAACAGCGCGGCTTATTCAGCTGCGGGTGCTGCTTCTGAGACGGCTTCGGCAACTTCTGCCTCAACAGAGGCTTCCATTTCACCGATATCGATGCCAGCGGCGCCCATCTGTGCTGTCATTCCGTCCAATGCAGCGCGTGCTGCAAGGTCGGTGTACAATGCAATCGCTCGGGCCGCGTCATCGTTGCCCGGGATGATGTAATCGATGCCCTTTGGCGAACAGTTGGTGTCGACAACCGCCACAACAGGAATGCCCAACTTGTTGGCTTCTGCGATTGCGAGGTCTTCTTTGTTGACGTCGATGACGAACAACAGATCAGGAACGCCGCCCATTTCGCGGATACCGCCAAGGGATGCTTCGAGTTTGCCCTGCTCACGCTCCATGCCAAGACGCTCTTTCTTGGTGAGGCCTTCAAAGCCACGCTCGGACGCTTCGTCGATGTTCTTGAGGCGCTGGATGGATTTGGACACGGTCTGCCAGTTGGTCAGCGTGCCACCCAACCAACGGTGGTTCATGTAAAACTGTGCAGACTTTTCAGCCGCGTCTTTGATGGGCGATTGTGCCTGACGCTTTGTTCCGACGAACAAAACACGGCCACCTTTGGCGACTGTTTTTTGAACGATATCAAGCGCTGCGTCCAACATTGGAACTGTTTGTGTCAGGTCCATGATGTGGATGCCGTTGCGGGCGCCGTAGATAAATTCTTGCATCTTCGGGTTCCAGCGCTGTGTCTGGTGGCCGAAGTGTACGCCTGCTTCGAGCAATTGGCGCATGGTAAACTCTGGAAGAGCCATGGTCGTTTCCTTTCCGGTTTCATTAGCCTTGGACGGAGGTATCAGGCAACCCTTCCCTAAGGAATTCAGGCCCAACCGGTGGATGGATCAGGATTTCTCCCCGATACACCCGCCCCCGTCAGGGGATTTCGTGTCGCTGCCATAGTTTGGAAATTGGGTGAGCGCAAGACTTTTGCGCCACTCAGCCTGACACCTTGCAAGACGGTTGACCTAAACCGCAGGAGTTAACGCAGCTTCCCCGCGATTGGCATTCAGGTTGGATAGGAAAATCACAGCGTTACGGCCCGAAGATTTAGCCTGATACAAAGCATGATCGGCTGCATCCAGAATCTGGTCTATGTCAGTCGGTGAGTGAACTCAAATCGCACGCAAACTGATCGTGACAGGTATAGATTTGCCATCAATCTCGAACAAATCTTCTGCAACGATACAGCGGCACCGATCAGCAATGTACTGGGCCTCTTTTTTGCCGACTTTTGGCAGGACAACGACGAATTCGTCCCCTCCGACGCGCGCAAAGATATCGTTTTGGCGCAGGTTTCCAGCAACACGCTCCGCCACCTGTTTGAGAACTTCGTCCCCAAAGGCATGGCCATGGCTATCATTTGCCAATTTGAACCGATCAATGTCGAAATACAGCATTCCCCGCCCTTTGTTGCCCGACGACGCCCCCGAAAGGTTCGGAAAAATTGTATCCAGCCCACGCCTGTTCACCAAACCTGTCAGGTGGTCAGCTGTGGCTTCGATTTTGAACGTCTCTGCCTCTGAGGGGAACGACAGTTCACCGCTGATCAGATCATTGATGATCAACGCGCCGATGATGCTTGAAATAACAATGAAAGGCACCAATCCTGTCAGAATAGAAATTTGCATATGCGTTGGTAATCCTGTCAGAATAGAAATTTGCATATGCGTTGGTGCAAAAAATATGCCCACGGACAGCACAGAAATAAATACGCTACGAATGACCGATTTCTGCCACTTTATCATATCAAGATCTTTGATCGTGAGGCGCCAAAGCAAGCCCCCCGCATAGGCCCCAACGATCAGTGCAATCCCGGATTCCAATCCTGGCCCCCCGATTCTGA
>Ga0209557_1001831_pt1 | contig 11392 bp, 9 predicted proteins | sample SaaInlV_120m_DNA_4_FD_184672 | JGI IMG/M metagenome (GOLD analysis project Ga0209557, IMG submission 184672) | Marine microbial communities from expanding oxygen minimum zones in the Saanich Inlet - Saanich Inlet SI074_LV_10m_DNA (SPAdes) (version 2) | ecosystem: Environmental > Aquatic > Marine...
CAAAAAAAAACTAAAAAAGTGCTTTTAATTGAATACTTCCTGTGTGAATTGTTTTCGAATTTTCGCTTTTTCTTCCCAAGTAACTTATATTTAAGTTTAAAAAAGCATTTAGTTTCTGACTATAGAGTAAGTTCCAAGTATAATTTTTTCCTGGCTGTAAACCTTCTAACATTTGGTAAGCGACGGGCGTATTTACATTTCCAGTAAAGTCGTTTAAAAAAACCGTTGTATTCAAACTAATTTGATTTTTATTTTTACTGATATGGAAGTAATCCAATCCAAATTTCTGCTGGTTTAAAGACTCAAAATCTTGTAAGTTATTTACTTTGTTTTTAAAGTGGTAAAAGGCAGAAAAACGATGATTATTATGATATGAAAAAGAGATTTTTGGTTGAATTTCTTTTGCGATAATTTCATAATTTCTGCTATTGAAATTTTCTGTTGTTAAATTGTTTTCAGATTGCTTTACCATCAAATCAAGCAGCCAGAAATCGGCAAATTTGTGGTTAAAATCTACTTGTGTTTGCTGGATGGTATTTTCTTGGGATCCTATAAAATATTGTTGCAAGTTCTTCGAATTTCCAATCGTAAAAGTGGTGCTGTATTTTTGTAGGTTTCTATTAAAATAAAGTTGATTTCTAAAATTATAATTCAGTCCAATTAGTTTGTTTTCGTCAAAATCAAAAGGATTGAAATTAAAAGAACTCCCAATGCGTTCTTGTTCGTTGTCTGTTGCTAAAAAAGTTTGATTACTCCAATGAGAAAGCCACTTTTTAAAACTGGTTTTATCTTTCCATTTTGAAAAATTAATTCCTATAGATTGTTGCCATTTAGCACGTTGTGTTGAAATAAAGCGCAAGTTTGGTAAAGGGATTCTTAAGTAATTGGCTTGGTCTTGAAACTGTGCGATTTCGAATTCGTCAAAATCCTGAACACTGTCATTATTATAGTCAATCCAGGTATAAAAACCTTGACCTACTTCTGTTTTTACATAGATGTAATCTTGCCGAGCAACATTTCCTGAAGAGGTCTCATAAGCGATCCTCAGGTTTACGAAATCCTTTAGTAATTTTTGATGATATACGATTTTAGAATTCAGAGACTTTTTATCTGAAGTGAAATTATTTTGTGTAATTCTATAATTTGCATACACCGACAAGTTTGTCTTTTTGGTGTCTACTAATTTTGAGTTGAGGTAGATTGTTTTTCGGTTATTAATTTCTGTAAAACGATTCGATTTGATACTGTCGTTAGTCCTAAAATTAAAACCAAATTTCGCAAAAACTTTTGCAGTATCTCCAATTCCTATATACCCCTCATATTCTTCAAACTGATGACTGGTGTTGATGTATTCTCGATTGCTGTTTTTTCTGTCATTTATTTCTGCGTTAGTAAAAGCACCCATCCAACTTTTTGAAAAGTAGTGGTCTAAAGTCGCTTTGGCTCTAAAAAAAGAATTATCTTCTATTGAAGAAGTGTTTTCTAGAAGACTTATCTCCGTTGAGAATTTCGTTTTATCATAACTGAACCGAGATGAAATTTCATGCTTATTTCCTTTAAAAGAGTTGTTATACCTTAAGTTGTTGTATTGATATGAAACAAAATCTGCTTTTTTATTCTGAAGTATAAATTCGGATTGAAAGTAGTTTTTTGTAGCATTGTTCGTTAAAATATTCCAATCTCTATTAAATTCTACAGGCTCCCAACCTTGTTCTGTATTGAAGTTTTGTTGAACGTATTCGTGATTAATATCACTTTTTAACTGCCATTTTTTATCAATTAAAATTTGTTGCCAACCCATTTTTGCTGCAATGGCAGTATTTTGATTGTCGTCAATAGTAGAAAATAAATTTGCATCATTATTACTGAGTGCTATTTCTGAATTGAACCTTGTTTTTTCCGAAGGATTATAGTCGGATTTCACAACGAAAACCTGAACTTTAGAAGGAGCAATTAACTTTACAATGGGGTTGTAATTTCCCAATTGAACTCCAGCATATTCAAAAATAGGGCCCGAAGCCACGGTTCTCAATAGGTTGTAATCGCCATTATTTATCCCCACATTTGTAAATGTTACCGTGTAGAGTTCTCCCGTTGCATCGGTTGTATATTCAAAAACCTCGATTCCACCCACTACAACCTTTTTATAGAGTACCTTGTTTTCATTGTAGGTATCTACAAAAGCGCTTTCTGAAAACATCAAATCAGTATTGTTTCCTGCATTGGCCAGCGTTTGTTTTTGTGCTTCCGACAATGCTTGTTGCAACGGTTGATTCTTTGCGTCATTTTCACTGTAAAAATAACCACTGATATTTAGTTTTTCACTGGTATAGTTGACTTCTTCATAGGTTACAAATCGTGTGTAATTCCGATCAGAATATTGAAATTCAATCCAAATACGCATGTCATTGGTAATGGGAAAGGTTGTGTTAAATGTAATTTCCGACAAGTTATAATCAATCGTATATGCTTTGTTTTCGCCCGCTTCAATGAGCACACCGTTTACATATACGCTCTCACTGCCAGCAATCATTACAATGGCGGGTTCGTTGTTGGCCCCCACAATTTTGTATGGCCCTTGGTTTCCTTCAACACCAACGAGCGTAAAAGTGCTAAATTTTCCTCTAGAAACTGCTCCCGATGCGGCGACTTTTACATTTTCATTTAGGTTTGCAGCTATCTGTAAACCGGCAATTTGCTTGTTAAAATTCAAGAAATAGCTCTCTTGATTTTGCAGACGGATATCTCCTGCTTTTACACGCCAATTGTCACTGTACAATTCAATGAAAATTCGATCGAAGTCTGTAATATTTTGGGAATATCCGTTTTCTTGTAATGGAATGTTGGTGTCGAAAATATTGGCTCTGATGTTTACCGAACTCGATATTTTACCAGATATTTCTAAATCCAATGCCGAGTTGGTTACCGTATTCTGATTGTTTCCAGAAGTAACCCCTCTCGTTAAAAATCCTTTGGTTTTTAGCCCTTCAAAAAGTTGAATGTCGCTTGTTTTTTTAGTCGTTGTAAAACTATACAGTGGTCCTGTATTTGTGTTGTTTGGAACCACCAATTTTTTATCAAAGGGGGCATACACTTTTGTGACGAATTCGGGGAACCGAAAATACTCGACTGTAATTTTAGGATATTTTTTAGCATCAATCATCAAAATTGCCTTTAAAAAATCGACCTGATACTCTTGCGGATTGATTCTTTTTTGAAACTTGTTTCGCACTGTAAACCGTTGCGAATTGATGGGTATCGTGTCTATTTGAACGGTATCTTTTTGAATACGAAATATCTTTGTTCTAAAGTCTTTTGATACCGTTTGCCCTTGGATCTTGGATCCAATAAGCAGTAGTAGCAAGAACAATAAATTTTTGTACATCTCGTATTTAAGATACTAACGTTGAATTTGCTTTTTTAATATTTGAAAGATTAAAAAAGGGATTGTTGTTTTACTGGATTTTCGTGATCTAAAAGCCATTTTTTACGCCAGACACCTCCAGCATAGCCTGTTAACGATCCTTCTGAGCCAATCACACGATGGCAAGGAATGATGATCCAAATTGGATTTTTGCCATTGGCAGCAGCTATGGCACGTATGGCTTTTACATCTCCAAATGATTTACTCTGTGCTAAGTAACTTTTCGTTTTTCCGTAGCCAATTTTCAGCAAAGATTTCCATACTTTTATTTGAAAAGGGGTTCCCTTCGGATTGATCGTCAAGTCGAAATGATCTCTTTTTCCCTCAAAGTATTCTTGCAATTGGGCAACACATACCTGCAAACATTCTGGGACACTTGTGGAGGTTTCAATAGCATCATCGATTACTACAATCGATTGAATGCCGTTTTTATCGCCAACAATTTTTGCCGTTCCTATAGGGGTTTTGTAGTATGCTGTTTTAGATTCCAAAGACGTCTTTTGAATTTTGTGTTGTAATTGCTGCAATTTCATTGAAAGACAAACCATAAAGGTCTACCAACTTATCGATGACCTTTGTTATATAACTACTTTCATTTCTTTTTCCTCGGTAAGGTACGGGCGATAAATAAGGCGCATCGGTTTCTAAGACAATGTGTTGGATATCAATTTCATTTATAAAAGTATCGATTTTACCGTTTTTAAAAGTAGCCACTCCACCAATGCCTAACCTCATATTGTAGGAAATAGCTTTTTTTGCCTGTTGCAACGTACCAGAAAAACAATGAAAAATCCCGAACAAATCATCCCCTTTTTCAGTTTCTAAAACTTCAAAAATTTCATCAAAGGCTTCTCTGCAGTGAATTACAATGGGTAGCTTCTTTTCTTTTGCCCATTGTATCTGTGTTCTAAAAGCATCTTTTTGTTGTTCTAGAAAGGTTTTGTCCCAGTACAAATCGATTCCGATTTCACCGATAGCAAAAAAGTTTCGTTGATCAATCCATGTTTTTACCTGTGCCAATTCTTCCTTGTAGTTTTCTTTCACAGAAGTAGGGTGCAAACCCATCATTAGAAACACCTCATTGGGGTATTTTTTCTCTAAGTCGAACATCCTTTCGGTATAACTACTGTCTATCGCTGGAATAAAAAAACGGGATACACCAGCGGCTTTAGCGCGTTGCATCATAGCAGCTCGGTCCGCATCAAATTGTTCAGAATATAAATGGGTGTGTGTATCCGTAATCATTAAAAATGTATTTTTGTCAGACGATGTTTCGTACAAAAATACAGTAAATGACAAGTTTAAAAAAGATACTTAAGAAAAAGAACTACCTAAAAATTAAATTGAAGAAAATGTCCACAAATCATTTAGAGCTCAAAGCTTCTATAAATGGTGTGCAAGGACGTTTTATTTTAGATACAGGTGCTTCCAACTCTTGTGTAGGTTTGGATTTAATCGCTTTTTTTAATTTGGAGGCGCATGAAAGTGAAACGAAAGCTGCTGGTGCGGGCGCTACAGATATGGAAACATTACAATCGGAGAACAACGTTCTTAAAATAGGTGCTTGGCAACATAAAAATTGCCATTTGGTTTTATTCAATTTAGAGCATGTAAATACTGCATTAACACAACACCATGGAAAAGAGGTGCATGGAATTATTGGTGCGGATGTTTTAGAGATAGGAAAAGCGATTATTGACTATGAAAAGCATTTTTTGTACCTAAAGAAGCCTAAAAAATGGCATTGAGTTCGTATCTTTGAACAATTAAAAAAAGAAAAACATGAGTTTGCAGCAACAGGTAATGGATCAAATGAAAGTAGCCATGAAGGCTAAAAATGCGGTTGCTTTACAGGCATTAAGAGCTGTAAAATCTGCTTTTTTATTAGCCAGAACCGAAAGTGGTGCTACTGAGGAGTTGTCTGAAGCGCAGGCAATGAAGATCATTCAGAAGCAAGTAAAGCAAAGAAAAGACAGTGCTGCTATTTTCTTAGAACAAGGTAGAAAAGATTTGGCAGATCCAGAATTGGAAGAGATCGCTGTTTTAGAGCAATTTTTACCAGCTGCTTTGTCTGAAGCGGCATTGGAAAGTATCGTTGTTGCTACCATTACGAAGATGGGCGCTGCTGGAATGAAAGACATGGGAAAAGTCATGGGAATGGTTTCTAAAGAAGTTGCCGGTCAAGCAGATGGAAAACTAATTTCGCAGTTGGTGAAAAAGCATTTAATGCAATAAGATTATAAAAAGGCCCAGTAGTTCAACTGGATAGAATATCAGATTTCGGCTCTGACGGTTGGGGGTTCGAATCCCTTCTGGGTCACAATTTATTAATGAAAATCCTTCAAAACACTTTGTTTTAAAGGATTTTTATGTTTTTATTACTTTTTTTGTCCATATATTGCCGACATTTCTAATACCCATCTTTAATTACTAGACAAAACCTTTGTCACATTTAAAACATAATTATACCTGCTTCTCAAAGTCTTCCAACTTAGAAAAACAAATCAGTGCGTATGTATATCCATATTTTTAGTTGCTGAATAGTTAGTATCTTTGAGTTATCAGTCCATTACAATTTCTATTCATGATTTTATTCTTTCAAGCCGCTTTGATGATCGTCACTTTTGTCACTTTATTATGGATCTGGAGTGTGTTTATTAAAAACGTTAGTATCATCGATGTTTTTTGGGGTTTCGGCTTTGTTTGTGTCAATGTATTTTATGCCTGTATGTCTGGAGATTTAACAGCAAGAAAATTACTAGTCTTATCGTTAGTAACGATATGGGGACTGCGGCTTGCAATTTATTTAGCCTCCAGAAATTATGGAAAAGGGGAGGATTTTAGATATCAAGAGTTCCGAAAAAATTTTGGACCTAAACGCTATTGGTGGTTTAGTTTCTTTCAAACATTTTTATTGCAAGCTTGTCTAATAATGATCATATCATTACCGCTTTTAGGAATTCATACGAGTACTAATTCTGGTGCTTTGAACGGTCTGGATTATTTAGGAATCGTCGTATGGAGTGTCGGTTTTATTTTTGAAGCTGGCGGAGATTATCAGCTAATGCGCTTTCAACGAAATACAAAAAACAAAGGAAAAGTTTTAGATCGTGGATTTTGGAAATACACCCGCCATCCAAATTATTTTGGTGATGCTGCTGTATGGTGGAGCTATGCAATTTTTAGTATTGCTTCCGGGAGCTATTGGCAGGTAATTGGTGCTATTATAATGACTTTGCTAATTATTAAAGTCTCAGGAGTGAGCTTGCTTGAGAAAACCTTAAAAGACACAAAACCTTTGTATAGAGATTATATAAAAAAAACCAATTCTTTTTTACCGTGGTTTCCTAAAAAATAAACAATTATGGAGTTCAGTATCAAAAATATCTTATTTTTCTTCTTTGTGGCCTGGGGTTTTCCGATGGGATACTACAGAAGTAAATTTCGAAAAATCGTCTATGAGACAGACAGTTGGACCATTAATATCAAACCGCTTTTTTGGAAAGAATTAAAAGGACTGTTTGGGAATCTATATCCAGAAAATCATTCTTATAAAAAATTTAGAAATTTCTATTTATTTTATCTCAGTATTTACTTGTTATTGTTCCTTGCTTACCTCGCTGTTTGATTTCAATACTTTGAGATAAACTATACCAATTACGGATTGTTTCTAGGAGTATTCTGAGGTCAATTCATCCACAATCAATCCATCTTGTAAGGTGCCAATGACTCCCATGGCTGCTCTTTCTCCAGCAATCATAGCGGCATTTAAAGAGCCGTTTAAGAGTTGATCTCCCGCCAAAAAGATCGAAGAAGTTAATTTTGTTTCTGTACTTGAGAGCTCGTATTGAAGGTTGCTTAATTTTGGTAAAGCTTTTTTAATTTGATAGTGTTTGATGAATTTTGGATTGGTTATCCCACAAAAAACATGCAATTCGTCCACGACCTTTTCAACGAGTTTTTCTGCTGTTAAAACGTGATCTTTCACAATGGTAACCGAAAGTAATTCCTTGTCTCCTTTCGTTTCTGTGGCTACTGAAGTAGGATAAAAAAGATTATTAATCAATGCATTTTTATCAGCAATCAAACCAATAATGGGTTTTTGAAGGGTTCTTTTCGTAGTTTCAAAATACAAGGTATCACAACTTTTCCATGCTGTTTCTTGGTTTTTAAGATTGGCAACCAAATGACTTGCTTCTGTGGCAATGATGGTAAAATGACTCTCTATTACCGATCCATCTCGTAATATGATCGCTTCATTTTTCACTTCGCTTACAGGAGTATTTAATCGTATTTTCGTATTTTTTAATCCGTCTTTTAGCTGATTTGAAATGGCTTGCATCCCCGCTTTTGGAACGACCGCCAAGCCGTCTCCAAACATTTTGTAGACAAATTCAAACATGCGACTTGAGGTGTCCAAATTGGGCTCTAAAAAGATGCCACTAAAAAATGGTTTGAAGAAATCATGAAGCATCGCTTCTGATAAGCCAAGCGTTTGCAAATATGCTAAGGTGGTTGTTTCAGGTGTTTTAAAAATTTCGGAAATTGATTTTTTCTTTAAATGCGTGTTGAGTTTTAAAATCTTGAGTTTATCTGCAAAATTGCCAACAGACGCCAACAGTGTTGGGAGTAATAGTGATAAATTACGCAATGGATCTCCAATCGCTTGTGATTTTCCATTTTTAAAAATGGTAGCACCTGGCAATAATTCTTGAAGTGCTAAGGGTTTAAAATCTAAATATTTTTTTGCTGCAGGATAAGAGGTAAGTAATACTTGAAAGCCATGATCTAGTTGATACCCTTGAACAGTATCTGATTTTACCCGACCGCCAACCGTTGCTGAGGCTTCGATGATGGTGGGTGTATAGCCATTATTTTCCAAAACCTTGGCTGCAATTAAACCACTCACTCCAGCACCAATAATGTGTATTTTATATGCTGATTTCTCCATTTTGTTCTTGTTTTAATTTTGCTTTCTTTTTCAAGTAGCTTGCAACAATTCTTTGCACATCTCGATTGTCTTTTTTGGGTTGTACAAAAAATTGATAATCTTCTGGTTGTGACAATTGTGCTGCTTGCTTTTTGTCTAAATAGCCAAAACCTTGATAAATACCATTCAAAATTAAAGCAAAACCAATTTCATTTTCAGCAATACCATTTTCTGTAATGACTAAATTTTCTGCCCCAATTCCTACTGATTTAATTGCTTCTTTTACGCGTTTATTATAGTCCTCTACTGTTTCTTTGTCACAACAAATACCTTTACATTCTTTAAGTTGATAGTGAAAACAGCTCGATACATTGGTTTGTAAATGGCAATATTTTGGACACAATTCAAATTCTTTGCACAGCAGTTCTATGTGTTTTCTACATTCGGCTACGGTGTAGTATTTCATGATGGCGTTTGGTGCTAATTTAAGGCGGTTGTATGCCAAATGAAGTACTCCTTTTTGATCTTCATATGAAAACAAACCAATAGCTTCTCCTGCGCGTCTTTGTGCTCTGTTGTATTTTGGATAATGCTGTTTTATTTCTGCAGATTCGTGCAAGAGCGCCAATAACTCGCTGCCTGTTGTGGTATAAGTGATGTCGGCAGTTTCTTGACACATCGAAATTTCTTTCTTCTTTTTGTCATAAAAATGACTGATCACGCGTTGCTTTATATTGTTGGCTTTGCCAACATAAATAATTTCTTTTGCTGTGTTTTTAAAATAATAAACTCCGTGTTTTTCGGGAAGCTGATCAACAACCTTTTTGTCTAAAAGTGGTGGTAAAGTGGCTTGCCTCGATTTTGGATTTAAAAAAGAATTAATGATAAAGTTATCATCTCTTTTTAGGAGTCTTTTAAACAATTCTACGGTTGCTTCTACATCCCCTCTTGCACGGTGTCTTGCTGAAATAGGAATGCCTTCATCTGCACAAATATTCCCTAGGCTATAGGATTTAAGTCCGGGAATTATTTTCCGTGACAAACGAACAGTACAGAGTTTTTTACGTTTAAAATCAAAGCCTAAACTTTTAAATTCTGCGTGAATGATGTTGTAATCGAAGTTGACATTGTGCGCTACAAAAATACAGTCTTTGGTGATTTCTGCGACTTTTTTTGCAATCTCGAAAAACCGTGGTTGGTTTCGAACCATTGCTTGGGTAATTCCAGTAAGATTTGTTATGAATGCAGGAATGGGTGCTTCTGGATTGACCAATGTTGTAAATTCGTCCAACACCTTTTCTCCATCAAAAATAAAGATAGAGATTTCGGTGATCTTTTGCCCCTTGTATCCATTTCCCGTAGTTTCTATATCTACAACTGCGTACCTTCTATCCAATCGTATTTTTTAAATCTGCAATGGTTTCTGTTGGGTTTTCTGCACCAAAAACATAGCTACCAGCAACCAAGACATTGGCGCCCGCTTCTATCAATGCATTGGCGTTTTTATTGGTCACACCACCATCAATTTCTATTTGACAGTTTGAACCTGTAAATTCAATAAGGTGTTTTAGTTGTGCGGTTTTTTTGTAGGTATTTTCTATAAAAGATTGGCCACCAAAACCAGGGTTTACACTCATAATACAGACCAAATCCAAGTCTTGAATAATGTCTTCTAAAACGGCAATCGGTGTGTGCGGATTTAAGGCAACTCCAGCTTTCATTCCTGCCGCTTTTATGGCTTGTACTGTTCTGTGTAAATGGGTACAAGCTTCGTAATGAACCGTTAAGATATTGGCACCTAAACTCGCAAAAGTTTCAATGTATTGATCTGGATTTACAATCATCAAATGCACATCTATTATTTTTGTTGCATGTTTGGCGATGGCTTTTAAAACGGGCATCCCATAGGAAATATTTGGAACGAATACGCCATCCATAATATCAATATGAAACCAATCTGCTTCACTGTTGTTTACCATTTCGATATCGCGTTGTAAATTGCCAAAATCTGCTGCTAAAATTGAAGGTGCTATTAAATTACTCATCTGTTAGTTGTTGTGTGTTTAATACTGTAAAAATAGGGATAAAAACAAAAAACTCTCGAAATTAATTCGAGAGTTTTACAAGTTTTATTTACAATAATGTCTATCCAAGATAGGTCATTAAAATTTTACTTCTTGAGGTGTGCTTTAATCTTCGGATTGCTTTTTCTTTAATTTGACGAACTCGTTCACGTGTTAAGTCGAATGTTTCTCCAATTTCTTCTAGGGTCATTGGTTGGTGTTCTGCTAAACCAAAGTATAGTTTTACAACGTCTGCTTCACGAGGTGTTAGCGTTTCTAAGGCTCTGTTAATCTCTATACGTAACGATTCGTGTAATAATGTTCTGTCTGGATTTGGAGATTCTCCAGAATTTAATACATCGTATAAGTTAGAGTCTTCTCCTTCAATTAACGGTGCATCCATCGATACGTGACGTCCAGAATTCTTCATCGATTCTTTTACGTCGTTTACAGTCATGTCTAATTTCTTAGCAATTTCTTCTGCACTTGGAGGACGTTCGTTTTCTTGCTCTAAGAAAGCGTACATCTTGTTAATTTTGTTAATCGAACCAATTTTGTTTAACGGCAAACGAACAATTCTAGATTGTTCTGCCAATGCTTGTAAGATCGATTGACGAATCCACCATACGGCATAGGAGATAAATTTAAATCCTCTTGTTTCATCAAAACGTTTCGCAGCTTTAATTAGGCCTAAGTTTCCTTCATTAATTAAATCGGGTAAGGTTAGTCCTTGATTTTGGTATTGTTTTGCAACAGAAACCACAAATCGTAAATTTGCTTTTGTTAACTTCTCTAAAGCGCTTTGGTCACCCGCTTTAATCAACTGAGCCAATTCTACTTCTTCGTCTGCAGTAATTAAATCTACTTTACCAATTTCTTGTAAATATTTGTCTAAAGATGCAGTTTCTCTATTGGTTACCTGCTTTGTAATTTTTAGCTGTCTCATTGAAGTTTTAAAAAAAATATTAGGGGTTT
>Ga0209557_1001833_pt1 | contig 11390 bp, 6 predicted proteins | sample SaaInlV_120m_DNA_4_FD_184672 | JGI IMG/M metagenome (GOLD analysis project Ga0209557, IMG submission 184672) | Marine microbial communities from expanding oxygen minimum zones in the Saanich Inlet - Saanich Inlet SI074_LV_10m_DNA (SPAdes) (version 2) | ecosystem: Environmental > Aquatic > Marine...
CTCTACCGCACAGACCGACCTTCACGTTGGTGGTGGTATGATAACAAACTCTGAGCAGGTGGCTTGTAAGAGGTATTCAAATGTAATAGTACAGAGTTCCCCAAGTGGGAATAATACGAAGACTCTAACCTTTGGAAATGGTGCATTCTATGCGAAGATTGTAGCCTCTTTGAGGGAGTATGATGAAGACAAAGACAACATGAGCACCCTAATTCTCGAAATAAATGGCGGCACGAGTGACGAGACAACACCTGGGACAGATATAACAATCGGTACAAAGAACATTTTTGGAAACGTGGGAACCGCCTATCCATGGAGTTCTTCAGTAACTACTACTGGAAATTCAATCACAATTCAACCCCTCTTTTTGACCAATTTGGGGACCCCCCGTAAATATAAATTTGACATCTTTGTGGAACTCATATCATCGACCAGTGGTAAGCTGGTATCCATAAAGAGTGGAACCCTTACACACGCAACATTCACATACTAAATTTACTTTGGGGGAAAACCCCTCGGTAGATTTATTACATTTACGCCCTGATGGAATCAGAGACGGCGAGAATAATCACGCCAACAATGAAGCCCATGATGACGTAATTCATTTCAGTTTCTTCACGACCAACCATCTTGGCCTCCTTGGCCACTGGTTCTTCGACAACTTTCTGTTGTCGGGTGGGAGGTTCCGCCTCCTCAAGCGGACAGTACGCTATCATTTATATAGTATTTAGAGATTAATTTCGGTCTTCTTTTTTCGTCTAGTCCTCTTAGCCTTTGTGGCCCCCACGTTCACCTCCTTCACCTCACCACCAGTGGAATCACCTGAGATGGACATGATATCGGAAATGTCCTCCTCTTCTTGGACGGCTGGGGTCGTGTTCATTGGGGGTGGTGGGGGCATCATGATGCCCCCCATCAAACTGGAAATGTCTAGACCTGGGCCCTGCATCTCGTACTGCCCTGTCCCACCAACTGGGGCCTCTGTGGCCGGTCCCCCAGGGTTCCGTGTCGTATTTTGGACAGCACTCATCATGTTCTTCACGAGATCGGGGTTCTGCTTCATCACATCATTCATGTTGGGCATCACCGACTTGAACATCGAGTTGGTCAGGTGGAACATCATGGCCGAACCACCCAACATCATGATGAGCTTGACCTCTGGGGCTACGCTGACCTTTGACCGATACTTGACATAGAGTTCCTCAAATACACCATCATAGTCGTCAACATTCTCCATGATAGACTCAGACCACCCCTCCAACTGAATCTCAAAGGGGTTGTACCTCTTGTTGAGGAACTCTAGACCAGTCACACACGCCACAAGCATTCGCCTAGAGAAACGAATAGACTGCTCCACATCGATGCTGTAGGTAATCCTCTTAACCTCAGCCCTAAGTTCCTCAACATTTGAATATGCGTTGAGGCGCTTATTCACAGAGAACCCCTTCTTCTCCAAGCGTGCCAATTTGTTGATGAGATCGGACTTCTCTTCATCAACCGACGTGTACCCCTTAGAAGGTTGCTCACCTGATGGACCCTCCCCCATCTGGGGCTCGTCGTCGTAAAATGCTGGTTCTTCCTCACCGTAATCAATCTCCTCCTCCTGCATGGGCTGCCTTGGGGCGGTCTGCTTGTTGGGGTTTACAAAGGCGTCCATCGTTTCCTGTTCTTGGTGCACAGGTCGCTGGGGTCGATAAGGAGCGGGTCTGGGTACAGGCTGGGGACGGGGGGCTGAAATCTCTATTTCATCCATCAGGGCCTGCTCGTCAGCGTCTAATTTCATAACAGTCGTGTGTCCACGGTCGATGATTATTTCTTCATCCATCTACTCTTTATGTAGAAACTAAAAAAATTACCTTTAACGCAGTTTATAAAAAATGTTGATACATTATAAATGTTCAAGTTCAATAAGACCAACAGGAATGCTCTCACTTCCATCGTCATACTTTTCTCAATCATATCCGTCCTAGGTATCATGAAGAAAAGCAGCAGATACCAGCCCATGCCAATCAAGATCGAAGTTGTCAGTGACAAATCCATATTCGATCTCGAGAACCGCATGGAATGTGTACCAGGGTCGGGTAAGGAGGACAGCCCCTACACAAAGAGCCTCACCCCAGGTGGTCTCTGTGGCGCTCAAAAGCTTGTGGGTGACCACGCTTCCTACAAGATTGCCGAAGGAATCGGTGGATCTTTAATCTAAACTAACTATAAATGGCTCTCATCACGTCGCCAACGGAAATGATCCCAGACCTCAACTATGAGTATCATACAATCACAGTTGATACGATTGGTCAGTCCAGCGCTAATACATTTACATGTTTTTTGAACCAACCCGTCCATAATGTTGTTCAGGCCAGACTTTTGGCTGCGAGAATTAATACAGTTGCACCCATCAACGGAACGGGTCACTGCTATGTTTCGATTGAAGAACTGGACTCTATTTTTTCGGATCGAGCGTCAAACGTTCTCACTGGACAAGCCACTATGAGCGTGGTGCGAAACTCCTTCGCTAGTCTCGTTACAGCTGATGACAGTGGACTCATTAGCTTTAGAGATAATTACCCAATCGCCACACAGTATATAAATCCAATTCGAACCATCAGTCGTTTAACCATTAATATCCGAAATCAAGACGGTGTTCTCATTGAACCACCAAATCCAGTTGAAGATAATTTTTTAGTCCTCCGTTTCGTGTGTAGGAAACCCAACCTGTAATTTTCTCCCCATAGAGTAGTATACCATGTCCGCTGGTGTTGTTCAATTGATCGCTATAGGTGCCCAGGATGAATATATCATGGGTAATCCTGAAATATCCTTCTTTAGTTCACACTTCAAAAGACATGCTAACTTTTCACAGTCCACCGAAAAACAAACAATTCTTGGAGCAGTGAAAAGTAATTCAATGTCCAGTGTTAATTTTGAACGCTCCGGGGATCTCCTCGGGTACGTGTACTTCGCCGCAGATGATTCGAGTCAAGCCCAATCTATAGATGATTGGAGAACCCTGGTAGATAAGGTCGAACTCCTCATCGGTGGCTCCGTCGTAGATTCCCAAGATTCCACATTCAGTGAGAAAATTGCCATAGATACATTCGCCCAAAATGTCTCTAAGAGTGCCATGGGACCACACCCCGGTACGAGCTCATCCTCCTACTTCTACCCCCTCCGCTTCTTCTTCTGTGAGAGTGCACAATCTGCCATTCCCCTAGTGGCCCTCAACTATCACAATGTGGAGCTGCGTATATACTGGGGACCAAACGCGTCCGCCTATAACATAGAATGCTTTGCAAACTATTACTATATAGATACCAAAGAACGTGCACAAATTTCCACAAAGACCCACGATATTCTCATCACCCAAGTTCAAAAGAATATTCCATCCCAAAACCGGATCCAAGAACTCACATTCAATCACCCCGTGAAGTACATCGCATCATCAAATACATCCGTTGTAAGCTCCCTAACTTCACCATCGAATAGAATTAAACTCACCATAAATGGTCTAGATGTTGGTAACTATAGGTGGAGTCAACCACACTTTATAGACGTCATGAACTACTACCACACCAACTTCGTGACCTCACCCGATTTTTTCTTGTACTGCTTCTGCCTCATGACCAGCTCCTATCAGCCCACGGGGACCCTCAATTTTAGCCGCCTCAACTCAGCCAAGATTATGAGCGAATCCCTAGACATAATGGACCCCATATACGCAGTCAACTACAACATATTACGTATACAAAATGGTATGGCTGGTCTCTTGTATGCAAACTAATTATTCGTGTAAATAAAATCAAGTGTTATATAAATGGTAAAGAACTTACCGACAGTGGAGAGGTCTACGAGAATCCGCTTCGGTAAAAATTGTAGACAGGAACAGGCAGATAATACCATCGTCTTTAATGCCAGTGACGAGTTCCTAGAAGCAAATACCTCAAATGCCATCTATATGACACCCATGCGGTTACGGGAGGATGTCTCAGATAGAAATATCACAGTTCTGACATTTAATCAAGTCACCAAAGAAATCACAGATTCGGGTGCCGTGGCTGAAGATATTTTTGACTTTAGTCTCCAAAATGCCACACTGAATGGTAATGTGACCGCAAATACCGTATCCTTCAATAATCCCGAAACGAGTGTGACCACCCTCTCAAATGTTGGTGTGGCAAATGGATCACCCGTACACACCTTAGATGTGGGGTCAAACCTTTACGTGGATGATGTGGGGTCAAATGTCCTCGTCGTCTCAGGTAACACCCACATCACCCAAGACCTCGTCGTAGATGGTAACGTCCTCGTGGAGGGGGTGGTGACCTCGTTCCATAGTGAAAACTTCAAGGTTCGAGATGGAATCATAGAGTTGGGGAAGGACAATACTTTGATTGACACAACACTGGACCTGGGTCTCGTCCTAACCCGACCAGAATCAAATGTCACCATCGGGTTTGTAGAATCCACCGATGAAATCATCCTCGCCTATACCCAAAGTAGTGCCAATGGGAAAACCCTCACCCCCCTCACCTCCGAAGATGTCAATGTTCATGTGTACGGTAGACTCTACACCGAAGCCAATGTGGGTATCGTCAATACCTCCCCCATACACACCCTAGACGTGGGGTCAAACCTCTTTGTGGATGACGTGGGGTCAAATATTCTCGTCGTCACTGGGAATGTTGAGGCCACCGCGTATTATGGAGATGGTACAACACTCACTGGGGTCGCACTCCTGTCAAACTTCGATAGCAACGTTTCTCGAATCCAAGTTTTGGAAACCGACCTCGCCTCCAACGCCTCTAGGGTTGGCACTTTGGAGGTGGACCTCACCTCAAACGCCTCTAGGGTGGGGGTCCTAGAAGTGGACCTCGCCTCCAATGCCTCTAGGGTTGGCACATTGGAGGTGGATCTCACATCAAACGCATCTAGGGTGGGAGTCCTAGAGACCGACCTGGCATCTAATGCATCTAGGGTCGGGACCTTGGAGGTAGACCTGACCTCCAACGCATCTAGGGTCGGGACATTAGAGACCGGATTAGCGGGTGCCGAAGCTAACATAGTCACCATCAACAATGACCTCGTGACCACAACCACCCGTGTAAGTGTTTTAGAAACAGACCTCGCCTCAAACGCCTCTAGGGTGGGGGTCCTAGAAGTAGACCTCACCTCAAATGCAGCCCGGGTTGGAACCCTCGAGACCAACTTGGCCTCAAATGCGGCCCGGGTGGGGGTCCTAGAAACAGACCTCACCTCCAATGCCGCTAGGGTGGGGGTCGTAGAAACAGACCTCGCCTCCAACGCCGCAAGGGTTGGCACTTTGGAGGTGGATCTCACCTCCAACGCCTCTAGGGTGGGGGTCCTAGAAGTAGACCTCACCTCAAACGCCACCCGCGTTGGGACCCTCGAGACAATAAAAGCCCCAAAGGATGGACCCATTTTTACAGGGACTGTGGGTATCGCAAATGCCGCATCAACCTATGACCTGAGTGTGGGGTCCAACCTCTTCGTAGACATAGATGGCTCCAACGTTCTCATAGTTCATGGGAACGTCTCAGCGACCTCATACTATGGTGATGGTAGCAAACTGACCGGCCTCGTTACAGCCCTCCAAGATGTATCAGATAATGGAAATACCACCACAAACACAATTGAATTCAATAATACCGCCACTGGTCTGGTCACGGTGAGCAACATCGTCGCAGGTGGCAACGTAACCGCGACAACCTTCTTGGGGGATGGTAGTCAACTTACCGGTCTCGTCACAGCCCTCCAAGATGTCTCAGATAATGGAAATACCACCACAAACACAATTGAATTCAATAATACCGCCACCGGTCTAGTCACGGTGAGCAACATCGTCGCGGGTGGTAATGTGACGGCCACAACCTTCTTGGGGGATGGTAGCCAACTCACTGGGATAGTCACCACACTCCAAGGTGTATCTGATAATGGAAACACGACATCCAATACCCTCCAATTCACCAATGCACACACCGCCTTCACCACCGACCTCACCTCGAATGTTGGGATAAATTTAGGACAACTCAATGATATTGAAATTGCGGGTGCATCAGACTCACAAATAATCGCATACAACACAGCAAGTAGTACTTGGGTAAATGATTATTTAGACCATACAGTCATACGTGTAAAAAATACAAATGGATCACCCATGTCAAAAGGTGATGTTGTTCATGCGATTGGATCAACGGGTAATGATATATTCAACGTGCGTTTGGCAGACGCTTCAGACCCAAATCGTATGCCCGCTATCGGTATTTTACAGAATGATTTGGCGATAAATGAACAAGGTACATGTGTATCCTTTGGTCGTTCGGATGGAGTTCCGGCTGATTTTATTGAAGGTGAAACCGTGTATGTAAGCAATGTAAATCTTGGTGAAATATCGAACGTTAAACCATATGGTTTAACCGATCTGATACAAAATGTCGGTATTGTCGTGAAAGCTCATCAATCACAAGGTACCATATTCGTCACTGGTGTGGGTCGTTCGAATGATATTCCCAATGCCCCAATTGTCGCGACTACACCAAATTATGTATACGCGAATGATTCTAATAATGATATGAAAAAGATCGTCCCATCTAACCTCCTCACAAAACTCCAAACCCTCCAACAGGTCACCGACACCGGGAACACCACCTCAAATACGATCCAGTTTACAAATACCACCACTGGTTTGGTGACCACCGCGAACTTGGAAGTTGGTTCGAACATAACAGTGACAGGTCTGGCAGATGTCACCAATAAATACCTACCCATGGTTGATACAGATGGTACATTCATCAAATCACCCGTCTACGTGTCCTCGGGTGGAAAATATGTCATCTCCGCAGCCGAAGCTGAATTTTTAGGGAACATCACACTCAGTGGTAACAATACCGTTGTGTCCTCCACGAGCGTCACCATAGAAGATAGAATATTCGGTATCGGTGCAAATAATGAAGTACACAACCTGGACACGGGGATTATGATGGAACATAAGGATGATGGGGTCTACGCCAACATCGCCGTCATCTACCACGCAGATGAACACAGGTTTTCCATTGGCTATACCCAAAATACATTCACCGACGACCATATCCTACACTACTACGACGACGATCATCTAATGTTGATAGACCTAATTGGTAATGTCAATGTTCAAAATAATATTACAGTTGTGAATGGAAGCTACTATGGTGATGGTACCACCCTAACAGGTCTCGCCCTCCTATCCAACTTTACAAGTAACGTCTCTAGAATTGGTGTCCTAGAGACCGACCTCGCCTCCAATGCCTCTAGGGTGGGGGTCCTCGAGACCGACCTCACCTCCAACGCCGCTAGGGTGGGGGTCCTAGAGACTGACCTTGCCTCCAATGCCGCCAGGGTGGGGGTCCTAGAGACCGACCTCACCTCCAACGCCGCTAGGGTGGGGGTCCTAGAGACCGATCTCACCTCAAATGCAGCGAGGGTGGGAACCCTAGAGACCGACCTCGCCTCCAACGCCGCCAGGGTGGGGGTCCTAGAGACAGACCTCACCTCTAACGCCGCTAGGGTTGGCGTCCTAGAGACTGATGTTTCTTCTCTTGAAACCGATTTAACTTCAAATGCCGCTAGGGTTGGCGTCCTAGAGACCGACCTCGCCTCTAACGCCGCAAGGGTGGGGGTCCTAGAGACCGATCTCACCTCAAATGCAGCGAGGGTGGGAACCCTAGAGACAAATAAAGCTGACCTCCTCGATCCAACATTTACGAGTAATATTACAGTATCAAATGTGGTCTACGTGACGAGTGGTCTCGTTACAAACACCGGTGAAGTCACAAAGAAGACGTATAGTTATTCTGGAAGTATTTCGTCGGGTGATAAACCCTACATTAACGTAAACTACACATCGAACGTCTTTTATTCAAAGATTTCAGCACAACTCGTGGAGGGAGACGAGGAAGTGAGTACCCTAGTCCTCGAAGTTGGGGGTGGTCATAAAACGGGTGCCACACCCTCAACTAACATTGCCATAGGTACTAAAAATATTTTTGGTGGAACAAGTACAAACCCATGGAACCCCACAATCATTACAACTGGAAACCGAGTTTCCATGCGACCCTCAACCATTCTCGACGGTCAGGGTGACTATCATATTTTTGTTGAATATACATCCCCAAAATCTGACGGAGGTGTTACAACCATAGATGAAGATAGCGTCACCGTCGCAACGTTCACATACTAAAAAAAAAGTATCTGGTAATATCATATGGTGACGACTAACATTCAAGCCTTTTCGGGAGAAGTCGAAATCGCAAGTAATCTAGAAGTTGGTACCGGTAACCTTTTTATAGATACTTCCCTCACTGGAAGTGTGGGTATAAAAAATACAGCACCCACATTTGACTTGAGTGTCGGTTCCAATCTTCACATAAGTGACGCGGGCTCGAACGTCCTAAACATTACAGGTAATGTGGGGGCCACAAACTTTATCGGTGATGGTGGACTCCTCTCCAACATCGCTACCACCCTAAGTGACATCGTCGATCAAGGAAATACCGTAGCTAACGTTGTCCAGTTTAACTCTGCATCTGGTTACAACGGTGTGGGTCTCGTAACAAGCTCCAACGTCGGTATTCAAAATACCACACCCGCTCACAATCTCAGTATCGGTTCCAATCTCTACGTAGATGACACTGGTGCGAATGTTCTAAACATTACGGGTAACTTGGGGGCCACAAACTTTATCGGTGATGGTGGACTCCTCTCCAACATCGCCACCACCCTTAGTGACATCGTCAACCAAGGGAATACCGTAGCCAACGTTGTCATTTTTAACTCCGCGGCCGGCTATGATGGTGTGGGTCTCGTAACAAGTTCCAATGTCGGTATTCAAAACACCGCACCCGCTCACAATCTAAGTGTCGGCTCCAATTTCTACGTAGATAACGCTGGGGCGAATGTTCTCACCGTCGATGGTAATATCGGTGCATCAAGGTTTGTCGGTGATGGTGGTCTCCTCTCCAATATCGCATCGAACCTCCACCAAATTGTCAGTCAAGGTAACGTCGTCGCCAACGTGATCCAACTGGTTCAAGATGGAACGTATGATGTTGGATTGGTGACAACCTCCAACGTCGGTATCCAAAACACCGCGCCCATGCACAATCTGAGTGTCGGTTCAAACCTCTACGTCAACGATACGGGATCCAACGTTCTAACCATAGAAGGTAACGTCTCAGCGAACACCCTAACCCTAGGGAACTTTGCGGTCATCGCATCCTACGGCCTCAACCACGTGACTGGGGAGAACAATACAACTGGGGACACCATCATCCTCCAAAATGCCACCACGGGGCTCCAAACAACCTCCAACGTCATCCTAGGTGGGAACGTATACCCAACCTCTGGGACCCTAGAGATTTCGGGGAACGTCCAACCCGACCGCCTAAAGTTTGACACCAACGTCTTCGTAGACACCCTCCGCGTCGCCGATCTGGCCGCGAACTTGGTGACTTACGACCGAACCACTGGGGAGATGTTGGATTCCGCGGGACTCTTCTCCAACAAGTTGGCCGTCGTGTCCCAACAACCACCCTCCACCCTAACCGCCAACGCTACCACTGTGACCAACCATGGCACCTACACCCTCACAACCTCAAACCTGGCTTCGGGGTCAAACACCTGGAACGCCTTCGATGGGAGTGCCTCCGTGGCTTGGGTTGGTGACGATACCTACACGGGGGCCTCCAACGCCTACGCGGGTTCCGTTCAACTTGCTGGGTCTACCAAACAAGGTGAATGGTTAGCCCTAGAGTTTCCCTACAAAACCACCCTCCGCCACATGAAACTGACACCCCTCTCAGTCGCAGCCTACCCCGGAAGCGCCAACCTCTACGCCACAAACAACTCCACTTGGACAGAACTCAAGTATTGGAAGGACGTGGTCCCCACCTCTGCGTCCGATGTCAAGACGGTGGTCGTCGACGCACCCGCAGCCTACCGGAAGTATGCCCTCGTGACCACCAAGGTTGCGGGAAACAACGCCAACGTCGCCCTCGCTGAATGGAAACTCTTCACCGAGTCCTTCTCTGTGGATGGGGGGAAGGTTGTGATGCCCTCCAGTGCCATCGTCGGGGGGAACACCCTCCTCGAGGAGACGGGGCCCCACGGTCGAGGGGACCAATCCACCCCCACACCCCGGAAGTTCCCAGGGTTCCCGATGACCTCTAACACCACCCCACTTGGTTACGTGGCGAGTGCGAGTAGCACATATCAAGGTGCGGGTTCGGCTTACGCAGCTTGGAAAGCCTTCGATGGTGCTATTGAGAACAGGGCCTCGACCGACGCCCCCGTACCCGACGGACCGTACTACTATGATTGGGTATCACTTGCATCTAAGTACACCGGGACCCAAGCCCTGTACTCTGGTTCAGAAAATACAGCCGTGAGTGGCGTCAACATCGCCGGTGAATGGCTCCAGATCGAGGTTCCCAAGGCGTTCAAATTGACCTCGACCTATGGGTATCCACCAAACTCTGGTGATATAAATCGTAGCCCCAAGGTGGGTAAAATTGCTGGGAGTAACGATGGTACCACATGGACCCTCGTGCACAGCTTCTCGGACCTACTCACACACGACCCCGCCTCGGATGAGGTACCAATGTCGACCCAATGGGCCCATGGGTCGGCGACGAGTTTTGGTGACATCTCCCCAGATGTGGGCTATTACAGGTACTACCGACTCATCACGACCCAGGTAAACGCGAACGATGGTGGCTACGTCCAACTCAACCAATGGGAACTCTACGGCATCAGTGAGGACGACTCGGAGTTTGTGGCCATTGGGGGGGACACCTCTGTGGATGTCACCATCAAGTCCCAATACAACACCCCAGCGGTGAGTGGCTACAAGCTCTACTTGGATGGTGCAGAGGGCTCGACGGCCACCGATCTCAGCACGGGTCCAATTACGGTGACAGAGAACAACGTAACCTACGACGCCACCGAGAAGGCTTGGGTCTTCGATGGGTCCACGGAGAGTAACATCGTCTCGGCGACGTTGGGCTTTGAGGGTGACCAACCCCTGTCCGTCTCCACGTGGTTCAAATCCTCAAACTTGGAGACCAACGTCTCGACCTCCACCATCTTCAACGTGGGGACGGCTGGGGGCGAGGGCTTCGCCAAGGCTGAGGCTGGGGTGGACCTGACCCCCCTCATCACAGCCAACACGTGGCACAACCTGACCTTCACCTCCAACGGCCAAGGTCTCTACAACCACACCTACCTGGACGGCAACCTCATTAGGTCCCTACCCTCCTACGATAGTGCGCGGTACTACCCAGAGATTCCACTCCTCCGCAGGTCCCAAGATGGGTACAATGTCACAGCGAGTGGGGAGTATA
>Ga0209557_1001837_pt1 | contig 11379 bp, 9 predicted proteins | sample SaaInlV_120m_DNA_4_FD_184672 | JGI IMG/M metagenome (GOLD analysis project Ga0209557, IMG submission 184672) | Marine microbial communities from expanding oxygen minimum zones in the Saanich Inlet - Saanich Inlet SI074_LV_10m_DNA (SPAdes) (version 2) | ecosystem: Environmental > Aquatic > Marine...
ACTCTGTTACCAGGGCGGATTCTGTTACCAGGGCGGATTCTGTTACCAGGGCGGATTCTGTTACCAGGGCGGATTAGGTCAGCAGGAGAGATTCTGTTTCTGCTATTTAAATGGCTTTGATATTGCCGATCTGTTGGGCCATTTGGGCTGGCTTAGGCTACTTTTAAAGCGATAAATAGATCGGAATCTGAGTATGGATACTCAACATGCAATATTCTCTAATTCTATGGTTGCTGCCACTGGCTGTCCCAAGGCCGGTGTTAACCTGGAGCAGTTTAACGCTCTCGGGTTACACGCTCTCTGGTTAAACGCTCTCGGGTCAAGCACTCGCCGGTTTAAAACTCTCTGGTTTAAAACTCTCTGGTTTAATACTGGCACCCAGTGCGGCCTCGCCTGTAAAAATCACTATATCGACTTCTCACCGACTAATGATAGCCTCGCATTTATTCGTCTCACTCAGGTACAGCAGTTTCCCAACCAGATTCAGCGCCATGAGCTGGGCACTGAAGAGATCGGCTTGACCTGCGGCGAAGCGTTTTGTAATCCAGATATTATTGCCATTATGGGGACGATTCTGCGCCGGGGTTTTCGGCTGTTGGTGCTAACCAATGCTATGCATTCCATGCTTGAGCGCAAGAATGGTTTATTGGCGCTGCACAAACTCTATGGTCAGCAGCTGACATTGCGTGTCTCAATGGGTCATTTTGAACAACAGCTTTATCAGCAGAGGCGTGGGCCGAACGCCTGGCAACCAGTGCTTGACGGGCTTTGCTGGTTATCAGGACAGGGCTTTACTATTGCGGTAGCCGGTCGCAGGCTTAAGGGGGAAGAAGAGCAGATTTTGCGGCAGGGTTATGCCGAACTATTTAGGCGTCACAATATTCAACTAGATGCCTTTGATCAAAGGGCTCTGTTGCTGTTGCCGGAAATCACCGCAGACTGTGCCTCAGAATGTGCCTAGGCCTTGATCAGAGTTCGATCTGTATGGATGAGTAATCCCTCAGGCTTGAATAGTCCGGTACCGCCGATAATACCCAACCTACCGTTTCCCTTGATTTTTGCTTGCGTTAAGCGGGCAATAGCACTCCTTTAAAGGTTTAAACCGTTCTCTTGATCATAGACCATATGGTCATTGATTAAGGTTTACAGTTATGACGGCTAGCTCCTAAAGTACTGACAAGTATTAACTTATTTTTTGACATTCTTGGGAGAGTGGACGTGAGCGTATACAAGGTACCGCAGAAGGAATTGGCATTTATCTTTGATGAGATTATTAACTATTCTGAAATTTGCAGCATGCCGGGATTCGAAGACGCGAGTCGCGATATGGTCGATGTGGTTCTGCCAGAGGCGGCCAAATTTTTTGAAGATATAGTGGCTCCGACCAATCATGAGACTGACAAACATCCAGCGTTTTTGAAAGACGGTGAGGTAGTGACCTCACCTGGGTTGAACCCCATTTATCGACAGATGGTTGAAGCGGGGTGGTGCTGCCTAAATGGCGATAGCACTTACGGCGGTGCCGGATTCCCCAGTGTTGTGGATTTGGCCGTGCAGGAAATGCTGCAGACCGCTAACTGCGGTTTTAGCCTGCTGCCTATGCTAACCCGCGGAGTAGTGCATGCCCTTAATCAGTACGGCAGTGATGAGCAGAAAGAGACTTATCTGGGTAATCTGATTTCCGGAGCTTGGTCCGGCACTATGAATCTCACCGAGCCTCAGGCCGGCAGTGATTTATCGGCTGTGAAAACCAAGGCCATATTAAATGGCGACCACTATTTAATCAGTGGCCAAAAAATCTACATCACTTGGGGCGATCACAGTTGCGCCGACAATATTATCCACCTAGTACTGGCCCGTCGTCCCGATGCCCCCGAAGGCAATCAGGGTATCTCGCTATTTTTGGTGCCCAAGTTCTTGGTTAATTCCGACGGTAGTTTGGGCGAGCGCAACGACGTTAAACCCGTGGGTGTTGAACACAAATTAGGTATCCATTCGAGCCCTACCTGTACTCTTGCCTTTGGCGATAACGGCGGTGCGGTCGGCTACTTGGTGGGGGAAGAAAATAAAGGCCTGCAGTGCATGTTCACAATGATGAACAATGCCCGTCTATCGGTTGGTCATCAGGGTGTTTCTCTGGGCGAGCGCGCCTATCAGCAAGCTGTAGCCTATGCAGCTGACCGTGTGCAGGGTCGCGCTGCTGGTGTCGAAGGCCGAGCCGCGATTATTCATCACTCGGATGTTAAGCGCATGCTCATGCAGATGCGTGCATTGACTGAGGGCGGTCGTGCCATGTCTTACTATGCCATCGCAGCAGAGGACCGCAGTTCTCATCATCCGGACGAGCAGGTTCGTTCCCAGAATGCACAGTTGGTCGAGCTATTGACGCCGCTGGTTAAAGGCTGGTGTACCGAAGTCTCTATGGAGAGCACTTCTCTGGGTGTTCAGGTCCACGGCGGTATGGGCTTTATTGAAGAGACTGGCGCGGCGCAGCATATGCGCGATGCACGCATTTTGCCGATCTATGAGGGCACTAATGGTATTCAGGCATTAGATTTTATCGGTCGTAAATGTTTGCGTGATGGTGGCCAAGCGGTGCAGTTGCTGTTGGCGGATATGCAGGCCACTGTTGACCAGCTCGCGTCAGCTCATGGTAGCGTGGTGGATTTGCGTAATCGTCTGCGTCATGGGATTGAGCAGTGCCAAGAAGCCCTCAACTATGTTTTGGAAAACAGCAGTGACTCTCAGGGAATCGCTTACAACTTTATGATGATGTACGGGAATACTGTCGCCTATTGGCTGTTGGTGAAATTGGCCGCTGCTGCTCAGGACCGATTGGCCGCTGGCGAGACCGATCGCTTTTATAACCAGAAAATTGCTACGGCAGATTTCTTCTCAACGCAAATACTGCCGCGCAACAGTGGTTACTTGGCTGCGTTGGTATTTGGGGCTGATAGTTTTGAGGCTCTTGAGCCCGCTGATTTTATGCAGGCATAGCGTTTGGGAAGTAGTGCGCTCGGGAAATAGTGCGCTCGGGAAATAGTGCGCTTGGGAAGTGGCTCTGTTAGGTCGCAACCTTACCGATGAGACTGTGATTAACTTTGGTGGCAATACGCCACTGGGTGGAACCTTGACTAATGGTGGGGGTAACTCTTACTACGCCTTCGTCAACCGTCCGTTGAACATTGCTCTGCAGGCTAAGTACAGTTTCTAAACGGTCCTGGCTTGATTAAAAAGAAGGTCAAAAAAGGGGCTGCAGTGATGCAGCCCCTTTTTTTATTGTTTTTGATAAAGGTTTTTTAGCGCCTGGCAAGTGAGTTTTACCTCAGCTATTAGTTCTCAGCACAAACCCTACTATTGTGGCTATAGTGGCAATAAATAGTGCTGTAAAGACAAAGCCGCCAATAATAAAGGCCAAGGGATTACCTTCCTCGAAATCGCGCTCTCGGTTCTTGTTGCTCTGGACACCAATCGCGGCGGCTAGGATGCTTTTAACCAGGGCGCCAATATTGGTTTTTTTCTTCTTTGGTTTATCTTCAAGCACTACTTTTTCTTCGAGCTTTTTTCTATCGTCGTTCAAGTTTGTCTTCCTTTCAAATGAGTCTCAACGAGTTGGTCATAGACCGTTTGTGGGCGCTCAATTCTACTCCTTTAGAGGAGACTTTTCCGCAGCTAATATTGCCCAGGAGAGATTTGTGCCAACCCTTTACTGCAAAAGTGGCAGCGCATAGGCGGCGATAAAACCAACAGACCACATACCAGCAGACAACCATAGAAAACGTTGATTCCAAAGGTCTGCGGTGGCACAGGCGGCAGCGAGTTCGGGATCTGTAGGGCAGACACGGCCGGGGCGGTGCACACTCCAAAATCCCAACCCAATCAGCAGACCAGACAGGGTGAACATCCAGCCTTTGTACTGGCTGAGGGTGATCAGCCAGGGTGCCGCAGACGCCATAGATGCCACGCTGGCTCCCAGCCCAAGGGTTACCAAGGTAATGGGCAGGGCGCAGCAGAGGAGGGTGCCGGAGGTGGTGAATAATAGTAGCCAACTCCAAGAGCGTGGTTTATTCATAAAATTGTCTCCATTTTAAAACACCATACCAATGCCAATACTGAGATAGTCGCCATCCCATTGTGTGTCGTTATCGAGGGCGACAAACTTATATTCACCGCGGACAATCACATTGCGCTTGAAATACACCAGCACTGGTCCAGTGAGCAGATGCTGCCCCGAATCTGAATCTCTCGCGCTAATATCCCAGAGCGTAAACCAAGAAGAACCCTTGCCATCGGCATGGCTCATGCCGGCATTGATATCAATGCCGGTGGTATCGCCGAGCCTATAGATATCATAGAGCTCGTAGTAGCCCTTTGATTCGGAGCTGTAACTCAGGCTCAACCCCGCGTCCCAGTCGCTACCGCCGCCAGTGGGCATTCTCACCGAGGGTGTGATGCCCCAGTTAGAGGTGGATGCCCCGGCGTTTTTATAGCGTTTGATCGGCATTGCAACAATCGCATCACCGTTTTTGCCGTCACTGTAAGGCACTTTTAGGGTCATACGCAGAGCGGGCTTAAAAGTGTAAACCCCCTCAAGCCAAGTGGTGGTTGTGTTGTTGGCATGAGTGATTCGCGTTTGGGCGCCATAGCCACCATTCCAGCGCGGTGCCATATCCATCACCGGTTGGTGGGCAGTGACTTGGCTGGTAAACGTGCTTGCGGTAGCAAGCAGTAGTAGTGCCGTCAGCTGTTTCACTGGGACTCCTCCAGCGGGCGGGCTACCTCGTCCATTGGCGTCATCTTGATTGGGTCATAGCCGCCGGATTTGATCGCTTCAAAGATCGCCTCTTGATCTAGTGGTTGTCCCTCTTGGATACTGATAAAAACCTGCTGATTTTCGATATCCACTTTGACGCCTTCCTCGAACTGGCTGGGGTCGATAAAGTCGAGTTTGCGCAGTTTTTTGGCCACGCCAAAGGCGCAGAACTCACAGACTATGCCATTGACATTGATCAGATAATTTTTGGCCCAGACTGGGGATGCAATAAGTGCAGATAGCTGTACTAACAATAACGGTATAACAAACGTTTTCAGACGCATGATGTCACCTTCAATAATGTTCAGAATAATAAATATGGCGCCAAATAAAAGGCGCAGAGAACTATGAAAGGTCTGCTATTGGGGGCCTGAAGGGCAGTTCTATAGTGCGGGAAGGGGTGCTTGTTAGTGCCGTGCTGGCGATATTAGGTGCGACAGCGGCTGGGGTTTTCACCGTGCTTATTGGCAGGCTAAAGACGGAGCAGTCGGCACAGCATTGGTCCGCAGGTGTTGTGTCCGGGCTGGTCTCTGCGCTTAGGGACAATAACTTGTCGCCGCTATCTAATGTATGACAGGGCATATGGGTCTGAGGGCTGTGCTCCGCCTGCTGCACTAAATCGGGATTCTCGCTGCTGCTGCTCATAGTGCAGGTACTGTGAGCCAAGGTCGTATTCATCATAAATAGAATCACGAGGATATTGACCAGGACTGTTATAGAGGATGAGCGCGTTTTCATATTGATGATCAGACACTATTTTAGGGCTTAGTTCAACTTATGAGTTCGAGTAGAGAGTTCAGGTAGAGAGTTCAGGTAGAGAGTTCAGCTGCATGGCGCGCCAGCTTGTCATCTTCGGTGAAATTGAAGGAACTTCCTTTAGCTGGCTGAGATCCCTCGTCGCTGCGCTCTGTCGGGATGACAGGCAGTGGGCCTGCCTTCGCTCAGGACAACAGGCAGTGGGGAGCTCCCTCCGTCAGGACAACAGGTATTGAAGCCTTCCTTCGTTCAGGATGACAGCCTTAAATCTAATCAATCAGCACTGGCGTCAGCCAACGCGCCATATCAGGCAATGACATTCCCTTACGCTGCGCCAGCGATTCGACCTGATCCGGAGCAATTTTACCTGTATTAAAATACTTCGCATCCGGATGAGCAAAGTACCAACCACTGACCGCAGCAGCAGGCGTCATGGCGTAGCTGTCGGTGAGTGTCAGTCCAATATTATTCTCCACATCAAGCAGCTCAAACAAGGTGCCTTTTTCAGTGTGATCCGGGCAGGCAGGGTAGCCTGGCGCGGGTCGAATACCACGGTATTTCTCTTTGATCAGGGCTTCGTTATCTAAGCTCTCATCTGCTGCATAACCCCAGTGCTCACGGCGCACGCATTCGTGAAGATGTTCAGCAAAGGCCTCAGCCAGTCGGTCCGCCAAGGCTTTAACCATAATCGCATTGTAGTCATCGTGCTTGGCTTCATATTCAGCGGCCAGTTCATCGGCACCTATGCCCGTAGTTACCGCAAAAGCTCCAATATGATCTTTAATGCCGGACTCTTTTGGCGCGACAAAGTCAGCCAGCGAACAGAGCTCTTCACTGGCGCCAGGTTTTTGGATTTGCTGACGAATATGGTGCAGGCTGGCCTTGGTTGAGCCATCCTCAGCATAGATTTCAATATCATCATGGTTAACTGTATTGGCCTCCCAGAGACCAAATACGGCGCGGGCAGTTAAGCGTTTATTGTCGATAATATCTTTTAACAGTGCCTGAGCATCGGCAAACAATGTAGTAGCCGCATCGCCAACCACTTCATCTTGAAAAATCTTCGGATACTTTCCGATCAGATCCCAGGTGATAAAGAAGGGTGTCCAGTCAATATAGGGCACCAGTGTTTCCAGGGGATAGTCGTCAATTACCGTTATCCCAGGCGTGGCCGGCAGAGTCGGCTGATAGTCACGCCAGTTAATCTGTGGCTTTTGTTTGATCGCGTCGGGGTAGGTATAGAGCGTTCCCCGAGGTGTTCTATTGGCTGTGCGCAGTCTCACCGCATCGTAGTCACGACGGATGTCGGCGATAAACTCATCGCGATGCTCTTTGCTGATCAGCTTGCTGGCAACCCCCACAGCACGGGAGGCATCAGAGACATAAATCGCCTGATTATTCTCATAGTTGGGGGCAATTTTTACTGCTGTGTGAGCTTTGGAGGTGGTGGCACCGCCAATCATTAGGGGCACAGTAAAACCTTGGCGCTGCATTTCTTTGCCCAGTGTCACCATCTCATCGAGAGAGGGCGTAATCAGTCCTGAGAGGCCAATAATGTCCACGTTCTCTTCACGAGCTGTGGTGAGAATCTTTTCCGCAGACACCATCACACCGAGGTCGATAACCTCATAGTTATTACACTGCAGCACCACGCCGACAATATTTTTGCCGATATCGTGGACATCGCCTTTCACCGTGGCCATCAGGATCTTGCCATTGGTGCTGGCAGTGGCGTCCTTTTCATCTTCGATAAAGGGCTGCAAATAGGCTACCGCTTGTTTCATCACACGGGCAGATTTCACTACCTGGGGCAAAAACATTTTTCCCGAGCCAAATAGGTCGCCGACTATATTCATGCCGTCCATCAACGCGCCTTCAATAACATGTAGCGGACGATCAGCCTGTTGCCGGGCCTCTTCAGTGTCTTCGGTGATATAGGCTGTAATACCCTTAACCAGGCTATGCTCAAGGCGACGGTTAACGTCGGCGTCGCGCCAGCTTAGATCTTCTACTGAGGCTTGCTTAGACCCGTCACCGCGATACTTGTCAGCAATGGCAAGCAGGGCATCGGTGCCTTCAGCGTTGCGGAATAGCACGACATCTTCAACCACCTGACGCAGTTCTTCCGGCAGATCATCATAGACCGCTAACTGGCCGGCATTAACTATGCCCATGGTCAGACCTTCGCGAATGGCATGGTAGAGAAACACCGAGTGAATCGCTTCACGCACGGGATTATTGCCGCGGAAAGAAAAGGAGACATTGGAGATGCCGCCACTAATTAGCGCATGGGGCAGGTTTTGCTTAATCCAGCCGCTGGCCTCAATAAAGTCTAAGCCGTAGCGATTGTGCTCTTCAATACCGGTGGCCACGGCAAACACATTGGGGTCAAAGATAATATCTTCCGCCGGGAAGCCAATTTCATTGACCAACATATCGTAACTGCGCTGACAGATCTGTTTGCGGCGCTCTAAATTGTCCGCCTGACCATCTTCATCAAAGGCCATCACCACAATCGCGGCACCATGCTTTTTGCACAGCTTGGCCCGTTCAATAAATTCAGCTTCACCCTCTTTAAGACTGATACTGTTGACCACGGACTTGCCCTGAATGCACTTTAATCCGGCCTCAATCACATCCCATTTTGACGAGTCCACCATAATTGGCACGCGAGAAATATCGGGTTCGCCGGCAATCAGATTTAAAAATTTGACCATGGCCGGCAGCGACTCGAGCATGCCTTCATCCATATTGATATCAATAATCTGTGCGCCATTAATCACCTGTTGGCGGGCGACTTCTAGGGCAGCATCGTAGTTTTCTTCAAGAATCAAACGTTTAAATACAGCTGATCCTGTGACATTGCAGCGCTCGCCAACATTGACAAACAGTGAGTCACTTTTAATGGTGAAAGGCTCAAGTCCGGACAGACGGCAGGCGGGCTCGATTTCGGGTACAACGCGTGGCGCTATCGTGGCCACGGCATTGGCAATAACACGGATATGGTCCGGAGTGGTACCGCAGCAGCCGCCGACAATATTGAGCAGGCCCGCGCTGGCAAATTCTGCCACAGTTTCAGCCATGGCGTCGGCGTCGAGATCATAGCCACCAAATTCATTAGGTAGACCAGCATTGGGGTGGGAGCTCACCAACGTGTCAGCAACCGTGGAAATATCCAGCAGGTGAGGGCGCAGCTCTTTTGGCCCAAGGGCACAGTTCAGGCCCACACTGATCGGCTTGCTATGGCGCACTGAGTTCCAGAATGCTTCAGGAGTCTGGCCCGAAAGTGTACGACCACTGGCATCAGTTATGGTGCCAGAGATCATAATGGGCAGCTCAAAGCCCTGTTTCTCGAAGACCACTTGCACAGCAAAAAGCGCGGCTTTGGCGTTCAGTGTGTCGAAGATGGTTTCCACCATAATTGTGTCGACGCCCCCTTCAATTAGGGCTTCGGTGGATTCTATATAGGCTTCAACCAACTCATCAAAGGTAACATTGCGCGCCCCGGGATCGTTTACATCCGGTGAAAGAGAAGCCGTTCTGCTGGTAGGCCCAAGAATACCGGCGACAAAACGCGGTTTTTCTGGGGTAGAAAACTCATCGGCGGCTCTGCGAGCAAGCTGCGCAGAGACCACGTTAATCTCCCTAGAAATTGCCTGCATATCGTAATCGGCTTGGGAGATAGTTGTGGAATTAAAGGTGTTGGTTTCAATAATGTCCGCACCGGCATCCAGATAGGCGCGGTGGATATCACAGATAATATCGGGCTGAGTAAGGCTTAAAAGGTCATTGTTGCCTTTTAAGTCTGTGTGCCAATCGGCAAAGCGCTGACCGCGAAAGTCTTCTTCCTCGAGGGTGTGACGTTGGATCATAGTACCCATGGCGCCATCGAGAATCAGAATACGCTGCTCTGCTGCCTGCCTAATTTTATCCGTCATATGCTTGTCTATGCCTCTGCCTTGCTGTTGTATCAAAATATTTTGATGGATTAGTATGATACCAAAGTATTTTAAAAAAGCGACCTTTAAAACCAAAAGAGGGTTTCGCCCGGGCCTCTGTATGGCGTAAAATACCTGACTTAATTACTCAAGCTTAGGCAGCGTAGATTAAATTGCTCGGTCAGGCTGTCACTGCAGATTTTAGGAAACCTTATGCTCAACGTAACCATCACCGAATCAGCGCAAAAATACCTTGCTGGATTACTGGAAAAACAGAACTGCGAAGGCATTGGTATTCGCATGTTTGTCTCTGATCCCGGTACTCCAAAAGCTGAGACCTGCATTGCTTACAGCCGTCCCGGCGAACATAACGAAGAAGATATGGTCGTTGAGTACGATGCGTTTAGCGCTTACTTTGAGCAGCGTAGTATTGCCTTTCTCGATGAAGCCAAGGTCGATTTCGCCGAAGATAAGTTTGGTGGCCAGCTGACGATTCGTGCGCCTAACTCAAGACTGCCCAATGTAAACGACGACAGCCCCATTGAAGATCGTATTAACTATCTGCTGTATAACGAGATTAATCCAGGGTTGGCCTCTCACGGTGGCGTAGTGTCGCTGTCGGAGATGGATGAAGGCTTTGCGGTGCTGGAGTTTGGCGGTGGTTGTCAGGGTTGTTCGGCGGTTTCAATGACGCTGAAAGAGGGTGTTGAAAAGACCTTGATGGAAAAGATTCCCGAGTTAAAGGGTGTGCGTGATGTGACTGATCATACGGATACCAGTAACGCGTATATGTGATCTCGCGAAGCGTTAGCATACTGAGCTAAATCGAAGAACCTTGTTGAGGACGCATTGTCCTTCTGAGTCAGCAGCCGTCATTCCGACAGAGCTTAGCGACGAGGGGTTCTGCTGATAGAGATTGAGATCTCTCACATTCGTTCGAGATGACAGGTGAGAAGTTCGAGATGACAGGTGGGAAGCTCGAGATAGATGTTGGGTGTGTCATCCCGGCAGAGTGAAACGACGAGGGATTTAACCCTGTTTCCCGGCAATAACTAAAGCAACACTATCCCTTCATATCAGATAGGCTTCCAATGAGCGCTCTAGCAGAAATCCAAACATTTTTACCCTGCGCCACACCAGATCGCTGGATTGAAAACGCGCTTGAAAATCAGCGCCTAATGCTTATTGATCATGCTAACTGCGAGAAAAAAGCGGCCAGCACAGCTCTGAGCCTAATCAATCGCTACACTGATAATTTCGAACTACTGAATAAAATGTCGCGCCTAGCGCGTGAAGAGATGCGCCATTTCGAGCAGGTAATCGCTCTGATGAAACGCCGTAAGATTCCCTATGAGCACGTTTCCGCGTCACGCTATGCAGCTGGTCTTCGTGATCTAGCACGCAGGGATGACCCTGCAAAATTGGTGGATGTACTTATTATCGGTGCCTTTATTGAAGCCCGTTCCTGTGAGCGTTTTGCTCTCTTAGCTCCGCATCTGGATGCCGAGCTGGAAAAGTTCTATGTGTCGTTATTGAAGTCTGAGGCACGGCACTACCAAGATTATTTAAAATTGGCGAAAACCGTTGCCGGAGCGAATTCTATAGATGACCGCATTGATCTGATTGCCCAGCGCGAGCGCGAACTGATTGAGTCGCCGGATACGCAATTCCGCTTTCACTCTGGTCCCGTTGCTTAGGGATTATCCAAACACTATTTCAGCGATATTAAAAAAGGCAGCCTAGGCTGCCTTTTTTAATACTTGGTATGAATAACCAGCGCTTAACGATCATCCATTGCAGGGTAGCCACGCACATCAGCACCCGTGTAAAGCTGACGAGGACGGCCAATGCGATATGGGTGAGTGATCATCT
>Ga0209557_1001839_pt1 | contig 11366 bp, 12 predicted proteins | sample SaaInlV_120m_DNA_4_FD_184672 | JGI IMG/M metagenome (GOLD analysis project Ga0209557, IMG submission 184672) | Marine microbial communities from expanding oxygen minimum zones in the Saanich Inlet - Saanich Inlet SI074_LV_10m_DNA (SPAdes) (version 2) | ecosystem: Environmental > Aquatic > Marine...
CAGGATACTCACCCGAGCGGATCAACCCCGGCGACAAAGCGCACCGCCTGCCCGATATCCTCAAGGTAACGTCTGGCTCAACACCTGAGATTGCCGAAGAAGTAGATCAACTCTATGCCAGCATTATCACAGCCGGCACCTACAAAGCTGAAAGCATTCGTGTGGCAGAGGCTGCCAAGGTGATCGAGAACACGCAGCGTGATCTGAACATCGCTCTCGTCAACGAGTTGGCAATCATTTTCAATAAGTTGGGCATAGATACTGACGCCGTGCTGAAAGCCGCTGGCACCAAGTGGAACTTCATGCATTTCCAGCCGGGTCTCGTCGGTGGCCACTGCATTGGCGTCGATCCATATTACCTTACCCATAAGGCCGAGACGATGGGATATCACCCTCAGGTGATCCTTGCAGGCCGGCGCATTAATGACGGCATGGGCGCCTATGTCGCCAGCCAAATGGTGAAGGCGATGCTGAAAAAACGCGTCCAGGTGGATGGCGCGCGGGTGTTGATCCTAGGGCTAACATTCAAGGAAAACTGCCCCGACTTGCGCAATACGCGTGTCGTGGATGTGGTGGCGGAACTTCGCGAATACGGTGTGCATGTGGACGTACACGAAACATGGGCCACTGCGGCAGATGTGCAGAAGGCGTACGGGCTGACATTGGTCACGACGCCTGAGCTTGAGGCATATGACGGTGTGATCCTTGCCGTGGCGCATAACTGCTACCGCGAGGCAGGCGCAGCTGCGCTGCGCGGCTACGGACGCCCCAACCATGTCTTTTGCGATCTCAAAAGCGTGTTTGCGCGCAACGAAAGCGATCTGAGGCTGTGATGGATATGTCGTCAGATAACTGGATCGAAGGACCCGATCTGCCTCCTTGGCTGATCCAGCTCAGAGATGCATACTATGTTCACGGTCTGCGGGTTAATTCTGGTGACGATCGCCATCTGTCCCAAGTGCTCGAAACGGTTGAGTCGAAGCGACAGTGGATAGATGGCTACAAGACCTCAACGATCGACAGGGGCGAACTGCGTCACGTTATCGAACGAAAGGATGCCATTAACACACTGATCCACTATCCTAACTCGCTACACATACAAAGGGCGTGTGCCAAGCCTGGCATCCCTTCCAAAGCTCTGCCGCTCGCGCTGGACCGTGCGCAAGAAATGAACAGCCTGCCGATGGGGCCACATACGGATCAAGAAAACAAATCAATCCTTGTTGACGAGATCGGCAAAACGGCATGAAAGCGACAAGTGAGGCAAATTCACGCGGCCTAATCAAGTCGATGCTCGTCATCGGCTCGGCACAAGCCGTGAACATCCTAATCTCGATCGTACGAATGAAGGCTGTTGCGATTCTCCTTGGGCCCAGCGGTGTTGGCCTACTGGGCATCTACAACACGCTTCTGCAGTTGGTGCAGCAAACCGCAGGCCTCGGAATGAAGTCCAGCGGAGTGCGAGAAATCGCCTCTACGCGCGGGGAAGAGGCTACGCTGAGCCGCGTACGCAGTGTGCTCTTCGCCGCGCATCTCCTTCAGGGCGCACTCGCGATGCTGGCCGTCTGGCTCTTGCGCGCACAGATCGCAATTTGGCTTTTCGGCGATACAGCACGCGCGACTGAGGTGGGGCTGATCGGGGTGGCTATCCTACTGGCGCTTCTCAGCGCGGCGCAGACCGCCCTCCTGCAAGGCATGCGCAGGATCACAGATCTAGGGCTAGTCACGGTGATCGGGGCCTTTGTCGGGACCGTGGCCGGGCTTGCCGCCGTGTGGATGCAAGGCGAAAGTGGACTGATCTGGCTTATACTTGTGCAGTCGGTGACCGCAGTTCTGGTTGCCCTGCACTACACGCGCCGCCTGCCCAAGCCCATGGACTCACGCTTATCGCTGGTAGAGACTTGGGGAATATGGAAGCACATGGTCAAGCTGGGGGTCACTTTCATGCTGGGTGGGCTGGTCACCGCGGCAACGCTTTTGCTGGTGCGCGGGCGAATATCGCAGGATCTGGGACTCGACGCCGCGGGGCATTTCGCCGCCGCTTGGGGCATAACGATGACCTATGTTGGATTCCTTCTGGGGGCAATAGCGGCCGATTACTACCCACGCCTGACCGAGGTGATCCGCGACCGGGGCGCAGCGGTGCGGTTGATGAACGACCAGGCGCAACTTAGCCTTGCCATCGGCGGACCAGTGCTGTTGCTGTTGATCGGTCTGGCACCGTGGGTAATCACCCTGCTTTATTCGGCGGATTTTGGGCCTGCTGTGACGCTGCTGCAGTGGCAGACCGTGGGCAACGTCTTCAAGCTGGCTAGCTGGGCCATGAGCTTTTCTATCGTAGCCGCCGCACGCGCAAAGACATATTTTTTCATGGAGCTCAGCTTCAACGCCATTTTCCTGAGCATGGTTCTGTCGCTACTGCCAAGTCTTGGTCTTGAGGTCACAGCCTATGCTTTCGTGCTGGGATATCTTGTATATCTGACAACAGCTTACACTCTCGCCCGCAGTATCCACGGCTTCCGCTGGGAATCGCTCTCACTCGGCCTGTTGGGCCTGCACACCAGCCTCGCCGTGGCCCTTTTGGCGCTCGCGCTGACAGTCCCCCTCGCTGCCGCGCTCGCGTCGCCAGTCCTAGCGGTGGCGACCGGGTTGTTAGGACTGCACGTGGTGCTGGCGAAAATTGGCTCCGAAGGCCGCCTCGCCAACCGCCTGACCCACTTTTACGCCAGCATCGGCTGGCCCGTTCGGAGCTCATGAGGCCGAAGTCCATGCAATGGCTTGACAATTACCCACGCCGCAAGTTGCACGGCTCGTCTACCAACGCCCTGTGGCTGAACTACGTGGAGCTCCTCTGCACTGAGAGCACCTCCAAAGCGGCAGCGGCCCCATACGGAGCACCGACTGTCATGATATTTTTTGCAGATAGAAAAGTGAATAGCTTCTAAAATGGTGACAACCAGTATTGTAATGGCCGTCTACAATGGTCAAAAATTTCTTATGGAGCAATTAAATAGCATTGAAACGCAAATAGTGCGTACAGACCAATTAATCCTCGTTGATGATTGTTCTGAAGATTGCTCTTTGGAGATATTGAGAAGATTCGCAAACCAATCAAGTATTAATACTATGGTATTGAGTACTCAAAGAAACATGGGACATGCAGCTACATTTGAATTTGGCCTTAAGCATGCTGAAGGAGATTTAATATTTTTCTGTGACCAAGACGATATCTGGCTTCCAGAAAAGATACAGGAAATTGTTTCTCTTGCTCAGAAACGCACCAATTGCCTGGCTTTTACAAATGACGTGATAGTGACTGATGAATACCTAACACCAATATCAACGTCACTTCTTCATGATGCCCAAAAAATTTGGCCGATTCCAACTGAATCGTATTTTCTTGGGTGCGCTTCAGCTATACGCCGAGAGGTCTTAGATTTTGGAATTCCATTCCCTAAAGCTTTCAGCACACACGATCGGTGGCTTCTTCAGTTGGCTAATGGGCTGGGTGGGCGAGTTATACATAATAAAGCTTTGCAGTGTTGGAGGCGGCATGAAACAAATACATCGACACTTTTTTCTAGAGGAAGATTTCCAACACTTCAGTATTTCAAAGAACGACACAGAAATGCGCAGCTTGAAAATAAAATAGACAAAGAAATAGATGAAGTTTCAGAAATACTTGCGAGAGTTAAAAAACTAGCTAGTGAAAAAAGATTAGGTCGCTTTTCTGAGAATGCTGAAAATTTTCAATCGATACTCGAAAGAAAGAAGGCCATTCTTGAGTATCGATCTGGGATCAGAAAATATAAGCCACTCACCAGATTCATAACCCTTGCTGGAAATATGCTTCTTCGAAGGCATAAGGGAACTGGGTGGAGGTCTGCAATCTCCGACATTACATATATCAATCGTGACTAATTACTACATTATGTTAGAATTTCAGGGAGTTTATAATTGCCACTATTTATAAAAAATGAAAAACAACTATTGTTCGTTCATATTCCAAAATGCGGCGGCACTAGTGTTGAGAACAGCCTTGTAAGCTTTGGTTGGCGTCAGGAATTCTTTATTGGTGACATCAAAAAATCAAAACTATCATCAATAAAAGTGCCTCCTCAACATTTTCACTCAACAATCATTCGGGAGATTTTTGATGAAAACGAAATCGATTATATCTTAACTCTTGTAAGACATCCATTTGATCGCATTAAGTCAGAATACTTTTGGAGGCGAGAAAGGAAAGAAACTTTTGATCCACCTAATGTTTGGTTAGATAAGGTTTTTAATGCTTACATAAAGAGTAATGATTGTTTTGATAATCACATCAGACCACAACATCATTTTTTGACTGCTGCACATCATTTGCGTGTTTTTAAACTTGAAAATGATGGCGTTAAGTCACTTCTTTCAGTACTTGACGGAGCTCATCCAACCATATGGAATCGTTTTCGCTACGCTTTGAGCAACCTATCTTCAGCTAAAAATAAATCGCCCAGGCCCAAGCACATAGAAGATGACTTTTTGCAATTGAAGCCAGTTATTGATGATTTTTATGCTGATGATTACTCATTACTTGGATACGAAAGATAAAGTGATGTCAGCAAACCATGTTGGTTCCAGCTTTGTTCTTTCTTGCCAGTGGTGTATGCTCTGAGGCTTCCACCATTTAGGAGGACTGCAATGCCCCGCTTCGATTCAACCGAGTTCGATCGCTTCATCGCCCGTCTGACGCCGCACGAATTGAGACAAGCGTAAGGGATGACGGCCGAGGCGGTGATGGCGATCGATCCCCGCGCCGAAGTGGGTAGTTCAGCGGCTTCTTGCCCGCGCTGCGATAGTGGCGAGCGCGTTCGGTGGGGCCGGACTCGGACATGCGACCAACGAACGGATCGCGAAAGAAGAACGCATTCCGCACTTCGCACTCAACGCGGGACGGCTATCAAAACGCACGCCGCGCAGTCATCACATCAATACCGTGAACAACCTTATAAGTCGTTTCCGCAGCTTCATGCAGCAGTTCTGTGATCCAGTCGCCAGGACCCTCGCAGCCTACGGTCAATGGCATGCCACGCGCGATAATGTCGGCCGCAGCAATCGCAACGTGCTCAGGCTGTTGCTGGTGTCACGCCCTCACGCCAACACGCTTTGCTTACACCGCCAGGTCAAAGCATAAATGGACGTCATTTTTGCTGAACGACACGGATAAATAGATTGCGAAATTCATAATGAGGCTGAGATATGGGGCGCCCTAACTGGTAGATATGAAAATAAAAGTGACATTTCGTGATTATCAAAACCAGCATTGATCTAATGCACTAATAAAAGAGAGTGAACATGCTAGATAAAAATAATATCATTTCGAAAATTTCGAGAGATGAGCCTGTGGAAATCGAAATCGGTTGCGGCGACCGAAAACGGGATCCGGATGTAATTGGTATAGATATACTTGATACGAGCGCGACTGACATCGTTGGAGATGCGCTTGAGGTTCTCCGCGCGCTACCAGGTGAAAGCGTAAAGAGTATTAGCTCCTATCATGTTTTCGAGCATCTTCAGGATATTCAAGAAATTATTGCGGAGGTGGAGAGGGTGCTTGTTCCTGACGGGGAAATGCTGGTTGTCGTGCCGCACTATTCAAATCCGTTCTACTACAGCGATCCAACACATCGGAACTTCTTTGGGCTTTATACGTTTTCGTATTTTTGTGAAGATAAACTCTTTCGACGGCGTGTTCCCAGCTATGTCCGACGCATGGGGCTGGAGTTGAGCCGAGTTAGATTGGTGTTCAAATCCTTCCCCCCCCGTTATTTAACGCACGCCCTTAGAAAGGTTTTTCAATCTCTTTTCAACATATCAAACTGGAGTCAGGAAATTTACGAGGATAGCTTTTCCAGTTTTATCTCATGTTACGAAATTCATTACACAATCAGGAAGACCTGAATGCAGGATTGTCAAATTGGCGAACTTGTTGCCAGTCATGCTCCAATAGCGTCACGGAATGCAGTGGCATATTCTGTGCTGTTTGGTGGATATGATAGGCCGCCGCATGCTGTACACACGGCTGGGATCGACTATTTCATCTTCACGGATCGTCCAGACAGCGTAAGTGCTCCGTGGAGAGCAATCCGCGTTAACGCCAACAAGTACGGGCCACAGCGTACGGGACGCTACTTCAAGTGCTTGGGTCACCGGCTCTTTCCAATGGCAGATAGAAGTATGTATTTTGATGCATCATTCATGTTTGTGAGTCCCCTTAAGCGACTGCTAAATGATCATGCGGGCGTCAAGTTTGGATTATTCAGGCATCTTAATCACTCGGACATTTCCGCTGAGGCGGAGTCATGCATTAGACAAAGCAAGGATGATCCAAATACTCTCATGCAACAAGTCTCTCGTTACCGAAAGGATGGATTGCCTGAGCCTTCCGAATGCTACGCCACGGGTGTCTTGATCCGCGATCTATCCGACCCTGCCGTCCACAAAGTCAATGAGATGTGGTGTCAGGAGATTGTACAGGGGAGCGTTCGCGACCAAATCAGTCTGCCTTACGTTTTCTGGAAGCAGGGTTTTCGCCCTTCGGCAATTCAGGGTGATGTTTTCTACAACAAGTATCTGGTGCCACGACCCCACACAAATGCTCCACTTCTCAAGCGAGTAAAACGTTCAATAGCGCTTCGTCTGTATTTGATGGGCATCCTGAAGCGCACATCCAAATAGGACCATGACGAAATGACCTACACAACCGGGCCTCGAACAAATTACAAAGCACGGACATCGCTATATCCTGTGATATGGGTATCGTTCACAACGGCCTCAGTCGGCTTGACTGCATCAAGCTTAAAGCATAAGCTTTGCACGCGAGGCGGTAACCATTTGGGACTTATAGCTTTCTTCGTCTGCCTACCCATGCATATGCTGGGTGGCTTGTAAGCATGTGCGGCATTGCTGGCATTTTGGATTACTCGATGGAACAGGTCAACCTGCGCTCGATCGCTGAGCGAATGGCCGACCGGCTGATATACCGTGGCCCGGATGGAGGCGGTGTGTGGGCGGATGATGCTGTGTGTTTGTCACATCGCCGCCTCGCAATAATTGATATATCCCAGGCCGGTGCGCAGCCTATGCACTCAGTATGTAGGCGTTACACGCTTGTTTATAACGGAGAAGTCTACAATCACGTCCAAATTCGCCATGATCTCGAGACGGAGGGCGCAACCATGGCATGGCGAGGCCACTCAGACACCGAGACCCTACTGGCAGGCATTGTACACTGGGGCCTGGATGAAACCATATCACGTGCAAAAGGCATGTTTGCTATTGCGGTCTGGGATCGCGCCGAAAAGCGGCTCTTACTGGCGCGCGATCGGTTAGGTGAGAAACCACTCTACTGGGGGTGGGCCGGTCCTTCTTTAGTTTTCGGGTCAGAACTCAAGGCTTTGCGCCAACATCCAGCCTGCCCCACTGCGATCTGCCGGGATGCCCTCGCGGAGTATTTGACATATGCTTATGTGCCCGCGCCACGCAGCATCCATCAGGGCATATACAAGCTTGAGCCTGGATGCATTCTTGAAATTGCAGGTCCACCGCCGGCCACGCCTCCAACTACGCCGCTTCGCGCCGGAGAGAACCACGGATCAGTTTCGATCCGTCGCTACTGGTACCTGAATGAAACGTTGGCGACTGGTCATGAGACCCTGATAGAAAATGAAGCCGAAGCCTTGGAGGCCGTCGAAACAACACTTTTCAATGCTATTGGCCAACAGATGATTTCAGATGTGCCATTGGGTGCGTTCCTATCCGGTGGTATCGACAGCTCGCTGATTGTTACCTTGATGCAGCGCCAAGCATCACGTCCGGTCAAGACGTTCACAGTGGGCTTCGAAAACGCAGCTTTCGATGAGGCCCCTCATGCCGCCGCAGTCGCCAGACATCTGGGAACAGATCACACAGAAATTACCGTGACAGAGGTTGACGCGCAAAATATCATTCCGAATTTACCAGACATTTATGACGAACCGTTCGCCGATTCATCCCAGATCCCAACGCATCTGATCTGCCTTGCTGCTCGCGAGCATGTCACCGTTGCGTTGACCGGAGATGCGGGGGATGAACTGTTTGGTGGTTATAACCGGTATTTTCTGGGCCCTAAAATATGGGATCGATTTGAGAAAATCCCCAAGCCTCTCAGGCGCGGCCTAGGTCACATTATCTCTGCAACACCTCTTACTATCTGGGATTGGCTTGGCAAAAAAACTTCAGGCAATCTCGCAATCAGTCACGCGGGTAATAAGGCCCAAAAAATGGCACGTGCATTGCGCGAAGTAGAAAATATTGATGATCTCTATCGTAGTTTGATTTCATCTTGGCCGGGAAACACTGTGGCCAAGGGGACGCGAAATGCGCCATTGTCTGTTTTGGACGACGCTTTGCCAGATTTTCTAGATTCAGATGCTGCAGCGCGCATGATGGCGCAAGACTTACGCAGCTATTTGCCTGACAACATCCTTTGCAAAGTGGACCGTGCCGCAATGGGGGTCAGCCTGGAAACACGTGTCCCGTTCCTCGATCCCGCTGTCATATCAGTGTCGGCCAGATTGCCAACGTCTATGAAGGTTCGTGACGGACAAGGTAAATGGGCCTTGCGGCAGATTCTATACAGCCACGTGCCACGTCATCTGATCGAGCGTCCAAAAACTGGCTTCAGCATCCCCCTAGGAGACTGGTTGCGAGGACCACTGCGGTCGTGGGCGGAAGAGTTGCTAACCCCTCAGGCCTTAACTGTTGATGATCTGATAGATCCAACGCCAGTTCTTGCAGCATGGAAAGAGCACCTTTCCGGTCGGCGCGACTGGACTCAGAAACTCTGGATTATTCTTATGTTTCAGGCGTGGAAGGCTGCACAAAAATGAGTAACATTGATCCAAAAACGGTGTCTTCGTTTGGTGACGAATGGGCACGTTTCGACCAAGAGGCACTTGGTGATGCCGAACTCGCTTTTCTTTTTGATACCTATTTTCATATTTTCCCTTGGGACTCATTGCCCAAAGTAGCTGAGGGGTTTGACATGGGCTGTGGGTCGGGACGCTGGGCACTGATGGTCGCACCAAAAGTTGCCAAACTGGCTTGTATCGACCCTTCGCCTGAAGCGCTTTCCGTAGCTAGAACAAAGCTGACCCACTTCCCCAACACGGTGTTTGTGAATGCCGGAGTGTCTGATCAGCCTTTGCCGCCGAACAGTCAGGACTTCGGCTATTCCTTGGGCGTTCTGCACCACATTCCTGATACAACCACTGCTCTTCATGACTGCGTGCGAATGCTAAAACCCGGAGCGCCGTTTCTATTATATCTTTATTACCGCTTCGATAACCGACCTTTCTGGTATGCCTTGGTTTGGCGGGCTTCAGACATCATGCGAAAAATAATATCACGTATGCCCACTCAAATAAAGTCAATTTTCACAGACATAATTGCTGCGGTAGTCTATCTTCCATTGGCACGTCTAGCTTTTCTGGGCCAAAGCTTGGGATTTAATGTGGATAGCTGGTTGTTGTCTAGCTACCGCAATACCAGTTTCTATACTATGAGAACTGATTCTCGAGATCGATTTGGCACACCATTGGAGCAACGCTTCACCCGTTCCGAGATAATGGCGATGATGCAAGCAGCCGGGCTTGAAGACATACGCTTTTCTGATCACTTCCCATTTTGGTGCGCTGTAGGTCGAAAGCTACAGCCACGACTATGAAGATTGCTTTACTTACAAAATATGGCGAACTGGCTGCCAGCACCCGGCAACGTTTTATGCAATATCGACCATTTCTTGAAGAAAAAGGCTTTGAATTGGTACATCGCCCGTTGCTTATTGACACATATTTGCAACGGCTTTATGTCAGTAAAAGGCGGAAAAGCAGCCACGTTGCAGCGCGCTACTTAGATCGTTTACGCTGGGTGCTTTCTTCACCTGACGTAGATCTAATCTGGCTGCATTGTGAATTATTTCCTTATCTGCCTGGGCCGCTAGAGAGGCTGTCTGGCTGGCCAGGAAAGCCTGTTGTCCTCGATTTTGACGATGCGATTTTTCATAATTATGACCAACATCCGAAACGGCCAATACGAAGGTTTCTGGGTCAAAAGTTACACACCACAATTGGCGCTGCCGAAATGGCGTTCTGCGGCAATAATTACCTAGCTGAATACGCTCGGCCTCTCTGTTCTCAGATCGAGATAGTGCCGACTATTGTAGACACTGAGATCTTTCGTCCAAACCCGGGCAAACGACCGTTGGATCTTTCCAACAGAATTGGTTGGATTGGAACGCCAAGCACATGGAACGAGTATCTGCTCGGCATGTTGCCTATGCTAAACCAGATTGCAGCATCAAACGGGGGGCAAATCGCGGTGATGGGGGCAGATTGCAAGGCCGAACCGCATCCTCACCTCGACCTAGTAAAATGGAGCGAAGAAGGTGAAGTCCCATTCTTGCAAACTCTAGATGTTGGGATCATGCCTCTACCTGACACTCCCTGGGCACGGGGCAAGTGCGGTTACAAGCTGATACAGTATATGGCCTGTGGCTTGCCAGTTGTGGCCTCACCAATCGGCGTAAACAAAGAGATCGTGGAACACGGTGTGAACGGCTTTTTGGCTGAAACTGATGGTGAGTGGCGCTCGGCCATCGAGACGGTTCTGTCTGATGCTGATCTGCGGCGTCGTATGGGAGCTGCCGGGCGCAAAAAAGTGGAAGACAGTTATTCTTTGCAAGTCTGGGGGCCACGTGTGGCTCAGATGTTGCGCCGGGTCACAGATGAGAGTCGGAAAGCCTGATGCTGTACCTTTGGCTGACAAGTTTTCTATTTCTCCTGCACTTCGCGCTTGCAGGGCAAGGGAGCGCGCGTAATCAGCTTTATTTTATTGTGCTGGCTTCACTCTTTGTGTTCTCAGCATTTCGCTACCAAGTCGGATGTGATTGGAATGGATATTATTATCAGTATCTGGGTGCCACTGACTTCGATTGGTCATCTATTACCAAAATTCGCGAACCGATCTGGTGGGCAATACTTAGCTGGATCCAGAACAAGGGTTTACCCTACCCCGTTGCCAACATCGCCTCCAGTGCCGTTTTCTTTCTGGGTGTACACTTTCTCGCTCGGCGGCAGCCTGATCCATTGGGGTTCTTGGTGCTGCTGTTTCCCATTTTGATTATCAACATGCCAATGTCTGGTATCCGCCAAGGTGCGGCAATCGGGCTTTTGTGCATTGCCTTCGTGGCATTCATCGATCGGCATCCTTTGAGGTTTGCGTTTTGGGTAGTGTTGGCTGCGGGCTTCCATACTAGCGTGATAATTTTCATGTTGCTTCTGCCT